>Ga0256839_1002099_pt1 | contig 22906 bp, 20 predicted proteins | sample 354166metaG_FD_185968 | JGI IMG/M metagenome (GOLD analysis project Ga0256839, IMG submission 185968) | Hydrothermal vent microbial communities from Mid Atlantic Ridge, Atlantic Ocean - 354-166 | ecosystem: Environmental > Aquatic > Marine > Hydrothermal vents | place: Atlantic Ocean: Mid... | reverse complement strand
GCTCCTCTCCCTCCCGGTGATGGTCCGCTACGGCTACGACCACAAGCTGGCGACGGGGGTCATCATCTCCTCGGGGACCCTCGCCCAGCTCATCCCGCCCAGCCTGGTCCTCATCATCCTCGCCCAATTCATCCCGGTGTCCGTCGGTGCCCTCTTCGCCGGAGCCCTCATCCCCGGCGTCATGCTCGCCCTCCTCTACGCCCTCTACACCCTCGTGATCGCCTACGCGAAGCCGGGGACGGCACCGCCGATCCCGAAGGAGGAACGGACCCTGAAGGGGACGGCCCTGGCCAAGGAGACGTTCTTCTCGGTGGTCCCGCCGATCTTCCTCATCTTCGCCGTGTTGGGCTCGATCTTCTTCGGGATCGCCACCGCCTCGGAGGCCGGCGCGGTGGGGGCGATCGGTTCGGTGCTGTTGGCGCTCGCCTATCGGAACTACTCGTGGGATCTCATCAAGGAGGCGGCCCGCTCCACCGCCAACATCACCAGCCTGGTCCTCCAGATCCTCTTCGCCTCCACCTTCTTCGCCATGATCTTCCAGCAGCTCGGCGGCCAGGACCTCGTCACCAACTGGCTGGTCGGTCTCCCCGGGGGGAAGTGGACGTTCATCATCGTCGCCAACATCGTCGTGTTCCTGCTCGGCATCAATCTGGAGTTCCTGGAGATCTCCTTCATCGTGATGCCGCTCTTCGTCCCGGCGGCGCTGGCGCTCGGTCTGGGAGGACCGCTGCTCGTCTGGTTCGCGGTGATGATGGCCATCAACCTCAACATGGCCTTCATCTCACCGCCGGTCGGGTTCTCCCTCTTCTATCTGCAGTCGGTGGCGCCGCCGGAGGTGAAGACCGCCGACATCCACAAGGGCGCCCTGCCCTTCATGGCCCTTCAGGGACTCGGGCTGGTCCTCGTCATGGTCTTCCCCCAGACCGTCACCTGGCTGGTGGAGGCGATGGGCCTCTCCTCCCTCGCCTGACGCCCTCACCGCCTCGCCTCACACCCTCACAAGCGAGAAGGCCCCGGCCGAAGCCGGGGCCTTCCGTCTTCTTCGTCCAGCGGCCGATCAGAACTTCGACTCGTACTGCAGGTAGCTCCGCTCCGCCAGGTTGTGCCACTGGCGGATCCCCGACCGGAACTTGGTCCAGTGATCGAGGATCGACTTGAAGTCGGCGTCCTGTGCCGCGAACTCGTCGAACAGGGAGAACGCCTCGTCCTCCGCCGCCTCCATCACGTCGTCCGGGAACGGCAGCAGCGTGATGTCGGTCTCGTTGATGAGGTTCTGCAACGCCGGCGGGTTCTTGGCGTCGTAGTCGGCCATCATGTCCACGTTCGCCTGGGCGGCCGCCGTCTTGATGACCTCCTGGTACTCCTCGGGGAGCTTGTTCCACTCGTCGAGGTTGATCTGCACCTCGAGGCTCGGGCCCGGCTCCCACCAGCCCGGGTAGTAGTAGAACTTCGTCACCGACTGGAAGTCCAGTTTCTGGTCGTCGTAGGGGCCGACCCACTCGGTGGCGTCGATGGCCCCGGTCTGCAGCGCCTGGAAGATCTCACCGCCGGGCAGCACCTGGACGGTGACCCCGAGACGCTCCATCACCTGTCCGCCGAGGCCGGGGATCCGCATCTTGAGACCTTCCAGGTCCTTCTTCGACTTGATCTCCCGGTTGAACCAGCCTCCCATCTGCACGCCGGTGTTGCCGGCGGGGAACTGGATGGCGTTGAACTTCTCGGCGTACACCGCCTGGAGCAGCTCCAGGCCACCGCCCCGATACAGCCAGGAGTTCTGCTGCCGGGCGGTGAGACCGAAGGGCAGCGCCGTCCCGAAGGCGGTGATGGGGCTGAGGCCGACGTAGTAGTACGACGCCGTATGGCCCATCTGGATGCCGCCCGACTGCACCGTCTGGAGGATCTCCAGGGGCTTGGTCAGCTCACCACCCGCCCGGGCGGTGATCGTGAACTTGCCGCCGGTCATCGCCGTGACCCGATCGGCGAAGGTCTGGGCGCCGCCGAAAATCGTGTCCAGCGACGTCGGCCAGCTCGTCGCCAGCTCCCAGTTGAGCTGCGGCAGGCTCTCGTCCTGCAGCGCCTGGTCCAGGTCCTCGTTTCCGGTCCCGCAGGCGGCCAGGGCGGTGGCCCCGAGCGCACCCATCGCCGACAGTTTGAGGAATTGCCTCCGTTCCATCCATCCTCCTCCCTCGGTTGGGCTCGGGCCTGCACGGCCCGACGCTGCCAGAGGCTAGCGAGACGCGCTCACGCGCGCCCCGAATGCTGCCGAAAAAGATCGGACAGCCAGCGGTCGTAACGGGGAGCCACCAGGGACCAGTCGAAGCGTCCGACGAACCGCGTCGTCACCTCTGCGATCCGACGCCGGGTCCCGACGTCGAGCAGCAGACCGGTGAGACGGTCGGCGAGCTCTCCCTCCGAGTAGAGGCAGGCGGCGTGCACCGACGGCGGGATCAGCTCCGGGTAGGAGAGGCGGTCGGGTAGCAGGGGACAGGCACCCGCCGCCATCGCCTCCACCACCGCTACCCCGAAGAACTCCTGACGGGCGGTGGAGACGACGACGTCGGCCCGGTGAAGGAGCCCCTCGTAGTCGGCACGCTCGGCGAACCCCCACCAGACGACCCGCTCCCCGAGGGTTCCCCGCGCCTGGTCAAACTCCGTGGGAGCCCGACGGAACCGTTCCCCGCACACGGCGACTTCGAACTCCACGCCGCGCCGCACCACCTCGTCGAGGGCGGTGAAGAACTCGACGGGGCCCTTGTCGTACTCCCATCGGTGGTTCCAGAGGACCAGAGGCGGGCTCGAGCGTCGGGGAGGATCCTGCCCCGCCCAGGCCAGATCGACGCCGACGGGGAGCACCACCGACTTCGCCTCCACCTCGGGGATCCGATGCTCATGGGTGTGGTCGGGGAAGTGGCGGAGCAGGCGTGGCAGCTCCGAGAAGAAGGCGTGGCGGTGGTATCGGGAGTTGAAGGCGACACCGTCGGCGGCGAGCGCGCTCGTCCAGTTGGTGAAGGCGTAGGACAGGTCCCGTTCGGTGCCCGGAACATCCGGGTAGGTGAGCTGGGTCTCGTGGCAGTAGAGGGCGACGGGCACGTCCCCCACCACCGGGCGACCGAAGGTGCGCAGGGCCGCCAGATCGACCATGTCGCTCACCAGCATCACGTCCGGCCGCCCCACCGACGACACCAGCGGCGCCATCATCTCCGCCAGGGTCACGGCGGCGCCACGCATCCGCCACTTCCACCATCGGGCGGGCAGGGTGAGCAGCGACACGTCGTGGGCGGAGAACCGCCGGTACCCCTCCGCCCACTGTCGGTGCGATCCCCCGAAGTACGGCTCCACCAGGAGGATGCGGAGACGTTTCACCGCCGCGTCGCGGGGCTACAGCTCTCGGCGGCCGGCGAGGGCCCGTCCGAGGGTGAGCTCGTCTGCGTAGTCGAGGTCGCCGCCGACGGGGAGGCCGCTGGCGAGGCGGCTCACCCGCACCCCCTTGGGTTTGAACTCGGTGGCCAGCCACATCGCGGTCGTGTCCCCCTCCACCGTCGGGTTGGTGGCGACGATCAACTCCGTGATCCCCTCCTCTTCCACCCGTCGGGCGAGCTCGGCGACTCGGAGCTGGGAGGGTCCGATCCCGGCGATCGGGGACAGCACCCCCTCCAGGACGTGGTACCGGCCCCGGAACTCCTGGGTTCGTTCCACCACCATGATGTCCTGGGCGCGCTCGACGACGCACACCACCGTGGGATCCCGCCGTGGATCCCGACAGATCGAACACTCCTCGCCCGAGGTCACGTTGAAGCACCGGCGGCAGCGCCCCACCTGGTCCCGCAGGTCGATGATCGCCTGGGCCAGACGGCGGGCGTCGACCTCGTCGATGCTGAGGAGGTGGAAGGCGAGCCGCTGCGCGGACTTCCGCCCGATCCCCGGGAGCCGGGCGAGCTCGTCGATGAGCCGCTGGACCGGGCCTTCGAACATCAGCCCAACAACCCGCCCAGGTCGAGACCCCCGGTCAACCCGCCGAGTCGGTCCTGGGCTGCGGCGGCCGCCGCCCCCATGGCCGAGTTCACCGCCGCCACCACCAGGTCGCCGAGCATCTCGGGGTCGTCCGGGTCGATCACCTCGGGGGAGATCTCGACTCGGAGCAGCTCGTTCTGGCCCGAGACGACCGCCTTCACCATCCCGCCGCCGGCCGAACCTTCGAAGGTCTCGGCGGCGAGGGCGGACTGGGCCGCCATCAGCTCCTCTTGCATCTTCTGCGCCTGCCGCATCAGCTTGCGCATGTCCGGTTGACGGTTCATGGGATCCCCGTTCGGCGTTCCACCCCAGGGTACCCGGGACCCGCAGGGAGACTGCTCACTCCTCGGTGGTGACCTCTTCGACGATCTCGGCCCCCAGCTCGTCGGCGACGAGACGCACCGGGTCGGTGACGTCGACGGGCGCTTCGAGCAGCGTGTCCTTCTCCGGGGATCGTTCTTCCGACAGGTCGACGACGGGGGTGGGATCGGCGTCGGTCCGGCGGAACCGCACCTTCACCGCCCCGCCGAGGAGATCGCCGAGCCGCGTCGACACGATCTTCCCGATCGCCTCGTCGCGCTGCAGCGACTCGAGGTGGAACTCGTGTTTGACGTCGAGGACGACCGTGTCCCCCGCGACCGCCCCCGGGGTCGCCTCCCGGAAGAACGCCCACCGACGGGCCCCCAGGACGTCCCGCAAGGTGCCGAAGAGCTGTGGCCACACCTCCTGGACCCGGGCGAGGGTCAGATCCGTCACCGGTGCCGGTGCCTCCGGAGGGTCGGCGGCCGCCCCGGGAGTCTCCGCCGCCGCTTCCTCCCGCCCGCCATGGGGCTCGACCCCTCCTCGATCCTCCGGCACGGACGGGGACGACGGGGTCGCGGGATCCTCGACCCGGGGCGTGGGTGACGTCCCGGCCGCCTCGGCGAGAAGATCCTCGATCTGGGGCGGCTGGGCCGGGGGAGCCTCGATCCGGGACGGAGACGGACTCGGAGGCACCCCGGCCGCCACCATCCGCTCCAGCCGCTCCAGCCGCGCCAGGAGGGCGTCGGCGCCGCTGTCGGTCTCGGGTCGGGTGAGCCGGATCAGGGCCAGCTCCAACATCAGCCGTTCCTCCCGGCCCTCCCGCAGCCGGATCAACGCCTCCCCGAGGAGATCCACCGCTCGCAGCACCTCGGGCGCCGGCAGTCGAGCCGCCGCGCTCGTCCACGCCTCCAACACCTCCTCCGGCTCGTCGGCCACCTCGGCCAGGTTGGGGGCGTAGTGGGCGAGGAACACCCCCCGGAAGAACCGAACCGACTCCGACGCGAAACGCCGCAGATCGACGCCCTGCGAAGCGAGGGTCGCCACCAGTTCGAGCGCCGTCTTGGCGTCCCGCTCGGCGATCGCCTCGACGAGCCTCCCGGTGGCGTCGGCCCCGGCGAGACCCAGCGCCCGGCTCACCCCCTCCACCGTCACCTTCCCGTTCCCCAGCGCCGCCACCTGCTCGAGCAGGCTCAACGAGTCCCGGACCGACCCGAGGGCGTGGCGGGCGACGGCCACCAGTGCCGCAGGCTCCGTCTCGTACCCTTCGGCGTCGCCGATCCTCGACAGGTGGGCGGCGAGGACCTCGGCGGGCACGGCGTGGAAATCGAACCGCTGGGCCCGACTACGAATCGTGTCCAACAACTTGTAGGGCTCGGTGGTGGCCAGCACGAAGTGGACGTGCTCGGGAGGTTCCTCCAGGGTCTTCAACAGGGCGTTCCCCGCCGCCTTGGACAGCATGTGCGCCTCGTCGAGGATGAACACCCTCCGGGCCCCACCGCTCGAGGCCACCGTGGAGACGCTCACCCGGATGTCCCGGATGTCCTCGACCGAGTTGTGGGAGGCGGCGTCGAGCTCCAAGACGTCCATCGAGTGGCCTTCGGTGATGGCGACGCACGACTCGCAGCGGTTGCAGGGCGAACCGTCGGGGGCGAGCTCGGCGCAGTTGAGGGCCTTGGCGAGGATCCGCGCCGTCGTCGTCTTCCCCGTCCCCCGGGGTCCGGCGAAGAGGTAGGCGTGGGCGACCCGGCCTTCCACCACTTCACGGGCGAGGGTGGCGGTCACGTGGGCCTGACCGATGACGTCCTCGAAGGTCTGGGGGCGGTACTTCCGGTAGAGGGCCTGGTACTCCACCCCGGCGATGGTACCGGGTCCCCATGACATGGGGGCGCCCTCCCACAGGAGTCCGAACGCGACCACAATCCGATCGTGGTTCAGTTCCAGCCCGACGCCGCCGATGAGACCTCCGTGCACCTGGCGACCTCCAGAGGGCTCGACGCCGAGCCCGAGACCGCGACGCCGCCCGCCGTCTGGACGAAGGGACTGACCCGACGTTTCGGCAAGTCCGTCGCCGTCGACGGCCTCGACCTCACCATCGCCCCCGGAGAGTTCTACGGCCTGCTGGGCCAGAACGGCGCGGGCAAGACCACGACCATCAAGATGATCGTCGGTCTCCTCCGCCCCACCGCCGGTACGGCGGGGATCGGCCCCTTCGACACCTGGGAGCAGCCGCTGGAGGTGAAACGGCGCATCGGCGTCCTCCCCGAGGAGTTCAACCTGTACGAGCGTCTCACCGGCGCCGAGCTCCTGGACTTCACCGCCGCCATGCACGGCCTCCCCCAGCGAGAGGCCACCGAGCGGCGCGACGAGCTGCTGGCCCTGCTCGACCTCGAAGGAGACGCCGCCAAGCTGGTCGCCGACTACTCCCGGGGGATGCGCAAGAAGGTCGCGTTGGCGGCGGCGATCATCCACCGACCGTCGGTCCTGTTCCTCGACGAGCCCTTCGAGGGAGTCGACGCCGTGAGTGCGCGCCTGATCCGAAGGCTGCTCCGCCGCTACACCGAGCAGGGAGCGACGATCGTCTTCTCCTCCCACGAGATGCACCTCGTCGAGCGGCTCTGCACCCGCATCGGGATCATGGAGCACGGGCGTCTCACCATGGAGGACACCCCCGAAGGTCTCTGCCGCCGCATGGGGGTGGAGACGGTGGAGGACGCCTTCATCGCCGCCGTCGCCGGATCGGACGACAAGGACGGACCGACATGGTTGGGCGCCTCGCCTGGCTGAAGACCCGCCTCCTCTGGAACGGACTCCGGTCGGACCTCCAGCGACGGATCGGCTTCCCGGTGGCGATCGTCGCCCTGGGTGCGGGGGCCTGGTACCTGGCGGGTCGATACACGGAGATCATGGAGACGTTGTCGCCCCCGGCCGCCCGCCAGTTCGCCCTCTGGGGTGCGGTGGCGCTCTTCGCCGTGTGGGTGACGTTGCCGGTGGTGATCTTCCCCCTCGACGAGAACCTCGACCCCGCCCGCTTCGCCCTCGCCCCCGTCTCCCGATGGCGGCTGGCGACCGGACTCGGCGTCTCGGCACTCATCGCCCCCTCGGTGGTGGTACCCGCCATCCTGTTGGGCACCAACGTGGCCGTCCTCGCACCGACGACCACCCTCCCGGCGGCCGTCGCCGCCAGCCTGCTCCTCGGAGTCCAGATGGTGGTGGTGGGCCAGCTCTTCAGCACCGCGGTCTCCGCCGTGCTGCGGTCTCGACGCGGACGGGACCTGGCGGTGTTCCTCATCATGGGGATCGGCCTGGCGGGCTTCGCCGCCCAGGCCACGGTGGCCCGGGTGGTGGGCCGGGTCGGCCTCGAGCAGGCGGCCCTCTCGCACCCGATCCGAGGGTGGATGACGCTGCTCCCACCGGCCGCCGCCCAGAACGTGGCCGTCGCCACCGGCTGGGTGGGCTCCCTCGGCTCGGCGATCGTCGCCGTCACCTGGATCTTCGGGATGGGCTGGATGTGGATCCGGCTGCTCGACTGGATGCTCACCACGCCCGGGCAGTCACCCCGACCCAACCGGGCGGCGCGCCGCAACGGCATGGCGGGGTGGGGATGGGGGATCCGGCGGGTGTTGGCCCGCAAGGAGCTCCGCTTCTACCTGCGGGATCCCCGCCAGCGCCTCGTGTGGACGGGGGCCGTGATCTTCGTGGGTCTGGCGGCGGCCTCGATCCTGGTCGGGACCGGCGAGCTGGCGGCGTTCCGGCGTCAGGACTGGCTGCCCCTCGCCGCCCCCGGCCTCGTCCTGTTCGTCGGGCTCCCCATCGCCCTCAACCAGTTCGGCTGGGAACGCAACGCCGCCTCCTACCTCTTCGTCCTCCCGATCCGTCCCCGCAGCATGCTGATGGGGAAGAACCTGGCGACCTTCGGCGCCCTGATGGTGGAGACCGCGGTGCTGGCGGTCGCCCTGGCCGCCCTCTCCGGTGGATGGGCGAACCTGTGGCTCGTCGCGCCGCTGGCGATCTGCTCGGCCGCCCTGCAGCTCGCCGTCGGGAACCTGGTCTCGGTGCTGACCCCCCTCCGCCTCCCCCGCGAAGGGACCGACGTGTTCGCCCAGGCCACCGAACAGGGCTGCCTCGCCATCGCCAGCCAGATCGCCTCCTTCTTCGCCATCGGGATGCTCCTGGTGCCGCCGGCGTCGGTGACGGTGCTCACCGTCGCCTTCGGCCGCGTGGTCTCCCCCTGGGTGGCCTCCGGCTTCGCCGTCGCCTGGGGAGCCGCCTTCTACCTCGTGTCGATCTGGCTCTCGGGGATCCTCCTCCGCCGCCGCCTTCCCGAGGTGGTGCAGTGGGTGCAGGTGTCCTGAGGCGACCGGCGGCCCTTCACCCCGCCTCGACGAGCGCCCGCACCTTCGTCCCGAACAGCTCGATGGCGGCGAGCACGCGGTCGTGGGGCAACGTGCCGACGCTGATGTGGAGCTCGAACCGGTCGATGCCGAGGAGGTCACGCCAGCGCAGGATCTTCGCCGCCACCTGCTCGGGATCCCCCACCATCAACGAACCCTCCGGACGGAGCATCGCGTCGTATTGACTCCGGGTCATGGGTGGCCAACCCCGCTCCCGCCCGATTCGGCCCATCGCAAAGGCGTAGGAGTCGTAGTACTCCTCGGCAGCCTGCTCGGCGCTCTCCGCCACGTAGCCGTGGGCGTGGACCGACAGGGACCTCCCCTCCGGGTCGAACCCCGACTCGGCGAGACTCCTCCGGTACAGGCCCGTCAACGCCCGGAACCGTTCCGGGTTCCCACCGATGATGGCGAGGGCGACGTCCAGCCCCCGGGTGGCGGCTCGGATGATCGACTGCGGCGTCCCACCCACTCCGACCCGAATCGGCAGGGGCCGTTCGGGACGTGGGTACACCCCTCGGGCTTCGATAGGCGGGCGGAACCGTCCCGACCAGGTGACCACCTCCTCCCGAGCGAGGAGGAGCAGCAGGTCGAGCTTCTCCACGAACAACTCGTCGTAATCGGACAGGGAATACCCGAACAGGGGGAAGGACTCGATGAACGACCCTCGACCCACCAGCAGCTCGGCCCGACCCCCGGAGAGGAGGTCCAGCGTCACGTACTGCTGGTAGACCCGGACGGGGTCGTCGGTGCTGAGCACCGCCACCGCAGGGAACAACCGGATCCGGCTGGTCCTCCCCGCCACCGCCGCCAACACCACCGCCGGTGCCGACGAGGCGAAGTCGGGTCGGTGATGCTCCCCCACGCCGAAGACGTCCAACCCCACCTGCTCGGCGAGGACGGCCTCGGCCACGACCTGGCGGAGGCGTTCGCCGTGGGAGACGGTCTCGCCCGTCACCGGATCGGGCATGGTCTCGGCGAACGTGGTGATCCCCAGCTCCATGCCCCGACCTTAGAGTCCTCCCTTCTCCCCCCGCCTGCGGGGGGAGTCCCTGTACGCGCGCATCCCCCGCACCCTCCCCAGCCTTCTCCCCCCGCCTGCGGGGGGAGTCCCCGAGCGAAGCGAAGGGGAGGGGGGCTCCACCCCCATCCCCCCACGCCTGACGGCGTGGGGTACTTCCCCCTCAGAGAGGGGGAAGAAGGGCGCCTCCCTGCGGAGGCGCGGAAGTAACGTCGGGTCATGCGTCTGGGAATCGACCTCGACGGTGTGGTCGCCGACTTCAACACCGGGTGGATCCGGCGGTACAACCGCGACTTCGGAACCGACATCCCCTTCGACGCCGTCGCCTCGTGGGACGGCATCCCCTCCCTCACCCACTTCCGAGACATGGGGGAGTTCTGGGAATGGGCCCGCGACCACGACGGACACACGCTGTTCCGACACCTCGAGCCGTACCCGGGGGCGATCGAAGCCCTGGAGCGGCTGTCGCACAGGTACGACATCGTCATCGTCACCACCAAACCCGACTGGGCGATCCACGACACCTTCGCCTGGATCGCCCGACACCGTCTCCCGACGCGCGAGGTGCACATCTCCGATCGGAAATGGGAGATCCCCTGCGACGTCTACCTCGACGACGCACCCCATGTGCTGCGGGGTCTGCGACGTCATCGGCCCGACGCCACCGTCTGTCGGTATGTGCGCCCCTGGAACGATCCGGTGCCCGGGGCGGTCGACGTCCACTCCTGGGAGGAGTTCGAAGACCTCGTACGGGGTTTGTGGACCGAATCGTACGCTCGGTAACCTGGACGGCGAGTTCGAGCGATCCCGCTCGAGTGTGTCGAGAGAACACGGGAGAGACACGTCATGAAGCCACGTGTGTGGTTCGCCGTGGTCGCCGTCTTCGCTCTGGTCGTCGCCGCGTGCGGCGGCGCCCAGACCGAAGCACCGGAGACGACGGCAGCCGAGACGACCACGACCACCGAAGCAACCACGACCACGACCCAGGCGACGACCACCACGGAAGCCCCGGTGGAGATCGGGAGTCCCGACAACCCGATCAAGGTCCTCTTCGTACCGTCGGTGAGCGCCGAAGAGATCATCGCCGGCGGCGAGATCCTGAAACAGACCCTCGAAGAGGCCACGGGCCTCACCTTCGAGGTGAGCGTCCCGACCTCGTACGCGGCCACCATCCAGGAGATGTGCGCGTCGCCGGACAACACCATGGGCTTCATCCCTGCCCAGGCGTACGTGCTGGCCAACGAGCTGTGCGGCGTCGAGGTCGCCCTCAAGTCGAAGCGGTTCGGCTACACGGAGTACTGGACCCAGTTCATCGTCCCCCGCGACTCCGACGTGGAGACCCTCGAGGACCTGGCGGGGAAGAAGTGGGCCTACCCGGACGCCGGATCCACCTCCGGGTTCCTCGTCCCGAGCGGCCTCTTCAAGAAGCTGGGCATCGAGGTGGGTGAAGGCTTCGAGGCCGGCGGCCACAGCGCCACCGCCCGGGCCGTCTACAACGGCGAAGCCGACTTCGGCACCACCTTCTACAGCCCGCCCGTCGACGCCGAGGGCAACGTCCTCTGGGACGGCGACCCGAACAACGCCGACGTGCCCGACGACCTCGTCGATCAGTGCGTCGTCACCGCCGACGGCAAGAACATCGACTGCGGCGGCTGGCTGGTGAAGGATGCCCGTCGCAACATCCGCGACGAGGCACCCGACGTCGTGCAGAAGGTGCGGATTCTGGCGCTGTCGGATCCGATCCCGAACGACACCCTCAGCTTCGGCCCGGACTTCCCCGCCGACCTGAAGGACCAGATCGTGCAGGCGATCGTGGACTTCGCCCAGAACGATCCCGACGCCTTCGCCACGGCGTTCGACGCCTACTCGTGGGACGACGTCGCCCCGACCAACGACTCCGAGTTCGACTTCATCCGCGGACTCGTCCAGTCGCTGGGGATCAGCGTCGCCGACCTCGGCTGATCACGACCCCGACCTGGGGGGCGGGCGGCATGCCCGCCCCCCAGGCGCGTGTCGAGCCGGGGGGGCACGCCAGAGATCCGTCCGGCACACCCTGGTACCTTGCGGTGGACATGCTCCAGGTCGAGCACCTGACGAAGGTCTACGAGAACGGGACCGTCGCCCTCGAAGACGTGAGCTTCGAGGTTCCCGACGGCCAGTTCCTCGCGGTGATCGGCCTCTCCGGGTCGGGGAAGTCGACGCTGCTCCGCTGCATCAACCGCCTGATCGAGCCCACCGAAGGTCGGATCGTCTGGAACGGCGTCGACATCACCGCCGCCTCCCAGGAGGAGCTGCGGCGGATTCGCCGTCGGATCGGGATGATCTTCCAGCATTTCAACCTGGTGCACCGCTCCAAGGTGATCACCAACGTCCTGGCGGGACGCCTCGGCTACGTCAACCCGGCGCTCAGCCTCATCAACCGATTCCCGCCCGAGGACGTGGAGAAGGCCATCCACCAGCTCGACCGGGTGGGCCTCGCCGACAAGGCCCACTCCCGAGCCGACGAGCTCTCGGGCGGACAGCAGCAGCGGGTCGGGGTCGCCCGAGCCCTCATGCAGGACCCCGAGATGATCCTCGCCGACGAGCCCGTCGCCAGCCTCGACCCGGTCCTCGCCCATTCGATCATGCACTACCTGGAGATGATCAACGAGGAGGAGGGTGCCACCGTCCTGTGCAGCCTTCATTTCCTCGACCTCGTCCACCGTTACGCGGACTCGGTGATCGCCCTCAACGAGGGCAAGCTGGTGTTCACCGGCTCCCCCGACGAGATCGACGACGCCAAGTTCAAGGAGATCTACGGCAAGGAGGCCGAGCGAGTTGGTTGAGACCGCCCAACCCCCGACGACCTCCGAACAGCCGCCGGAGCCCCCGGTCGAGGTCCCGCCCGATGACGACAAAGGACGGAAGCGGCGCCGGCGCACCCTCAAGCTGATCATCGCCCTGCTGGCCGGTTTCGTCGTCTACGCGTTCGCCTTCTCGGCCACCAACGTGCGGCTCGACGAGATCCAGTCCGAGACCCGGAGGGTGCAGCTCTTCCGTATCCTGCGGGCCCTCGCCAAGCCCGACCTCATCACCTACGACACCGAAGACCAGATCATCTCGGTGCCCTTCTTCATCCCCTGCCAGGGAACGCCGCCTCCCGCCGCGGCCCCGACCGGGGAAGGACCGGCCATCACGGTCACCCCGACCTGCGCCGCTCCCGGTGAGACGGTGACGATCACCGGCACCGGCTTCGAACCCGAGGAGACGGTCGCCCTCGAATTCGTGCCCCGGTCCGAGTTCGCCATCACCCTGCCGATCGGACGGGTCGCCGCCGACGCCCAAGGGACGATCGTCGCCGAGTACGAGGTCCCCGACCGGGTCGCCGACGAACCCCAGGAGATCCGAGCGACGGTGAAGGTCCCGATCGGCTCGTGGGCCAATCGCGTCGAGGTGTGGACCGACACCAACGAGAACGGTGCCCGGGACCCCAAGCGCCTTCCCGACGTCGCCGGCACCGCCGCCGCCCAGACCCTGGTGCTCCCCGACTTCACGATCCGATCCCCCGGCGGGGTCGCCCTCGTCGACGACACCGGGAACGCCCGACAGTTCCTGGGCTGGGGAGATCCGTTCGAAGCGACGAAGGGAGCAGCCGCCGGGCTCACCGCCCAGAACGTCGGTGCCGACCCCTTCACCCTCGAACCCGGCCAGTCGGTGAAGGCCGTCGACGGAGCCACCGTCGGCGAGGCGACCTGGGTGGGACCGGGACCGGCCGACTTCGGCGAGGTGGCCGCCGACGACCTGCCCGGAGGCCGAGTACCCGCCGACCTCTTCATCGACGAACTCGGCGTCGGCGAAGGGCCGACGGTGGAGATCGTCGGCCCACCCGGCGAATCCCTCCAAGGATGGAAACTCGTCTTCTACGACGGGGACGACGGCAGCCAGTACAAGTCGGTGGTGCTGGCCGATCAGATCGACCTCTCGCCCCGGATCTCGGAGAACGCCAAGAACACCTGGAACAAGATCGTCGAGACCGTCATGTTGGCGCTGCTCGCCACCACCGTCGGCCTCATCCTGGCGGTCCCGCTCTCCTTCTTCGCCGCCCGGAACCTGATGCGGGACATCACCACCCCCCTCGTCAACCTCTCCCTCACGATCCTCGCCCTGCCGGTCGGGGTGATCGTCGGCACCGAGTTCAGCCGATGGATGCGAGCGCTGGCGGGCCCCCTCTCGTCGAACGTCTTCCTCACCCTCGCCATCGCCCTCATCGTGCCCTACCTGATGGTGCGGGCGCTGCGCCTCGCCCTCCCCGAAGTCGAAGAGGAGGCTCCGACGCCTTGGGAACGCATCGGGCGTGCCTTGTTGCTCATCGCCGTCGGTCTGGCGCTGCTCCTGGAGCTGTACCTCATCTCCCGCTTCTTCATCCAGACCGGGCTCGCCGCCCGGGCGGTGCTCGGACCGTTGCGGTTCCTGGGCGAGTTCGTGCAGAAGGTCGGGGAGATCATGGAGGTCGTGATCCCGGTCCTCGCTGCCCTCTTCGGGGCCGGCGTCCTCGCCAACCTGGCCGGGCGGCTCGGATACCTGCTGCGCAGCCGGCTGCCGAAGAAGGTGCTGCACGTCATCGACGTCCCCCTCGCCGTGGGAGCCTGGGCGCTGGTCGGGGCGGGGATCGGCGCCGCGGTGGAGTGGTTCGGCCAACTCGACAACCCGGTCGCCACCTTCTGGATCCCCGCCGGGATCGGCGGCCTGTACGGGCTCTTCCTCGCCGCCCGGGCACCTCGGCGAGACTCGGTGGGCATCGGGCTGACCATCTATTACATCGCCCGCACCGTCTTCAACGCCCTCCGCTCGGTGGAGCCGCTGGTGATGGTGATCGTGTTCGTCGTGTGGGTGGGGATCGGCCCCTTCGCCGGGTCCCTCGCCCTCGCCCTCCACACGACGGCAGCCCTCGCCAAGCTCTACTCGGAGCAGGTCGAGTCGATCTCCCACGGCCCGATCGAGGCGATCCGGGCCACCGGGGCCACCCGGATGCAGACGATCGTCTATGCGGTCGTCCCGCAGATCGTCCCGCCCTACATCTCCTTCACGATGTACCGGTGGGACATCAACGTCCGGATGTCGACGATCATCGGGTTCGCAGGCGGCGGCGGAATCGGGTTCCTCCTCCAGCAGAACATCAACCTGCTGCAGTACCGGGCCGCGGCGGCCCAGATGCTCGCCATCGCCATCGTCGTCGCCACGATGGACTACGTCTCCGCCCGACTGCGGGAACGGGTGGTGTGACGGCCCCGGAGACGAGGCCTCCGACCCCTCTACCCTTGCGTCCGTGAGCGAATTGATGATCCGCGACCGGGAGCTGCGGGAGCGTCTCGAGCACGAGCTCCTCGCCCCGGCGGCGACCAAGGCCGACGAGTCGAAGGGGAGGGCCGAGCCCGAAGAGCCCGACCGGTTCCGGACCGCCTTCGAGCGGGACCGGGACCGCATCGTGCATTCGAAGGCCTTCCGAAGGTTGAAGCACAAGACCCAGGTGTTCCTCAATCCGGAGGGCGACCACTACGTCACCCGGCTCACCCACACGGTGCAGGTGACCCAGGTCGGACGGGCCATGGCGGCGGCGCTCGGCCTCAACGAGGTCCTCACCGAAGCGATCTGCCTCGCCCACGACGTGGGTCACTCCCCCTTCGGGCACACCGGGGAGGAGGCGCTCAGCCCCTACGTGGACGGAGAGTGGCTGCACTCCGAGCAGGGGGTCCGAGTCCTCTCCGTCCTCGAGCCCCTCAACCTCACCCACGAGGTGCTGGACGGGATCCGGGCCCACTCCTGGAAGATCGAGCCCCCGCCGGAGACCCCGGAGGGGTACCTGTGCCGGTTCGCCGACCGCATCGCCTACCTCACCCACGACGTCGCCGACGCCCTGCGGGCGGGAGTGATCGAGTTCCGGGAGCTTCCCACCTCGGCGATCGTCCGGTTCGGCGACTCCTCCCGGGAGTGGATCCACCAGATGGTGACGGCGGTGGTGGAGGAGTCCCACCGACAGGGCCGGGTCACGATGGACCCGGACACCCTGGAGATCATGCACGAGCTCCGGGAGTTCATGTTCGAGCGGGTGTACCTGCGGCCCGAGGAGGAGTCCCAGAAGCAGCGGGCCATCCACGTGATCAGAGACCTCGTCGAGTACTTCCGTGACCATCCCGACGAGGTCCCCGACAGCTTCCAGGTGGACGACGCCGACGACCTCACCCGTGCGATCGACTACGTGGCGGGGATGACCGACCGGTTCGCCCTCCGCACCCACGACCGTCTGTACCGGCCGACCCTCTTCGACTAGTCCGGACGGTACAGGGGCTCGTCGACGGTCCAGGGCACCGGCCGACCCCAACGGTCCTGGTAGGTGACCTCCTGGACCGGTCGGCGGCGGGCGATCCCCCATCGGCCCAGAGGGTATCCCACCGACACCGCGGCGTTGAGGACCCAGCCCCGGTCGGAGGGGACATCCAGCAGCTCGAACACCTCGGCGGATTTGAAATGCCCGAGGATGGTGGTGAGGCAGGTGCCGACACCGTGGCCGCGGGCGGCCAACATGGCGCTCCACACCGCCGGGTAGATGGAGGCTCCGGTGGGGTCGTTGCGCGAGAAGACCAGCAGCCACATCGGGACCTCGGCGGCGTGCTCCGCCAGCCATTCCGACGAACGCTGGACGCGTAACGCCGCCTCGTCCCCCGTGCGTCGGGCCCGCTCCCACAGGTCCTTGTACACGGTCTCTTTGAGGATGGCGAAGGCGTCCCGATACAGCTCGCCGAGACGCTGCCTCGTCTCCGCGGCGGTGACGACCACGAACCTCCAGTTCTGACTGTTGCCTCCCGACGGGGCCCGGATGGCCGCGTCGAGCATGGACCGGACGACGTCTTCGGGGACCGGATCCGGTCTCACCCGGCGCATCGCCCGGGTCGTGTAGAGCGCTTCGTACAGGTCCATGAGCCGAGACCCTACCGCCGACGAACGGTGATCCGTCACCGCCGGGGTCCAGGATTCGTTACAGTGTCGGAAAGGGGTGATCCGGTGCTCGTTCTCGACGGACTCGAGAAGACCTACGGAGAGGTGCGTGCCCTCGACGGCTGCGCGTTCGCCGTGGAGCGCGGCCGCATGCTGGGTTTCCTCGGACCCAACGGCGCCGGGAAGACGACGACGATGCGGGCGATCTTCGGGCTGGTACGCCTCGACGCCGGCTCGGTGACCTGGGACGGTCGTCCGGTCACCGACGCCGAGCGTCTCCGGTTCGGATACATGCCCGAGGCTCGAGGGCTGTACCCGAAGATGAAGGCCCGGGACCAACTCGTCTACCTGGGGATGCTGCACGGTCTGACACGCTCCGACGCCAGGCGGGCCGCCGACCGCTGGCTGGAGACCCTCGGGGTGGGCGAACGGGCGGAGGACCCGGTCGAGGAGCTCTCCCACGGCAATCAGCAACGGGTGCAGCTCGCCGCCTCGCTCGTCCACGATCCGGAGCTGCTGGTCCTCGACGAGCCCTTCAGCGGGCTCGATCCCCTCGGGGTGGAGACGATGGCGGAGGTGCTGCGCGCCCAGGCGGACGCCGGGACGGCCGTCGTGTTCTCCAGTCACCAGCTCGACCTCGTCGAGGACCTCTGCGAAGACGTCGCCATCATCGACCGGGGACGCATCGTGTTGGCGGGGAACGTGCGGGAGCTGAAGGACGCCTCCCGATACCGGCGCCTGGAGCTGGAGCTGGAAGACGGCGGAGAGTTCCTCCGCCGGCTCACCGGCGTCGTCGCCCACGAGGTGGACGGGGACCGGCACCGCCTCCTCGTCGACAAGGACACCGACGTCCGCGAGCTGCTCGCCGCCGCCTCCTCCACGGCACGGATCCGGGAGTTCGCCTACACGACCCCGAGCCTGAACGACCTCTTCCGGGAGGCGGTGACCCGATGACGTCGCTGCAGACGATGCGGCTGGTCGCGGGGCGGGAGTTCCGCGAACGGGGACGAAGCCGGGCCTACCTGGTGTCGTCGGCGGTCACCCTGCTCATCATCCTCGCCATGATCGTCGTCCCCGCCGTCCTCCGCAGCCAGGGCCGCACGTTCACGGTCGGCATCCTCGGCTCGGGGAACGAGCCGATCCTGGCCGCCGCCGAAGCCCTCACCGCCGCCGACGAGTTCCCGACGACGCTCCGCAGGGTCGCCTTCGAGGCCCGCGACGAGGCCGTCGCCGCATTGGAGGCCGGGGAGGTCGACGCGGTCCTCGTGGACGGGCGGGAGCTGGTCGTAGCCACCGCCGGGGGGTTCGGAGGCTCGGACCTCGAGCGCCTCCTCCAACAGGCGGCCGGCACCCGACGCATCCAGGATCTCCTGGCGGGCGACGAGGCCGCCGCCGACGTGGTCGAGATCCTCACCAGTGACGCCTTGGAGGTCGTCCCCCTCCGCGGAGAGCGGGGACGAGAGGTGGGCCAGCGCGGCGTGATCGCCTACGGCGGGCTCGTCCTCATGTACATCGCCATCCTCTCCTACGGGACGTGGATGCTCACCGGCGTGACGGAGGAGAAGAGCAACCGGGTCGTGGAGGTTCTCCTCGCCACGACCAAGCCGTGGCAGCTCCTCGCCGGGAAGATGATCGGGATCGGCCTGTTGGGCATCCTCCAGTTCGTCGGGACGGTCGTCGCCGCCGTCGTCGCCCTCCGGGTGACGGAGCTTTTCGACCTCCCCGCGATCCCCGTCGACCTCCTGGTGGCCATGGTCGCCTGGTTCCTGTTGGGGTATGCCGTCTACAGCGCCGCCTACGGAGCCGCCGGGTCCCTCGTGTCACGAGCCGAAGACGCCCAGACGGCCGCCTTCCCGATGACGCTGGTGGCGATTGCGGGGTTCTTCGCCAGCTTCCGGGCCCTCGACGATCCGAGCTCGACGACCGCGGTCGTGCTCTCGTTCGTCCCTCCGGTGGCGCCGTTCGTCGTGCCCGTCCGGGTCGCGTTCGGCGCCATCCCCGCATGGGAGCATGCCCTGGCGGCGGGCGTCACCGTCGTGTTCCTCGCCCTGTTGGTGCGGCTGGCGGGCCGCGTCTACTCCGGCGCCCTCCTCCACCAGGGTGGCCGCATCTCGTTCCGTGACGCCTTCCGGTCGGCGGAGGTGTGAGGGACCCGACGCCTACCGCCCTCCCCAGACCCGGAGGGCGGTCTCGACGACCAACGTCAGCTTCCTCCGCTGATCGTCCTCGGTGAGGGGGTTGCCGCCCGCCACCGAAGCGAACCCGCACTGGGGGCTCACGGCGAGCCGCTCGAGCGGCACGAAGCGGCTCGCCTCGTCGAGGCGGGCGAGCAGATCGTCGGGATCCTCCAGCCTCGGCGACTTGGTGGTGACGAGTCCGAGAACGACCATCGTGTCGTCGGGGATGTGCCGCAGCGGAGAGAAGTCGCCCGCCCGCTCGGTGTCGTACTCGAGGAAGAAGGCGTCGACTCCGAGCCCGCCGAACACCCGCTCGGCGATCGGCTCGTATCCGCCCGACGCCATCCACCGGGAGCGGAAGTTGCCGCGGCACAGATGCATGGCGACCGTCATCGCCTCGGGCCGGGCCTCCAGCACCCGGTTGGTCACCTCGACGTACCGGTCGACGAGTTCGTCGGGGTCTTCGCCCTGGTTCCGAAGCTGGGAGCGGATCCCCGCGTCACACAACATCGCCAGCGGCACCTCGTCGAGCTGGAGATAGGTGCAGCCGACCTCGCCCAACGCCTGGATCTCCGCCTGATAGATCCCGACCACGTCGTCCCACCAGGCCTCGATGTCCGGGTAGACGCCCGGGTCACGACACCCGTCCCCCCGGAAGAAATGCAGCGCGCTCGGGGCCGGCAGATTCGCCTTCACGGTCCGTTCGGTGAGACCCCGCACCCGCTGGAACTCGTCGGTGGCGATCGGACGGGGTCGTCGGATCCGGTCCGCCGTGTAGGCGGTCATCCACTCGTAGGTCCGGCCTTCGTGATCCCTGAAGGCGAAGAGCGACGGCCGCAGAGCGAATCCTTCCAGACGCTCGAAGAAGAACCCGAACCACGACGATCGTCCGAACTCGCCGTCGGTGATCACGTCGAGGCCGACGTCCTCCTGCAGCCGCACCGCCCGTTCGATCTCCTCGGCGAGGACTCGGTGGTACTCGGCGGCGGTCGCCTCACCGGCGGCGTGGGCGCGTGCGACGTCTTTCAGTCGTCGAGGCCGGAGCAGGCTCCCGACGTGCTCGGCCCGGAACGGTGGCGCCATGGTGACCTCCCGGGTCCGAGGGTAGCGCCGGGCCCGATCCGGGGACACGCACCCGACCATGGCCGCGCCCCGGACGGGCCCGACGCCGAACGAGCGGGGCGCCTCCCGGCGCCCCGGATGCGACGGAGGGGGTTCCGTCTCAGCGGATCTCGATGTGACGACGCCGTGCCGCAGCCGTCTTCGGGATCCGCAGCATCAGGACCCCGTTCTCGAGCTTGGCCTCGACACCGGAGTCATCGACTTCGGCCGGGAGGGTCACCTCGAAGAAGAAGCGACCGGTCACACGATGCTTGCGACGGAGGATGCCGGTGCGCTCCTTCTCCTTCCGCTCACCGGTGACCGTCAACGTCCGGCCGGACAGCTCGACGTCGATGTCCTCCTTCTTCACGCCGGGCAGTTCGAGCTCGACGATGAACTCATCGTCGGTCTCTTCGATGTCCGCCAGCGGCGTGAAGGTGTCGAGCCGCTCGGCGAGCGGCATCAGGGACCCGAACATCATCTGGTCCATCTGCCGCATGAGCCGCTCGAAGTCGGCCCAGGGGTCCCAACGAGCAAGTTCACGATCCGTACGCAGGACAGGCAGCGCCATACGCATCCCTCCCTTCTCGTTGGTGTTCGGGCACGGGGTGTCTCCGCCTCGGGTGCTCGGACACCACGTATCCGGGCACCTTCCGCGAAGCCTCCGTGGAAGCCTCCGTGCCGTCACTAAATCTAAGTCCAATATGCTCAAGTTTTATTCCCTTGTCAAGACCCTCGTGGTGTCCTCCGCACCCCGTATGCTGGTCCTCCCCGACCCTCGAGGAGCCCATGTCCCGCATCGACGTCGAGATCACCGAACAGGTCGGCTGGATCCGGCTGAACCGCCCCGAGAAACTCAACGCCCTGTCCATCGACATGTGGCACGACCTCCCCCGGGCCGTCACCGAGCTCGCCGACGACGACCGGGTCCGGGTCCTCGTGGTGGCGGGCCGAGGACCGGCCTTCACCGTCGGGATCGACCTTCAGATGCTCGCAGGCCTCGCCCCCGACGCCCCCTCCGAAGGCGCCCGCAACCTCCAGACGTACCAGACGATCAAGGAGCTGCAGGGATCGTTCACCGCCCTCGCCGAATGCCCCAAGCCCGTCGTCGCCGCCGTCCACGGATACTGTCTGGGCGCCGGGATCGACCTGATCACCGCATGCGACATCCGGCTGGCGGCCGCCGACGCCGTCTTCTCGATCCGGGAGACCCGCATGGGTCTCGTCGCCGACGTCGGGACCCTCCAACGGCTCCCCCGCATCATCGGCCCCGGTCGGGTCGCCGAACTCGCCTTCACCGGTCGCGACATCGACGCCCACACCGCCGCCGAGATCGGCCTCGTCGACCACGTCCATCCCGACCATGACGCCCTCGTCGCTGCCACGGCGGAGCTCGCCGCCGAGATCGCCGCCAACTCCCCGATCGTCGTCCAGGGCATCAAACGGGTGCTGCGGGCGGGAGCCGATCTGAGCCTCGACGCGGCCCTCGACTACGTGGCGCTGTGGAATGCGGCGATGATCCACACCAACGACCTCGGAGAGGCGATGACGGCCTTCTTGGAGCGACGCCCTCCCCGATTCACCGGGACCTGACCGATGCGCGTCACCGTCCTCGGATCCGCCCAGGACGCGGGCCTCCCCCAGGTCGGCGCGGACCATCCCCTGGACGAGGCCGCCCGACGGCGGGCCCTCCCCCGACGCACCGCCTCGTCGCTGCTCGTCGAGACCGCCACGGGCCGTCTCCTGCTCGACGCCGGACCCGACCTGCGACAGCAGTGGGCGGATCGGCGAGGTCTCCCCGACGCCGTCGTGCTCACCCACGCCCACATGGGCCATTACACGGGGCTCGTGCACTTCGGCGAGGAAGGGGCGAACACCCCTGGGCTGCCGGTGCTGGTCACCCCGGCGATGGCCACCTTCCTCACCTCCCACGAGCCCTGGCGGACCCTGGTGACCGGCGGATGCCTCCGACTCTCGGTCGGATTCGACCACGACGTCGCCGGAGCCTCCGTCCGTCTCATCCCGGTCCCTCATCGGGGCGAGCACAGCGACACCGTCGCCGTCTCGGTCGACGATGCGCTCCTCTATCTCCCCGACATCGACTCGTGGGACGCCTGGCCCGACGCCCTCGAGGTGATCTCCGACCACCGAGTGGCCTTCTGCGACGCCACCTTCTGGTCCGACGACGAGGTCCCCGGGCGGGATCAGGCCCAGATCCCCCACCCCCTCGTCCCCGACACCGTCACCCGGTTCACCGACGTCGCCACCCGCATCGTCCTCACCCACCTCAACCACACCAACCCGCTCTGCGACCCCGCCTCGCCAGAGGCGGCCGAGGTCGCCGCGGCGGGCTTCGAGGTCGCGTTCGACGGGATGACGGTCTCGATCTGAGCGAGACCTCACGCCGCGATGCGGTAGAGGTGCCGGTCGGAGATGTGGGTGAGGATGCGGCGGGCCGGCCGGAACCGGGCGGCGAGGTCCGCCATCACCGCCATGCCCTCGGTGGCGGCACGGGCATACCACCGGCTTCCCAACGTCTCCACGGCGGAGATCGTGCCGGCCGGTGCGTCGGCCAGCACCGCCAACACCTCCCCGGCGCTCATCCCCGCCGCCCGTCCCAGCTTCTCCGCCTCCGAGGGTGTGTAGGGGCGTCGCAACGTCCGGTCGGGGAAGATCCCGGCGAGGAAGAGCAGCAGGTCGCCGAGCCGCCGGTACCACGACGGAGCGTCGATCGCCCGCTCGGCCAGCGCCACCAGGTCATCGACGTCTCCGACGAACCCGTGCTCGGCGAAGGAGGCGAGCAGATCCACCAGATAGAGGATCCGGCCCGGAGACTCCAGGAACTCCCGAACCTCGTCGACCTCGAACACCGGCACCCGAGTGCGGGGGCCGGCCCATTCCGTGAGATGTCCCGCCGTCCGGAGCTCGTCGGC
>Ga0256839_1002098_pt1 | contig 22913 bp, 18 predicted proteins | sample 354166metaG_FD_185968 | JGI IMG/M metagenome (GOLD analysis project Ga0256839, IMG submission 185968) | Hydrothermal vent microbial communities from Mid Atlantic Ridge, Atlantic Ocean - 354-166 | ecosystem: Environmental > Aquatic > Marine > Hydrothermal vents | place: Atlantic Ocean: Mid... | reverse complement strand
CCGGGCATGCGTTGGTCGCGCTCGGGTGCCCAGCACATGGTGGCCCTGCGTGCCGCGGTCCTCAGCCAACGGTTTGACCCGATCTGGAACGCAGCTGTCAACTCGCCCCCATTTTAGAATACACCCCAAACCGATCCGGACTTGACAGCCATGACGCGGTGTGTTATATTGGGAACAGGTATAACGCAATGCGTCATGTGCCGGATGGAGAGCCAGGAGGTGCGAACCATGGAGGTCAAGCTGAAGGTGCGCAACGTGGACCTGCGGGAGACCCAGGAACGGTTGAGCGACAACGTGAAGCAGGTACGGGAGACCACCCGAAAGGCCCTGTTGGCCTACGCCGGCCTGTGGGCCATGGCCATCGAGGAGGCCCAGGGCATCCTGGAGCGGAGCCGCAAGCTGGTGGCAGAGGCCGAGAAGCGGGGCGAGGCCCTGGAGCGGGAGGCGGAGAAGGAGCTGAGGCAGACCCGCAGCCAGCTGGAGCAGCGCCTGCGCAGGCCCCTGAGCCAGGTGGAACAGCGGGTGGAGAAGGTCCGCCAGCGGGTGACCAGGCGCCTGGAGCGGACCGAGGGCGTGGCCGAGAAGGAGCTGGAACAGCACGTGGAGCGGATCCTGGAGCGGCTGGGCATCCCCAGCCGAGAGCGGATCGTGAAGCTCAGCCAGGAGATCGAGGAGCTCAACCGGAAGCTGGACGCCATGCTGGCCGCCCGGGCCGAGACCGTCCGAGAGCCCTTTCCCGGCTACGATGCGATGACGGTGAAGGAGATCGTGGCCCGGCTGCCAGAGCTGGACGAGGAGCAGCTCCGGGCCGTGCGGACCTACGAAGCCCTGCACCAGAACCGGGTCACGGTGCTCCGGGCCGTGGACCACGAGCTGGCAGGCCGCCAGGAACCGGAGAAGGCCCAAGCGGCCTAGACCGCGCGACCTGGATGGACGTTCCCCCGAAGGCCGGATCGGGATCTCCGATCCGGCCTTTCCATCCCCGCGGCCAGAGTTCCCTTGAGCCGGGCCCGGGCCAACCGGGAATCCCAGGGGCGGTGGCCATCCCTGCGGTGGCCCAGGGGCTTTCCCGGGGGCCGTTCTCCTCGATACTCGACACAGGTGTGAGAACGCACTGGCCTGGGCTCGGTGGCCCAGGCCAGCTTCCATCGGTGGGTTCTCGAGAGGAGAGGGGGGTCAGGACTCCTTGATGGCCTCCAGGGTACGACGGATGATCTCGTCCTGGAGGTCTCGGGTACCCCGTTTGCGCTTCTTGCGCCGTCTCTTCCGGCTTTCGAACTTGACGCCCTCGGCCTCCATGGCCCGCTTGAGGGCCAACTCGATGGGCGAGAGGACCGGCTCGTCCTCCTCCAGGGTGGCCGCGGCCTCTGGGGCCTCCTCCTCTGGGCTCTCGGGCTCCTCTTCCTCCCGCAGCCCCTTCAGGCTCACGTCGATACGGCGCCGACGCTTGTTCAGGCCGACGATCCGCACCTGCAGAGTCTCGCCCATCTGGACCACGTCCTCGGGTCGGTGGACATAGCCGCTGCTCATCTCCCGCACGTGGAGCAGCGCGTTGGTGCCCACACCGATGTCCACGAAGGCACCGTAGGGCATGATCTTCACCACCGTCCCCTCCACGATCTGGCCCTCCTCCAGGTCCCGGATGGTCTTGGTGTCGGGCGAGATCATGGTCAGGCTGATGCGGTTCCGCTCCCGGTCCAGCTTCTTGATCCAGACCGTGACCTCCTGGCCCTCCTGGACCACCTCGGCGGGGTTGCGCACTCGGTTCACCGAGAGCTCGGACACGTGGATCAGGCCGTCCCGGCCGGCACCGATGTCCACGAAGACCCCGAAGTCGGTGATCCGTTTGACCACCCCGCGACGCTCCTGGCCTACCTTGAGGCGGACCACCTTCTTGCCGCTGGGGGACCTCTGCGGGGACGGGGCCTCTGGGGCCGAGATCGTCTCCTGGGTGCCGGGCTCCACCGAGGCCTCGGCCTGCGATGCCCCGGGAGAGACGCCGCCATCGGCCACGTCCGGGCCTGCCGTCTCGGAGACAGCCCCCGAGAGTTCGGTGGCCGTCTCCGCTGGGCGCTGGGTTTCCTGGACTTCCGACATGGTGGATGCTCCTCTCGAGAACGACAGCGGTCGGGGTTCGAAGACGTTGCCGGTCATTATACGTTATCCACCGGTCCACCGCAAATGAGAAACTTCACAACTTCATGGCCCCGGATCCAGGGCCCTGGATCCACGGCTCTGGGCTGGGGGGCAAGCTTCCGGCCTAGATGTGCAGGCGGCGCCACCAGCGTAGGGCCTCCTCCTGGGCGGCCTCCCGGACGGTTCGGGGCCCGTACCGGGAGCGGCTCACGCTCTCGGCCAGGGCCTCCACCGCCTCTGTCCGTTGACGCTGGACCTCAGGCGGTCGGGGGGAGTGGACCCGCAGCCATCCCACCAGCGCGGCCGCGTACTCCAGCTCCGTCTCCTGGGGTCGATGGGGACGTCCCATCCGACGTCCCCAGGCCACCAACGCCTCCCACGGGTCCCGGGGCGGACGGCTCCGCCACCAACGCCACACCCCCCAGAACACCAGGGCCAGGGGGAACAGCCACGCCCACGGCTGCCAGCTTCCCCGGGACTCTGTAGCCATCTCCATGGAAGCGGCAGGCTCCGGCCCCTCGGGAGGCTCGGCAGCAGCCGGCACGCGAGCCAGCTCGGCAAGGTCCAGGGCGGGACGCCCCGCGGTCGGCTCGAAGGGGATCCAGCCCAGGTCCGGCAGATAGACCTCGGGCCAGGAGTGGGCCTCGGCCTCGGTCACCACCCATTCCTGGGTCTCGGGTTCCCAGCGCATGGGGATGTAGCCCGTGGCCAGCCGGGCCGGGAGTCCATTCAGCCGGGCCAGGACCACGAACGCGGTGGCATAGTAGTCGCAGTAGCCCCGGCGAAGGTCGAAGAGGAAGTAGTCCGTCACCTCCACATCCCCGGGGGGCTCGGGCACGTCCAGGTCGTAGGGAATGGTGCGCAGGTAGGCCTCCAGGGCCCGGGCCTGGGCCACCGGGGTGGCCAGACCCTGGGTCAGGCGCCGGGCCAACTCCCGGGTCCGCGGGGTGATCCGCTCGGGGAGCTCCAGGTAGGGCGCGTACTCCGGCGGCAGCGGCCGCTCTGGCCCCCAGCCCGGCCAGGCCAACAGGGTCGCCTCGTCCACCGCGGGAACCTGGCTCTCCACCACGTAGCGGACCACCGGCCCCTGGGCAGCCCACAGGGCCACCAGATCGCCTGTGGCGGACTGCACCAGGGCCTGGTAGTCCACCCGGGCCATGACGGGCTCGCCCGCGGCGAAGAGGAGCTCGGTGGGAACGGCCATCTGCACCCACTGGACCACAGTCCGCCGGCCCTGGCCCGGGACTCTGGCCCAGGGCTCGTCCGCGGGGACGGAGATCCGCTCCAACGCCCGGGGATTGCTCCAACCGCGACCGTTGTAGACGGAGAAGGTGGCCTTGCGCAGGTAGATCCGAGGAGGCGGTCCCTCGTAGTCCAGGATCCGTTGGTTGGTCCGGACCCGCATGACCTCTATCCGGGAGAGCTCTGGGCCCGAGCCGAGCAGGAAACGGTTGGGAAGCCCCCCGCCGATCCGGGCAAAGCGGTCCCCGCCGGGCCGTTCCAGGTCCGGGAAGAGACGCTCGCCCAGGGCATCCACGGGCTCGTAGACCGGGGCCAGGGTCCGGTAGGCCCGCCAGGCCAGGGCCTCCACCCGGACGGACGGCGTGAGACCGGCCAGGAAGAGCAGCAGCCCGGCCGCCACTGTGCCGTAGAGGATCCGTTCCACCCCGATGGCCGGATTGAAGTCCACCTGGCGTCGCCGCCAGCCGGCCTCCAGGTTCTGCTGGTCCATCCACAGGTGGAGGGCCACGGCCAGCAGGAGGGCCACGGCCAGGAACCAGCGCTCCGGGCGTCCATAGACCAGGACCCCCACCAGAGACCACAGGGCCGGGGCCCCGATCCACAGCCCCTGGCGGGTACGCCAGGCCAACCACGCGGTGAACCCGGCCACCAGCCACAGCCCCCCGGCCAACCACAGGGCAAAGACCAGGTCGTCCTGGCGGGCACCGCCGGCCAGGACCCCGGCCCACCAGTCTCGCACGCGCCCGGCCAGGTGGAGCCAGGCGGCAGCCACATCCGGCCCCACCTCGGCCCAGAGCCCGTCCCCGCGGCGGAGGAGCCGCCACACCCGCAACGGCGGGGGCATCCAGTGGACGGTCACCTGCCCCAGGACGAGGGCCCCCGCGGTGCCCCACAGGGCCAGCAGGGACACCCGGGCCCCGGCCCGAAGCCATCCGGGCCAGGGCCGCCCCCGCTCCTCCAGAAGAGCGCCCCCCCACCAGGCCAGGGCCAATCCCCCGAGCGGCACCCATTCCAGGGAGACCCCCAGCCGCTCCAGGGGAACCCAGCCGGCATCCTGGATGGCCCGAACCAGGAGAAGTTGGAGCGCGAGCGCGGCCAGAAAAGGCGGCCAGCCAAGGGGCGGCCGCAGGAGCCGGACCAGCCACCCCATGAGGCGCCAGAGAGGATGAGGGCCATGGACCTCGACAGGGGGGACAGCGGCCATCACCCCACCTCCTCCTCCACCTCGTAGACCACCGCGCCGCCGGTGGGCGTGGTCCGAACCACCCGACGGCGTCGTCGATAGGTGAGGGCCGGCCGCAGCTCCGTGCCGGCCGGAAGGACCTGGGTCGGGATCTCCTGGCGGGCCAGGAGATCCTGCAGCCCGGCCTGGGCATCTCGGTCCTCGGGTGTCTGGTCCGAAATCCCAGGAGCCACCAGGCGAGCGCTCACCTGAACACCGCTACGCCGCAGGTGGAGAAGCTCGGGAAGCCAGGTGGGCGGAGCCTGGGCGTGGACCACACCGATCCAGACCAGGGTATGCCCTCGGGCCAGGATGTCCCGATGCCGCCGCAGGAGCCGGGCCCCGTCCACCGGGCCGGGCTGGACCGGGGCCAGGGCCGCCAGGATCTGCCACAGGGCACCCGGGCCGGCCTGGGGCGGCAGGAGCAAGGTGTGCAGGGAGCCGTCGCCGGAGGCGTCCAGGGTGTTCTCCCGGCCGACGGCCAGGAGACCCACGGCCCGGGGCTCCCTTCCCTGGAGCAGCTCCGCGGCCAGGCTGGCTGCGAGGACGATGGCGAACTCCAAGGTGCTCTGGGGCCCCTGTCCTCGGTGGACCTGGGCATCCAGGTCGAGGGCGAGCCAGATCTCGCCGCTGGGCTCCTCCTCCACCTCCACCACCATCAGGTCGCCCCGGTGGGCCGTGGCCCGCCAGTGGACGTGGCGCAGGCTGTCGCCGGGAAGATAGGTGCGGACCGAGGCCGCCCGCTCGCTGCCGTGGAGGGGGCGTCGACGGCGATCCCTGCCATGGCCGCTGCCCCGGGGGAGGGCCAGGGTGGGCAACTGCGCGACCCGAGGATAGACCAGCAACACCTGGCTGTCATGGTGCTGGATCTGGACCCGGAAGAGGCCCAGGGGATCGCCGGTCAGAAGCCGGTGGGGCCCCAGGCGGAAGAGACCGCGCTGGCTGCAGTGGGCCTGGCTCCGCCAACTGTACTCCCCGTGGGCACTGCAGCTCACCACCTGGGAAGGGCGATAGCCAGGCAGGTGGGATCGGTCGTCCAGCTCCACCCACAGGGCAGGCACCGGCGCCCGATTTCGCAGCCAGAAGTGCTCCTCCAGCGCATCCCCCACCACCAGGATGGTGCCCCGCCGGCGGCGCGCCAGCTCCAATCCCTGGGCCAGGGCCCGGGCCCAGAGGTAGGCCAGGCCGTAGAGCCCCGCCAGGGCCACCAACAGGGTCATCCACACGGGGCTGGGGGTGAGGACCTGGACCAGGAGCAACCAGGGAAGGAAGGGCAGGGGCCAGGCCACCTCCAACCGGACCGTTCGCTCGGCCGGAAGGCCCCGGTTGAGCAGACGATGGAGCCCCCGCGCGGGGTGCAGCAGACCCCGCAAAACGGTGAATCGACGGAACGCGGTCATGGCCCCATTGTAGACCAGGGCGGCAGGAGCGTCCAGTCACGGTGGGGGGAGAGGGATGGGAGGCAGGCCTCGATCTTTGTCCCAACTGGTGCTATACTCTCCCCTGCAGAGCCGTGTACCCATCCATGGAGGTCCACTTCTCTCTTCGCGGATCGCCTGCCGATGTTCTGGGACATCCTCGCCTACGCAGCCCTGGCGGGCCTGGTCATCCTGCTGGTGCTGGCCATCCTGGAGCCGGGCCCGCTGGCCGAGCGCCGGCCGAAACGGTCTCGGGGCCGTCCTTCTCCTCCGTCCTCGGAGGATCCAGAGGAGGACAGTCCCCACCGGGGGGTGCCATGAAACCCGGGGATCCCCCGGCTCCCTGGGGATGGGCCGGGGAGGTGTGCGTCCGGCCGGAAGCGCTCCCTGGCGAGCTGGCGTTGCGCCTGCCGTTCGCCCCCCGCTGGCGGGCGGAACAGATCGCCGGCTGTTTCGTGCTGGTCCGCTGCAGCGTGGAGAGTACCGCCACGCGCACGCTGGACTGGGGCCTTTACCGACGGCGTGCTCTGGCCGTCACCGGGGTGCACGCGGATGCCGAGGGCACCGAGCTGCGGCTGTGGCTCCCCCAGGACCCGGATCCGGGGCATGGTTGGCTGGCGCGGGTCGCGCCGGGCGACCGGCTCCACTGCCTGGGGCCCTGGGGACGGGGATATCGGCTCCACGAACAGACCCGACACCTGCTCCTGCTGGCCCATTTGGCCGCAGACCCCGGTGCCCTGGCCCGGCTGCTGCCCTTGGTGAACCCGACATTGGACCGAGGAGGTCGGGTCGCGGTGGTGGCACGGGTGGCCGGCGACGGGCCGGGTGGGCCGCTCCAGGTGCCATTGCCCATCCCAGTGGAGGTCCGGGTGGCGGTGGACGAGGAGGAGTGGCTGGGACACCTGGAGGAGACCCTGGCCTGGGCAGACCAGGTGTGCGGAGAGATGCCCATGGCGGCCTGGGGGGCGGTGGCGGAGACGGTCCGTCGAGTCCGCTTTCGGCTGGACGAGGGCTTCTGTCAGATGCGGGTGGCCGCGGAGATGGTCTGTGGCACGGGGGGGTGCCTGGCCTGTGTGGTGTCCCTGCCTCGAGGCGGATTTACCCGGGCATGTGTCCATGGCCCGGTGTTCGACCTGACCTGGTTCGCCTGACCGGCCTCCTTGGAGGTGCCTGGCCCCGAACAGCCGACAGCCCATGGAGGCGCCCTGGCTCCGGAGGGGCCAGGGCCCACCACCCGGAAGGGAAGAAGGAGAACCCCGCATGCGCATCGGTACCCGCACCCAACGGTTCCAGGAATCCATGATCCGGGAGATGACCCGACTGGCCATGCGCCACGGGGCCATCAACCTGAGCCAGGGATATCCGGATTTCGGCCCACCGCCCCAGGTCCTGGAGGCGGCCGCGCAGGCCCTTGGGGAGGGCCTGAACCAGTACACCGTGACCTGGGGCTATCCTCCCCTCCGAGAGAGGCTGGCCCAGCTCTACACCCAGGCCCTGGGTTGGCCGGTGGATCCGGACGTCCACGTCACGGTCACCTGCGGCGTGACCGAGGCCATCACCGTGGCCATGCTGGCCCTGCTGGATCCGGGAGACCAGATCCTCATCCTGGAACCGGCCCACGAGAACTTCCGCCCCTCGGCCATCCTGGCCGACGCAGAGCCCGTCCCCATTCCCCTGGAGGCACCGGACTACCGACTGGACGTGGAGCGGATGGAGGCCGCCATCACCCCCCGCACCCGGGCCCTGCTCCTGAACACTCCCCACAACCCCACGGGCCGAGTCTTCGACGAGACCGAGATGGCCGGGGTGGTCGATCTGGTAACCCGCCACGATCTGGTGCTGATCACCGACGAGATCTACGATCGGATCCTCTACGACGGCCGGGTCCACGTGCCGCCGGGCAGCCGAGAGGGGCTCCGGGAGCGCACGGTGACCATCGGCGGATTCGGGAAGACCTATGCGGTGACGGGCTGGCGGCTGGGCTACCTCATCGCGCCGGAGCCTCTCTCCCGGGCCATCCGCCCGGCCCACGACTACCTGACCATCTGCGCGCCCACACCGCTCCAGGCCGGTGCCCTGGCCGCGCTGAACCTCCCCCAGGAGTACTACGCGCAGATGCAGGCGGACTACCACGCCCGCCGAGAGGCAATGATGGGCGTGTTGGAGGAGGTGGGATTCCAGGCCATCCGGCCCGAGGGCGCGTACTACACCTTGGCTGACTACACGCAACTCCCCGTGCCCCAGGCCCAATGGCCCTCCCAACGCTTCGCGGAGTGGCTCACCACCGAGGTCGGAGTGGCCGTGGTGGCCGGGGTGAACTTCTACTCCCTGCCCGGGTACGGCCAGCACACGGTCCGCTTCGCGTTCCCCAAACGGCTGGACACCCTGGAGGAGGCCGGCCGCCGCCTGGCCCGGCTGCGGGAACACTCCATCCCGTAGGCCGCCCCGGCCTTCCCGCCCTGTCCAGGGCAAAGGGATGCCCCCGGAGACCCACGGAGCCTGGGCCAGGCACCAGGCCTCAGGGGCGATCGATCCGGTATTCGTAGGCCGCCGGCTCGGTGGTCACCGGCGTCAGCCCGCTGATGGCCAGGACCGCCTGGTTGCCCCGCCCCAGGCCGTTCACCCGGACCTGGGCCGTGCCGTCCGGATGGACGGGCACCCGCTGCACGGACAGGAGCTCCCCATCCTGGAAGGCCATCACCTGGAGCAGCCAGAGCTGGGGCAGTCGGTTGTCCGTGAGGATCCAGCCCTCGCTCTCCCAGCCGTCGGGGCCATCCTCGAAGTCCGTGCTGTAGCCGATGGCCGGGATGCGGATGTCGTCGATGAACCAGCCGGGGTAGTTCACCGCGTCGTCGGTGACGTACTCGAACCGGATCCACACCTGTTCGCCGGCATAGTCGCTCAGGTCGATCTCCTCCAGGATCCATTCCGGAGTCCTGCTGCCGGGGTCCGTGGTGCTCTCCGCGGTGTAGGCCGGGCCGAAACTGTTGCCGCTGGGGTTGTCCCGGGTGGTACGGGGGCCCTCCAGGATGTCCCACTTGCGGCCATCTCGGCTGGCCAGCACGTAGCCGTAGTCGTAGTCGTCCTCGATGTCGTACCACATGGCCACCTCCATGACCAGAGGCTGGCCCGGCGGCACGTCTCGGAAGTCGAAGCGTCGGGTGAGCCGGGTGTCCGAATCGTCGGCCCGGTTGCTCCACCAGGCCCAGCGGCCGCTGTAGGGCTCCACGTCGGCCAGACGGGTCTCGGTGGCCCCCTGGAAGCGGAGGACGATGTCCCCGGAGCCCTGGAGGGCGATGTAGTCCACCCCGAAGTTGAAGACGGTGGTGCGACGAGGACGGGTGGGGTAGCTCCGGTAGGCCTTGTCCAGCGCGGGTTGGGGGAGATCGAGCTGCCGGTAGCCATATACCCCGGGCCGTGCCAGCGCGTTTGGGTCGTTCACGTAGTTGGCCACCACCCAATCGGCAAAGATATCCTCGAAGGTGAGTTCCTGGCCGGCCTGGGCCAGGGCCTGGGTAAACCCCAGGGTGCCGTTGGCCGGGCGGGCCACCACAGCCTGGGTCATCTCCTCGCCGAACCGCTGGAGGAAGTAGGCCATGAAAAGGTAGGCGCTGCCGTAGTGCTCTGCGTTGCCCCCCGGATCGTCGCTCCAGGTGTTGAGCTGGGTGTCGGGCACCTCCATGTAGACAGAGGCAAAGCCGATGTCCGGCGAGTACCCCGCAATCTCCTGGGCCAGCTCGCTCATGCCCTCGTTCACCCAGGTCTCCTCGTTGCGGTCGTTGTACCAGTGGACCATATGCTGGAACTCGTGGGCCAGCACGGTCTCGTAGTACTCGTAGTCCCGGGTGCTGTTCAGCCACTCCAGGTTGATGTAGAACATCTCCTTCTCGTTGGAGTAGACATTGGCCAGGCGGCTGAACTCGTCCGCGCTGGAGTAATAGCCCGCGATGGTCTCGCCCAGGTCGGTCGCGTGGAGGATGTGGAGCCGGGGATCGCCGTCCACACCCGGGTTCCACTCGGTGCCGAAGAAGGCCCGCACCCGGGGATAGGTCTCCTCCGCGAAGCGGTCCACGGAACGGACGATCCGCTCCCGATCGTAGGGCTGCCCTTTCTCCACCCACACGTAGGTCACGTCGTTGCGGTAGACCAACTCCGCCTCGATCTGGAAGTGGCGGTTGTCGTCCACATTGGAGACCCAGAAGGTGATCACGTCGCCCACCTGGTAGTCGGCCGGCTTGTCGCTCACCACCTCGGGCACCCGGTCCACGTCGGGCCGCAGGCGCATGGCCAGATCGCGCAGGTCTCGGGTGGGCACGATCACCTGCTGGAGCCGGGCATAGGTGGGATATTCCCGGGCCAGGACCTCTTGGAGCTCCGATCCCGGCCGGGTCGGGGCCAGGCCCCGGCCCGGGGCCACCGGGGTCCCGGGCACCGGGGTGGACTCGATCGGGGGGCCGGGAAGGGGCTGGACGAGCCCCGGCTCTACCTCCACCTGGATGGGGTCGGTGGCCGGGTCGAACCAGAGGAGATAGCCCATCGCGCCCGCAGTGACCAGGGCACAGAGGCAGAGGAAGACCGCGAAGAGTCCCGCGCCCACCAAGAACAGGGTACGGTTACGGGGGTCCAGTTCCACAGAAGGTCCACTCCTCGGTGACGGATGCGATTTCGGATAACGGAGAAAGGGATCTGGGCTTGGGGACGGGCCGGACGCTGGAACGTCCCTGGGAGGTTCAGGGTTCCTCCCAGGACAGGGCTTCGAAGGCGAACAGCTCCGCCTGGGGAAGCCGCCAGGCCTCCTCGGGCAGGCCGGCCTTCTGACACAGGGCCCGGAGAAAGGCCTCGGGATCCCAGCCGTAGCGCACCGGGACCTCGGGCAGCAGCAGCCCTCGGGAGCTGCCCATCGCGATCATCAGCCCATGCCGGCCCACCTCCACCTCTTCCGGCCGGATGGGACGCGGTGGGCCCAGGACGCTGATCTCGAACCGCAGGTGGGGGAGCTCCTCCCGAGAGACCGGGGGAAAACGGGGGTCGTCCAGCGCCGCGGCCACGGCCATGAAGGCCACGGACTGGATCAAGGGGCGGACGGCCACCACCTCGCCCCGACATCCCCGCAGCTCACCGGTGTCCGCATGCCACAGGGTGACGAAGGAGGCGCCTGGGCGATCCAGGCGAGGGTTGTCCGCGCGGACCTTGGGAATCCGCCCATGGTACAGGGCCTCCTCCACCGCGGAACGGGCCACCGCCAACAGGTGGAGCTGCTCCTCGGGCGAGAGGGCCGGCAGACCGCCGGCTCCGGTCCCCTCTCCGGTGTCCAGCTCCCCAGGGCTCGACGTGCCCTCGGGGAAGGCGTCCGGCGGCTCTGTTGGGCCTGGGGAATGGTCGGTCGTCTCCACGTCGTCCCCTCTCCGCGTTCCATCCTGTCCAGGGTGGATCCTAGCCCAGGTTCAGGGCCAAGTCAAACGAGCCGGGGACCCCCTCCCGGCCTCCCCCAGCTTGGGGGGACCCCCTCCCGGCCTCCCCCAGCTTGGGGGAGGGGACCCACCTTAACCGATGATGTGGGAGTATCCCCGCCCGTGAAAATGGGCTTGACAGGGACGGCCCCTCCGATCTATGATTGGTCTAGACAAATTCAGCACATCGCTTGCCCAGCGGCCCCCGTCGACGAGGAGGCCGTTTCCCCCAGCTTGCAACGTCGGTTTCGCAGCCATCCACGGGGCCATGAGCCATCCAGGACCCAAATATCGCGCCCTGGCCAAGGAGATCCGCCGGCTGATCCGCTCCGGAGCCTGGCCCGCGGGCAGCCAGATCCCCACAGAGCTGGAGCTGGCCCGCCGCTTCCAGGTCAGCCGGGGCACCGTGCGCCAGGCCCTCCAGATATTGACCCAGGAGGGACTGTTGAGCCGGGAACAGGGCCGCGGCACCTTTGTCCGGGCCCCCAGCCCCGGCGTAGCCCTCTCGCTGACCAGCTTCGCGGAGGCCATGCGCCGCCAGGGCAAGGTCCCCCAGACCCGGCTCCTGGCCCGGGAGGTGCTCCCCGCAGAGCCTCTCCTGGCCCGTCGGCTGCACCTGCCCCCCGGCACAGAGCTCCTCCGGATCGAGCGGCTGCGGCTGGCAGATGGCCAGCCCGTGTGTCACGAGATCCGGTGGCTGGCCCGGGACCTGTGTCCGGATCTGCTCCACGAGGACCTGGAGCAGAGGTCCATCCACCATCTGCTCATCCATGCCTACCACATTCCGCTGACCCGCATGACCCATACCGTGGGCATCATCGGGGCCACCGAGGAGCTGGCCGGGCTGCTCCAGGTACCCGAGGGGACGCCCTTGTTCGCGGTGGAGCGCCTCACCTACACCACCGGCGACCGACCTGCCGTCTACTACCAGGCCCGGTTCCGGAGCGACGAATACCAGTTCGTGTTCGAGGTCCACGTGGAGTCCGAGGGGGTCAGAGGTCGGGAGTGACCGCGTCTGTCGCCCCCTCTCCGCGCCCTGGGCTCCGCTCCAATCCGTCTCTCGCGGTACAGGTGCCTCTCGATCGGTCCGGTACCATCATCACCCCACAGGAGGTGAACGACCATGCGCAGATCCATCCTTTTCCCTGTGTTCCTGGCCCTTCTGGCCCTGGTCCTGGCGGCCTGTCAGCCGGTGGCCCCCGCGCCGCCTCCGGCCCAGCCGGCCGATGAGGAGGCCGCAGAGGCCCCGTCGGCCCCGGAGCCCATCAAGATCGGGATCTTCGCACCCACCACGGGCTTCGCGGCCGCGGACGGCACCAGCGCGCTCCAGGCCGCCCAGTTGGCCGTGGAGCTGATCAACCAGGAGGGCGGCGTCCTGGGCCGGCCCTTGGAGCTGATCCACTACGACGACGCGGCAGCCCCGGACCAGGCCGCGGCCATCGCTCGGAAGCTCATCGAACAGGACCAGGTGGTCGCGGGCATCAGCGGCAGCTACTCCGGCGCCACCCGGGCCGCGGCCCCGGTCTTCCAGGAAGCTGGCGTGGTGATGATCTCCGCCTATGCCATCCACCCCAGCATCACCCAGACCGGCGACAAGATCTTCCGGGTGGGCACCCTGGCCACAGTCCAGGGCCGCGTGGGCGCGGAGCTCATCGGCAACGTGTTGGGCCATCGACGGGTGGCCATCCTCACCATCGACAACGACTTCGGCCAGAGCCTGACCGATGGCTTCAAGCAGCATGCGGAGGAGCTGGGCCTGGAGATCGTCTTCGAGGAGAAGTATCCCTTGGGCGAAACGGACTTCCGGCCCATCATCGGGCGGCTGAAGGAGATCGGCCCCGAGTCGGTCTACGCCACCGCCTACTACGCGGAGGCGGCCAAGCTGGTCAGCCAGGCCAAGGACGAGGGGCTGGAGGCCCAGATCGTGGGCCAGGAGGGCTACGATTCGCCCAAGTTCATCGAGCTGGCCGGTCCCGCGGCCGAGGGGGTCATCATCACCACAGACCTGAACCGGGACAGTGAACGGGCCATCGTCCAGCAGTTCCTGACCCTGTACAGAGAACGGTACGGTGTGGACGCGGACATGGTGGGGGCCAGCGCCTTCGACGCGGTCCAGGTCCTGGCCTACGGCATGGAGACCGCGGGCAGCACGGACTCGGAGGCCGTGGCCCAGGCCATCCAGAACCTGAGGGAGTTCGAGCAGGCAGTCACCGGGCCCTTCTGGTACTACACCCCCGGCCGGGAATTGGCCCGCCCCATCAGCTCCCAGATCGTCCGGGACGGCGCGTTCCGCTTCTTCCACGAGTTCACCGACGAGGAGCTGGTCCGGCCAGACCAGTAGAGCCGGCCATCGATCCCCGGCCCGGCATCGGGGCCCTCGGAGGACAGGGGGCTGCCCGATGCCGGGCCCGACCCTTCCCGGCAGCCCCCGGTGGGGTCTGCCGTCCCTGTGTCCTGCTGCCATCATCCCGGGGAGATCGCCGTGCCCTTCTTCGAGAACCTGGCCAACGCCGTGGTCCTGGGCAGCATCTACATCCTGATGGCCATCGGGCTGACCATGGTCTACGGCGTGCTCAAAGTGCTGCACATCGCCCACGCCACGGTCTACACCATCGGCGCGTTCGTGGGCCTGGTGGCCTTCACCTGGGTGGGGAGCTTCTGGCCGGCCCTGGGGGTGGCCATGGTGGCGGCCGGTGGGGTGGGTGTGCTCATCTACCGGCTGGTCTACCACTACATGTTGGATGCCCCCCGTACCGTGCCCCTGATCGCCAGCGTGGGACTCTTCATCATGCTCACGGATCTGCTCCAGAAGCCCTGGCTCATGGGCCCCTACCAGAGGGCCTTTCCCGCAGGGGGCGCGGGCCTCCCGGCCATCGAGACGCCTCTCTTCAGCCTGACGCCCAAGCAGACCCTGGTGTTGGTGGTGACCGCTCTGGCCCTGTTGGGGGTCTGGCTGGTGCTCACCCGTACCCGTCTGGGCCTGAGCTGGCAGGCCGCGGCCATGGACCGGGAGATGGCCGCGGCCGTGGGGATCGACCTGGACCGGGCCATCGCGTACAACTTCTTCCTGGGCAGCGCGCTGGCCGGCGCGGCCGGGGTCCTGGTGGGCGTGTACGACAACATCGTCTTCGCCACCATGGGCAACCTCCCCTCCTACAAGGCCTTCGTCATCATCGTGTTGGGGGGGATGGGCAGCCTCCCGGGCACGGTGTTGGCGGGCCTGCTGTTGGCCGTCGCGGAGACCTTCCTGGTGGCCACCGTGGGCTTCGTGCTGCCCCGAGACGCCATCGCCTTCCTGGTCCTGATCCTCATGCTCATGTTCCGGCCCCATGGCCTGCTGGGAAGGGAGTGAGCCATGGAGTACTACCAGACCATCGGCATCCTGGTGGGCATCTGGGTCTCCTTGGCCCTGTCCTTGAACATCCTGACCGGGTTCGCGGGCCAGGTCAGCCTGGGCCATGCAGCCCTCTTCGGCATCGGCGCGTATGCCTCGGCCATCCTCACCGTCCGCTACGGCTACAGCTTCTGGGCCGGCCTGGCCGGCGCGGTGGCCATCACCGGCCTGGTGGGGAGCATCCTGGGGCTGCCCAGCCTGCGGGTCCGCCACGACTTCCTGGTCCTGGCCACCATGGGGATCAACTTCGTGGTGGTGGCCGTGTTCAAGTACATGGACTTCTTCGGCGGCGCCATGGGGATCGTGGGCATCCCCGCGCCCTCCCTGGGGGGCTACAGCTTTCGGGGCGGCCTCCCCTACCTGGCCCTGGTTTGGGGCTACGCGGCCCTGGCCGGGTGGGTGAGCTGGCACGTGAGCCGTACCTGGGTGGGCCTGGGCTTCCACACCATCCGCCTGGACGAGGACGCGGCCGAGGCCGTGGGGGTCAGTGTCCCTCGCTTCAAGATCTACGCCTTCGTGCTCAGCTCGGCCCTGGCCGGAGGCGCCGGGGCGCTCTACGGCCACTTCATCGGCAGCCTCTTCCCCGACACCTTCGCGTTCGTGGAGTCCATCGTGGTCCTCTCCATGGTGATCTTCGGCGGCGTGGGCACGCTCCGCGGACCCATCGTGGGCGCCGTGGTCCTCAAGGCCGCGCCGGAACTCCTGCGCTTCGTCCAGGACTACCGCTTCACCCTCTACGGCGCGCTGTTGGTCCTCATGATGATGTTCCAGCCCCAGGGCCTGTTGGGGGACGGAAGCTGGCTGTGGACCCGGGTGGAGCAGCTCCTGGGCCGTTCCCGTCCCCGCCCAGCCGAGGGAAGCCCAGAGGAGGTGACGCCATGAGCCTCCTGCGGGTAGAGGCGGTCACCATGCGCTTCGGCGGGCTGGTGGCCCTGGACCGGGTAAGCCTGGAGACGGTGGACCGGGGCATCCTGGGGCTCATCGGGCCCAACGGCGCGGGCAAGACCACCCTGTTCCACTGCATCTCCGGCTACCTGCGCCCCACGGCCGGTCGCATCCTCTACCGAGGCCGGCCCATCCAGGGCAAGCGCCCCCACCAGGTGGTCTCCCTGGGCATCGCACGGACCTTCCAGATCGTCCGCCCGTTCAGCGATCTCACCGTCCAGGAGAATGTGGTCAGCGGCCTGGGCAAGCCCATCTATCCCCGACTGCGGGCCTTCCTGGAACGGACCACCCGCCCCCCGATCCAGGAACGGGCGGCCGGCCTCATGGCGCGCATGGACCTGGGGCCCTGGGCCCAGGTCCGGGCCGACACCCTCCCCATCGGCCTGCAACGCCGGCTGGAGATCGCCCGGGCCCTGGCCACGGAACCCGATCTGCTCCTGCTGGACGAGCCCGCGGCCGGCCTGACCAGTGGGGAGGCCGAGTCCCTGGCCCGGCTCATCCGTGGCCTCCGGGACCAGGGCATCACCATCGTGCTCATCGAGCACAACATGCGCTTCGCCATGGGCCTGTGCGATCGGGTGGTGGTCCTGGACCGGGGCAAGGTCCTGGCCGAAGGCCCGCCCGAGGCGATCCAGCGCAACGAGGCGGTGATCGACGCGTATCTCGGCAGGGTGCGAGGGCAGGACGAAGGGAGAAATGAGGGGTAAGGGGTCGAGCCGGGGATGCACGCTTGGCCTTCGGAGCAGCCCTGGCACGCGGAATCTTGCTCCTCCCTGACCGATCTTTCACGCTCTGCGCGCTTCACGCACCACGTTTCACGCACACCACCATGCTCACTGTCCAAGATCTCAACGTCTTCTACGGCCCCATCCAGGCCCTGCACGGCCTCTCCCTGCAGGTGGACGCGGGCGAGGCCGTGGCCGTGTTGGGCGCGAACGGCGCGGGCAAGTCCACCCTGATCAAGGCCATCATGGGGTTGGTGCCGCCCCAGAGCGGCGCCATTCGGCTGGACGGCCAGCCCATCCACCGGCTTCCACCCTGGGAACGCACCGCCCGGGGCATGGCCCTGGTCCCAGAGGGCGGCCGGGTCTTCCGGGACCTGACCGTGGAGCAGAACCTGCGGCTGGGGGGGTTCCTGCGCCGAGAGGCCGAGAACCGGGCCCAATTGGAGCGGGTCTACGCGCTCTTCCCCGTGTTGGCCGAACGTCGAGGCCAGTTGGCCAAGACCCTGAGCGGCGGCGAGCAGCAGATGCTGGCCATCGGTCGGGCCCTGATGGCCCAGCCCCGCCTCCTCCTGATCGACGAGGTCAGCATGGGGCTCATGCCCATCCTGGTGCAGAAGGTCTTCCAGGTCATCGATGGGCTCCGCCAGGCGAACGTCTCCATCCTCCTGGTGGAACAGAACGCGGCCGCGGCCCTGGAGGTGGTGGACCGGGCCTACGTGCTGGAAAACGGCCACCTGGTCCTGGAAGGCCCTGCCGCCGAACTCCGCCAGGAACCCCAAGTCCAGGCCGCGTACCTGGGCGGATGAGAAGCCACAGCACCGGAGGTGTAGCCATGCCCAAGCGCATCGTCCGAGCTCCGCGAGGCCCGGAGCTCCACTGCAAGAACTGGCTCCTCGAGGCCCCCTACCGGATGATCCAGAACAACCTGGACCCGGACGTGGCCTTCGACCCGGACCACCTGATCGTCTACGGCGGCCGAGGCAAGGCCGCCCGCAACTGGGAGTGCTTCGACGCCATCCTGGAGGCCCTCCGCACCATGGAGCCGGACGAGACCCTGCTGGTCCAGTCGGGCAAGCCCGTGGGGATCTTCCGCACCCACGAGGACGCACCCCGGGTGATCCTCGCGAACACCAACATCGTGCCCAAGTGGGCCACCCAGGAGAACTTCGAGCGGTGGGAGCGGGAAGGCCTGATCATGTACGGCCAGATGACCGCGGGGAGCTGGATCTACATCGGCACCCAGGGCATCCTCCAGGGCACCTACGAGACCCTGGGCTCCCTGGCCCGGCAACACGGCTGGCGCAGCCTGAAGGGCAAGTTCGTGGTCACCGCAGGGCTGGGCGAGATGGGGGGCGCCCAGCCTTTGGCCATCACCATGAACGAGGGCGTGGGCCTGATCGTGGAGGTGGACCGTTGGCGGGCAGAACGGCGGCTGGAGCTGGGCCAGATCGACCGCGTCACCGATGACCTGGAAGAGGCCATGACCTGGGTGGAGGAGGCCCTGGCCGCCCAAGAGCCCCTCTCCGTGGGCATGATCGGCAACGCGGCCGAGGTCCACCCCGAGCTGGTGGAGCGGGGAGTGGTGCCCGACGTGGTCACGGACCAGACCTCGGCCCACGACCCCCTGTACGGCTACATCCCCGCGGGGATGGGCCTGGAGGAGGCCCAGACCCTCCGGGAGGAGGACCCGGACGAATACGTCCGGCGCTCCCTGGCCAGCATGGCACAGCAGGTGGAGGCCATGCTGGCATGGAAGCGCCAGGGCGCGGTGGTCTTCGACTACGGCAACAACCTGCGCCAGCGGGCCTACGACGCCGGCGTCCAGGACGCGTTCAGCTACCCGGGCTTCGTACAGGCCTACATCCGGCCCCTCTTCTGCCAGGGCAAGGGCCCCTTCCGCTGGGTGGCCCTCTCCGGCGACCCCGAGGACATCCACCGGACCGACCAGGCCATCCTGGAGCTCTTCCCCGAGGACGAGCACCTGGCCCGGTGGATCCGCATGGCCCAGAAACACGTGAAGTTCCAGGGGCTGCCGGCCCGGATCTGCTGGCTGGGCTACGGGGAACGGGCCCAGGCCGGCCTCAAGTTCAACGAGCTGGTGGCCTCGGGCGCGGTGAAGGCCCCCATCGTCATCGGCCGAGACCACCTGGACTCGGGCTCGGTGGCCAGCCCCAACCGGGAAACCGAGGGCATGAAGGACGGCTCCGACGCGATCAGCGACTGGCCCCTGCTCAACTTCGCGCTGAACGCGGTCTGCGGGGCCACCTGGGTCTCCTTCCACCACGGCGGCGGCGTGGGCATCGGCTACAGCCAGCACGCAGGCCAGGTGATCGTGGCCGACGGCACCCCAGAGGCCGCCCGACGGCTGGAGCGGGTGCTGACCGCAGATCCGTGGACCGGCATCATCCGCCACGTGGACGCGGGCTACCCCGAGGCCCTGGAGATGGCCCACAGGCACGACCTGAAGATCCCAATGATGAAGAAATAGCCACCCATGTCCCACCTCGCTACCACAGGGGAGCTGCCATGTTGAACCGCATCGTCGAATGTGTGCCCAACTTCAGCGAGGGCCGACGGCCCCAGGTGATCCAGGCCATCGTGGACGCGATCCGCAGCGCCCCGGACGTCTACGTGCTGGACGTGAGCTCGGACCCCGACCACAACCGCACGGTGGTCACCTTCGTGGGGTCCCCCGAAAGCGTGGACGAGGGCGCGTTCCGCGGCATCGCGGTGGCCAAGGAACGGATCAACCTGGACGAACATCAGGGCGAACATCCCCGGATCGGGGCCACGGATGTGGTCCCCTTCGTGCCCGTGCGCAACGTCACCATGGAGGAGTGCGTGGCCATCGCCCGCCGCCTGGGCCAACGGGTGGGCCAAGAGCTGGGCATCCCGGTCTACCTGTACGGGGAGGCGGCCACCCGGCCCGAACGCCAGCGGCTGGCCCACATCCGCCGGGGCCAGTACGAGCGCTGGAAGGAGGAGATCGGCCGAGTCCCGGAGCGGGATCCGGACTTCGGCCCCCCGGTCGCCGGACCCTGGGGAGCCACGGTCATCGGCGCCCGTCCCTTCCTCATCGCGTACAACCTCTACCTGAACAGCGACGACGTGGCCATCGCCGACCGCATCGCCCGCCACGTGCGCCACAGCAGCGGCGGCCTGCGCTTCGTCCAGGCCAAGGGCTTCCTGGTGGAGGGCCAGGCCCAGGTCAGCATGAACCTGACCCACTTCGAGAAGACCCCCATCCCCATGGTCCAGGAGCTGGTGAAGCGGGACGCGGCCCAGTGGGGCCTGGCCGTCACCCGGGCCGAGCTGGTGGGCATGATCCCCCAGAAGGCCCTGACCGACGCGGCCAAATGGTATCTCCAGCTCCACGACCTGGAGGACGACCAGATCCTGGAGAACAAGCTGGCCAGCGTGCTGGAGGAAGCGGAGCGAACCGAGCCTGCCCGCGCGGCCTTGGCTCCTCGGGCCTTCCTGGAGGCCGTGGCCGCGCCCACCCCCACCCCGGGCGGCGGTTCCACTGCCGCGCTGGCCGCTGCACTGGCCGCCGCGCTGACCGAGATGGTGGCCGGCCTCACCCTGGGCCGCAAACGCTACGCAGGGGTGCAGGACAGGGCCCAGAAGGCGTTGGACCGGGCCCGGGAACTCCGGGAACGGCTCGCCCGGGCCGTCCAGGAGGACGCGGACGCGTTCGACGCGCTCATGGCCGCGTACCGGGACAAGGAGGCGGACCCGGAGACCCGGCGTCGGGCCATCCAGGCGGCCACCCGCCGGGCCGGTGAAGTGCCCCTGGAGGTGGCCCGGCTGGCCCTGGAGGTGGCCCAACTGGCCCTGGAGATGGCCCGGGTGGGCAACGTGAACGCCCGCTCCGACGCCGGGGTGGGGGCCCTCATGGCCCAGGCCGGGGTCCGAGGGGCCGGGCTGAATGTCCGGGTCAACGCCCGGGAGCTGGAGGACACGGCGCTGGCCCAGGCCTGGGAACAGGAGGTCCAGGAGCTGGAGGAACGGGTACAGGCGCTGGTGGAGGAGGCCGTGGCCCTGGCCCGGGCCTAGCGGGCCGAGGCCTCACAGGGGCACCTGGATGCCCAGCTCCACCACCCGGTCTGGGGGAAGGCCGAAGAAGTCCGCGGCGTTGCGCGCGTTCTGGCTCATGAGGATGAACAGCCGCTCTCGCCACAGGGCCATGCCCGGCCGGCCCGAGGGACGGAGGTGCTCCCGGCCCAGGAAGAAGCTCACCCGCTCCGGTTCCACGGCCAGACCATAGGCCCCGAGCAGCCGGAGGTCCCGCATCACCTGCACCGTCTCCATGAAACCGTAGCTCAGGACCACCCGGTAGAAGCCCGGGCCCAGCTCCTGGAACGCGATCCGCTCCGGTTCCGGGATCCGAGGACGTCGGCGGGTGAGCACGGTCAACACGATGACCTTCTGGTGGAGCACCCGGTTGTGGCGCAGGTTCATGACCAGGGCCGGCGGCGTTCCCTGGAGGCTGCTGTACATGAAGACCGCGGTGCCCGGCACCCGGTGGATCCGCTCCGGATGGATCCGCCGCACGAAGTCCCCGAAGGAGACCGCGTGGACGTGAAGGCGCTGGGCCAGGAGCTCTCGCCCCCGTTTCCAGGTGGTCATCAGCACAAAGACCCCGCCCCCCACGGCCAGGGGAAACCAGCCCCCGGCCGGGATCTTCATCAGGTTGGCCCCCCAGAAGGAGAGATCGACGACCAGGAAGGCGGCCATGGTGGCCAGGACCACCGGCAAAGGCCAGCGCCAGCGCTCCCGGGCCACCAGGGCCAACAACAGGGTGGTGACCACCATGGTGGTGGTCACGGCCACCCCGTACGCGGCCGCCAGCCGGCTGGAGGAGCCGAAGGTCACCACCAGCGCGATGCAGGCCGCCATCAGGGCCCAGTTGACGCTGCCCATGTAGATCTGGCCGATCTCCGTGGCCGAGGTGTGGACGATCTCCATCCGGGGCAGAAAGCCCAACTGGATGGCCTGCATGGTCAAGGAGAAGGCCCCGGTGATCAGGGCCTGGGAAGCGATGACCGTGGCCATGGTGGCCACCCCGACCACCGGGTAGAGAGCCCAGCCCGGGGCCATCCGGTAGAAGGGGTTGACCACCGCCTCCGGATGGGTGAGAAGCAGGGCCCCCTGGCCGAAGTAGTTCAGGAGCAGGGCCGGGAGCACCACGCCGAACCAGGCCAGACGGATGGGCGTCTTGCCGAAGTGGCCCATGTCCGCGTAGAGGGCCTCGCCCCCAGTGACCACCAGGAAGACAGAGCCCAACACCAGAAACCCCCGCCACCCGTTGCCCCAGAGGAAGTCCAGGCCGTAGCGGGGATCCATGGCCACCAACACCCGAGGCTGCTGCAGGATCCAGCGAAGGCCCAGGACCGCCAACAGGGTGAACCAGAGGAGGGTCAGGGGGCCGAACACCCGGCCCACCCCCCCGGTCCCCCGACGCTGGAACAGGAAGAGCCCCACCAGGATGGCCACGGTGATGGGAAGCACGTAGGGCTCGAACAGGGGCGTGGCCACCTGAAGCCCTTCCACCGCGGAGAGAACGGAGATGGCCGGCGTGATCATGCCGTCGCCGTACAGGAGCGCGGTGCCGAAGAGCCCCAGGAGGATCAGGGCCCAGCGGAGCCGAGCGGGCCGCCGGGAGGCCGAGGCGTTTCCCGGCAGGATCAGCGCGGTCAGGGCCAGGATGCCCCCCTCGCCCCGGTTGTCCGCACGCATGACGAAGACCAGGTACTTGACGGAGATGACCAGGACCAAGGCCCAGAAGATGAGGGAGAGGATCCCCAGGATGTTCTCAGACGTCACGGCCAGCCCATAGGCCGGGTGGAAGGACTCCCGGAACGCGTAGAGGGGGCTGGTGCCGATGTCCCCGTAGACCACGCCCAACGCGCCCAGGGCCAACAGGAGGATATACCGGGGAGTTCGAGGCCCAGGAGCCGGATGATCCTCCTCGGCCATGGCCTCCGCCAGGACCTGTTCGGGCAAAGGAGGAGCCTTTCCTCCCTGGGACCGGGATGCCGGCTCGTCCATGGTCATGCCTCCTTTCGTGGGATATTCTACCCCATCCAAGGATGTTTCGGCTACCCGGTTTGAGACAAGGAGAGGGCCCGGCCACCCGGGGCACAGGGACCGGGGTGCTCTCCATGAGGTAGACCACGTAGGGTTGCCAGGGGAAGAGCAGCCAGAGCTTGCCCTGGTGCTCGAAGGGAGAGCCCAGGTCCGGGAAGGCCACGTTGAAGCGGCTCTCCGTGCGCTGGCGGGTGGGCTGCAGGGTCTCGAAGTCCAAGTCCCCCACGATCTGCTCCCGTTTGCGGGTCTCGGCCAGGATCAGGGGCAGGTAGAGGTCGTCGGGGGAGCGGC
>Ga0256839_1002097_pt1 | contig 22914 bp, 22 predicted proteins | sample 354166metaG_FD_185968 | JGI IMG/M metagenome (GOLD analysis project Ga0256839, IMG submission 185968) | Hydrothermal vent microbial communities from Mid Atlantic Ridge, Atlantic Ocean - 354-166 | ecosystem: Environmental > Aquatic > Marine > Hydrothermal vents | place: Atlantic Ocean: Mid... | reverse complement strand
TAAAGCAAATATACCCCACCCAAAAAACCCATGGATAAGATTTCTCTTTGGAGAGAAATAGGATAATATTTCCAGTTATTTCAATAGGTTAAAGAGTTTACACGTTCATATCTCTCCCTACCGCGCGCCTATCAATCAACCCCAAGGGCGTGACTTTCTCGTTTTCGGGTTTGCCTTTCTAATCACCAGCCCCTCCTGCGCAACATAAATATCCTGTGCGCCGCTCTGTGCTAACCCGAAAGCATCTATTATCGGCACTGCGCAGCGCCTCTTTACGCGGGAGCCTGCTTCGCGGGTTGTTAGAATGACTAGGTTCGAATCCGTGCATGCCTCTGCGACGCCTTCTGGCTCAACAACTATGCTGATAATTTTCCCCTTCAGGTTTATGCGGCAGGCGAGCATGTCGCAAAGATTGTCTATGTCCGTATATGCTCTGCGTTTCGCAGTCCGCAACCCCGCTTGCTCGGTAAATCTGTCGCGCCCGAAGCCGTCGCCGCGCATCCGGTCTACTCTCAGGATATTTACGCTGTCTGGATCCCAAAATGCAATACGGGCTTCGGCGGAAATACGCATATCGGGGCGCTCTATGCCAGCCCAGAGAATGCACGACAAAACAATGGTGGCAACACCTGCAAACCGGATGTTCTTTGGCCCCAAACACAGGAAAATAAACCCAAGTGCAAATATGCTGATGACCACAGCATTTGCGCCTTTGATATATAAGAGCGCCCATTTCATTTCGCTAACCCAGGTGGCTACGGCCAGTACATAATCAAGCCCCACTCCCATGACCCAAAGCGGATATTTATCAAACCCGAGCGGCATGACTAGAACCGCTAAAAAACCAGCGGGCATGACAACCATGGTAAACATCGGCATGGCCAGTAAATTTGCGATAAAACCGAGCCGTGCGAAGCGGTGAAAATGTAGAGCTGCAAAGCCGCCTGTGGCTGCACCGGCAACAAAGCTGGTCACGGAAATGCCGATAAACCCATTCCATGTCCGCTGCAAAATATTGCCGCGCCCATTAAATGAACCCGTAAATTCGCGCCTGTCTGCCCATGAGCGGTACACTGCTACCAATGCCGCCGTCGCAGAGAACGACATTTGAAACCCGGCACTCAGCAGGCTTTCCGGGTGAAGCATAAGCGTAATCGCCGCCGCCAAAGCTACCGAACGCATGGACACGGCACGGCGACCCGCTATCACCGCAATGAACACGATTACTGCCATGATAAAAGCCCGCTGGGTCGAGACGCTGGCTCCGGAGATTAGCAAATATATAGTCGCTATTATAATACCGACCACAGCAGCCCATTTGCGCATATCATAGCGCCGCGCTAAAGGGCCTATACTGGCGAGAAAAAGCGAGGCTAGAAAATACGCACCTCCTGCCAACAACCCCATATGCAGACCAGATATAGCCAACAAGTGCGCAAGCCCGGCACGGCGCAGTGCGGTCGATTGTTGCGGCGGAATACCGGAGCGGTCACCAGTCAGCAAAGCTGCTTGTAGTCCAGCCGTGCGCGGCGGCGCCCTCGCCTGGATACGGCGCGACAAGGCATACCGAAATTTGACCAATTGACGCTTGGCACGCTCTCCCGTGGGAAGCTCGCCTAATTCGGCGGTTTTAGCTCTTGAAATCGCAAAGCCGTAACCACCAATTTGCTTATAATATGCCGCCCGCGCAGAGTCGTAACCACCAACAATGGCAGGCACGGGCGGGGCAGACAGCACCGCTTTTAACTGCACGCTATCCCCGGGCTTAAAACCGTAAGGCTTTACCCGAACGCGCACCCGTTTTGGTGTTTGCGCTGGCGTTCGCCTTTCCATCGTCTGCACCCTGATATAGAAATGCTGCAGTTTGCCAGAACTTTGAATATCTTCAATCCAGCCCGTGAAGCTGTAGGTACGATCCATTTTCATTAGTATTGGTGCCTCGACAGATCGTGTATGATGAACGGCGCGCGTAAAGCCTGCGGCCAGAAATAAGGCTAGCAAGATAAATTCATGGGTAATGGGGCGGCTTCGCACCAGAAACAACGATATATAAAGCACAGAGCAAATAACAACTGCCCACAACAATTCTGGCTCCGTGCGCCAGCCAAAATAAGCGACGATACCAATCCCGAAAGCCACCAGACACCACTCAAACCGCGCACGGCTGAGCGTATCTACGAATACGCGGCTAGCAGATGCCATATACCCGAAAATACTTCCGGTATTCGCCGTGTTTGCTCTGTCAATCCGTGCGCCCTTTATGGTAAGCTCCTCTTATCATAAACTCTTGATCGGCCTCATCCATGTCCCCAAAACAACATACAAGTAAAGTTGTAACACGTTTTGCACCCTCGCCTACAGGCTTTTTGCATATTGGCGGGGCGCGCACGGCTTTGTTTAGTTATTATTTTGCCCGCAGGCACGGCGGTGAATTTCGCCTGCGCGTTGAGGACACCGACAAAAAGCGCTCTACCGCCGAGGCTACACAAGCCATTTTGGATGGTATGGACTGGCTCGGCCTAGTCCACGACGGCGATATTGTTTACCAGAGCAAAAATGCGGATAATCACCGCGCCGCCGCCGAAGCACTGGTTGAGAGCGGTCATGCTTATTTGTGCTACCTCACTGACGACGAGATTGCGGCGGAACGCGAAACCTCTCGCGCCGAGGGCCGCGCCTTTCGCTCTAAATGGCGAGACGGTGGCAGCACGCCCAAAGATGCGCCTTTCGTTGTCCGTTTCAAAGTCCCAGACGGCAAGACGACTATCCGCGACCAAGTCCAAGGCGAGGTCACATGGGATAACAAAGATTTCGATGATTTGATATTGCTACGGGCTGATGGTAGTCCGGTTTACATGCTCGCCGTTGTGGTCGATGATCATGATATGGGCGTTACCCACGTCATTCGCGGTGATGATCATTTGATCAATGCCGGGCGACAAAAATTGATATATCAGGCGCTCGGCTGGGACGTGCCGGACTTCACCCATGTGCCTTTAATCTTTGGCCCGGACGGCAAAAAACTTTCCAAACGCCACGGTGCGCTCGGCGTAGATGCCTATGCCGATATGGGGTATTTGCCCGCAGGTCTGCGCAATTATCTCACGCGCCTTGGCTGGAGCCGAGGCGATATGGAAATATTCGACGATGCGGACGTCACTGAGGTTTTCGAGCTTTCCGACATTAACAAAGCCCCCGCCCGGCTAGATTTTGACAAGATGGCCTTTATCAACGGCGAGCATATGGTGCGGGCTGATGTGGACACACTCTTGTCTTACGGCAAAAAGTTCTTTGAAGATAAAAATGGTGGCACTTTGAACACCGCACAGATCGACCGCCTGACCAATGCCTTGCCCCATATTGTCTCTCGCGCTAACACCATGATTGAACTCGCGGACAAAGCTTTCTTTGTTACCCGCGAACGCCCTATAGAAATTACCGGAAAAGCTAAGAAACCTCTGAAACCGGACACAGAGTCGCGACTTAGGGATTTGCTTTCTGTATTGAAAGCTATTAAGAATGACACGTGGATCGACCAAAATATATTGGAACATCTACAGGCGTATATCGCCAAAGAGGATATTGGGTTTGGCAAGATCGGCGCACCACTACGAGCTTGTTTAACTGGCGGGGCGGCATCCCCAGATTTGTCGTTGGTATTGGAGTTGTTGGGGCGGGATGAAGCACTGGGCAGGATTGAAGACTGCCTGAATACATATTTTTAGGAAACATATTTTTAGAGGATACAAAGGAAAATGGAAAACAAAATTGAAAATCGCGGCACAGCCAAAATTGAACTTGGCGGCAAAAGCTTTGAGCTTCCCGTCTACGGCGGCTCTATGGGGCCAGACGCGGTTGATGTGCGCACCCTATACAAAAACTCAGGGCATTTCACTTTTGACCCCGGCTATACCTCTACCGCCAGTACGGAAAGTCAGATTACATTTATCGACGGCATTAAAGGGCAACTTCTCTATCGTGGTTACCCGATCGAACAATTGGCCGAACAGTCAACATTTTTGGAAACATCCTATCTGCTCATCAACGGCGAACTGCCGACCGCAGAGCAAAATGCAGAGTTTACCAACACCATCACCCGCCACACCATGTTGCACGAGCAAGTCGAACGTTTCTTCCACGGCTTTCGCCGCGATGCTCACCCCATGGCCATGGTTTGCGCCACCGTCGGCGCTCTGTCCGCGTTTTATCACGACAGCACCGATATTAACGACAACGCCCAGCGCGATTTAGCCGTGGTTCGTCTCATAGCCAAAATGCCAACCATTGCGGCGCGTGCCTATAAATACTCCATCGGCCAGCCCCATGTCTATCCTGACAACTCGCTGTGCTATTCGGAAAATTTCCTGAAAATGTGTTTTTCTGTGCCAACCGAGGAATATGTGGTTAGCCCGGTGATCGTCGATGCTATGGACAAAATCTTTATTTTGCACGCCGACCACGAGCAAAACGCTTCGACCTCAACCGTGCGCCTAGCAGGCTCGTCCGGTGCCAATCCGTTCGCCTGTATCGCGGCGGGTGTGGCTTGTCTCTGGGGGCCGTCACACGGCGGGGCTAATGAAGCATGTCTGAACATGCTCAAGGAAATCGGCACAGTAGACCGCATCCCAGAATTTATCGCCCGCGCCAAAGACCGCAATGACCCGTTCCGCCTCATGGGTTTTGGTCACCGCGTTTATAAAAATTATGACCCGCGCGCCAAAGTTATGCAAAAAACTGCCCATGCGGTTCTGGCTGAACTGAACATCACCGATAATCCAATCCTTGATGTGGCTATGGAACTGGAACGCATCGCCCTGAACGACGAATATTTCATTGAGAAAAAACTGTTCCCGAATGTAGATTTCTACTCCGGCACAGTACTCTCCGCCCTCGGTTTCCCGACATCAATGTTTACAGTGCTGTTCGCCCTCGCCCGCACAGTGGGCTGGATTTCCCAGTGGAACGAAATGCTGGAAGACAAATCCCAACGCATAGGCCGCCCAAGACAAATCTACACAGGCGCACCACTTCGCGATTATGTACCTATGGGGGAACGATAGAAGCTTATGTAAGTTTGCGCCGCGTTAGGTATGTTCCGAAGAAAAGTTCGACAACACCTACAACAATGGGAACTACAAAAACTGGCTCTAATTGCCTAAACAGAAACAAAGCCCCGACAAAAGCAAGTAACGTCCCGAGGATGATAAATATATTAAGCCCATAAATCCTTTGAAAGGCGACATAGCGCAAGCCGATAACTATAGCCATGACAGGGTAAAATAATGCCTGATTTTGTACGGACAAAATATAGGCAAGGAAAAGCCCGCCAAACAGGAGTGGCAATGTGAGCAAGGATAAGCGAATCAGACCCTTATCTGGCGCCGCCGCTTCCTGCTTCATTTTGTTTTCTACCAGTACCGATACAGGATGGATTAGCATGCCCCCGATAAAGAAAGCAATCATGCCGCCATTAAACCCTATGAACGTTGTAACAATTGCGGCGATCAACCAAACTAGACCAGAAATAATAACTCCGGGTCCGCCATTAATATAATTGTGCCTCATACTTGATTGGGCATCTGCAAGCATAAAATTTCCTGACTAGAGGGCGAAATATACATTAGAGCGCTCCCTGATATGTAATAAATTACAGTAAAGGTAAATAGCAGTTTTAAATATTTTAGCAAAACATAAGGGCGATAATAGCTGATTATTACTTAGGCTCAGGATCTATTAAATAGACCCAAAACGGCCTTGGCAGCGCGGGTGTTTGAGTTTTGGTTTTGGGTTTCGCCGCCGCTGCGCATTTTTGCTGTTGCTACTTTGAGAGCCTGGCTCGCCTGTTCGCGTGCTTGTTTGTCTTGCAAATATTTCAGCGCCGCATTGGCCAGGTTGTCACCCGTGCAATCTGTCTGGATAAACTCTGGCATCAGTTCCGCGCCGGCTGCTATGTTGACTATGGATACATAATCCGGCTTGTAGAGGCGGCTGGCAATCATATAGGTCAGCGCGTTCAGTTTGTAGCCGACCACCGTCGGCACGCCTGCTATCGCAAGCTGGCTGGTTACGGTGCCAGAGCAAGCAATGGCGGCATCTGCGGCGGCAAAGCAATCGAGCTTACGGTCTTCCTTGAGGAGTATCACATCTTGTAAATTGCGGTATTGGGCAGCGGCGGCCAATACATCTTCGGATATGGTATCTGACACAGGCGAGACGATGATGAGGTTTGGCAGTGTCTTTTTGAGAATATACATTGCGTCCCCGAACGGCTCGGCCAGTCTTTGTATCTCGGATAGCCGACTACCGAACAGCATGACCAGCACCGGAGCCTCGTCGGGGATATTATACTCTCTGCGCAAGCCCGCGCCGTTGCCGCCGCTATAATCTTCATCAAAGACTGGGTTGCCCACATAAACCGTATTGAGGCCGTGCTTGGTGAAATACGGGGCATCAAAACTATGTATGGTTAGGAGATGGTCTACCAACCCTGCTAAAACCTTCGCTCGCCCCTCACGCATAGCCCAAACTTGCGGTGCGACATATTTTATGATTTGTCCTTTAAAGCCTTGTTTTTTCAGGCGTTTTGCGACACGAGCCATAAAACCCCAACTATCGATTAAGACTGCCGCATCGGCTTTTGAAGTGATGATGGCATCCGTAGCCTGTGCGACACGCTCCATTATGACAGGATAAGATTTTAGCCCTTCAATAAACCCCAATATGGACAGCGGGCTAATATCTATGGCGCTTTCCAAGCCCTCTCCCGCAAGAGCCGAACCACCGATTGCCGACAATGTGATTTTGTCGCCCGTTTGCTTTCTAAGTTGCCGCGCAAGACCAGCCCCAAGTTCGTCTCCGGACTTTTCGGCGGCTACAATATAGATATGCGGCTTAGTCATCTGGCGTAGCACCATAAACGAATAAGCCGTATTTGTCCGCTAATGCGCGGACTTCGGAACGGTTCATGACGAAAGCTTTGCCTGCAACGAGGACAATTCCGTCCATATTAGCCTTGGCCGCCATCTCTATGGTCGCCGGACCTATGGTCGGCATATCGACCCGGCTTTCTTGGTCTGGTTTCAAGCATTTGGCTAACACGCCGCCGCGCACGGCTTTGGGTAATTCTGCTACCCGCCCCAGCATTTTATCCGTACCCTCTTGGGCTTCAACGGCCAGCACCAGACCTTTATTGACCACGGCGCCTTGACCAATATCTGCCGAACCAATAAGCACGGCGATATTCATGGCTTTTTCTATATCTTTTAGATGGGCAGCGGTCGGCTTTACTTTGCCCAAAGGCCCAACTTCAATTAATGACGCGGCGCAAATATCTTGGGGTGCTAGAATTTCAAAGCCCTCTTTCTCGAACAATGACACCATGAATTTAAGTAACCCATCGTCGCCCTTGGCCGCAGCAGCGGCGACTTTGGCCAAGAGGGGAAGATCGCGTATACTCGGCTTAATCGCGGAAAAATCGGGGCGCGAGACATTGCCGGCAAAGGTTACATGGGTACATTTTTCTTGCTTGAAGCGCTTGATAAGCGCCCGAAATTCCACAAACCCAAAAGTATCCGCGTCGGCGGTAAAGTCGGACGGCTCGGCGAAGCTTTTCAAGGCGGCTACGAACACTTTATACCCTTGCGCCTGGGCATCTTTGATGACTTCATGGGGTAACGAGCCGCCGCCTGCTATTAAGCCAATTTTTCCTATCTGCCCCATTTAAGGTTTTCCGGGTAAGCAGACCGGGCGCTTATCCGCTGATTTAATGAATGCGACAATTTTCATAATTTGTGCGTGGTCTGCATATTGCATCTCGACTTCAGCTAATCGGCCTTGGAAATTACCTTCCGCTGAAAAAATCAAATGGTAGGCAGTTCTCAAATCATGAATTTCAGACTTGCTAAACCCCGAGCGTTTCAAACCCACCACATTCAAACCGTTCAAAACCTGCTTATTGCCGACTGAAATGCCGAACGGAATTACATCTTTCACCACCGTGGTCATACCACCGATAAATGCATTATTGCCGATGCGAGTGAATTGATGGACGGCACACAGCCCACCTATAATAACATTATCTCCAATAGTCACACAGCCGCCAACCTGGGTTCCGTTGGATAGAACAACATTGTTACCGACTAATCCCTCATGCGCCACATGTGTGCCGTACATAAAATAACAATCATCACCAATAATAGTTTCTGGGCGTCCTGCATCCGAACCGGGATGGATATTCACAGATTCGCGCAAAATGGTTCGCGCACCAATTTTAAGGCTAACCGGACCACCCTTATGTTTAGTATCTTGCGGCGGATGCCCCAGAGCGACGAATGGGTAGACCTCACAATCTTCCCCAACCTCTGTGTTTCCCGCAATGTTCACTTGGCTGATTAATTTAACGCCATCAGCTAATTTCACATCTGGGCCGACAACGCAAAGCGGGCCAATTTCGACGTCCTCGCCCAGTTGCGCCTTGCTGTCCACATGGGCAGACGGGTGGATATTTACGCTCATTTTAGTCCCCGGGTTTTTGTTATCATTTTTTATCAGTTAAAGCAGCAGAAAATTCCAATCGCATCACCAGGCCGCCTTCTACTTCGACCCGACCAGAAAATTTATATAATTGTCTACGCTTTTTTATCAATTCACAATAGACACAAAGCGTTTCATTAGGCTTCACAAATTTCCGAAAACGGGTTTTGTCGAAGCCAGTGAAGGCTAGCAAATGCTCATTATGATCAAAGTCACCGCGAAGTGCTGCAAGAAGCGCCCCCGCTTGTCCAATACATTCCATTATCACCACGCCCGGCATGATAGGGTTATTCGGAAAATGGCCGGCAAAATAAAATGCGTCTGGTTTTGTCTCTACCTCAGTAACTATTGATTCGCCGTCAAATTTTGTAACGCGGTCAAGCATCAACATTGGGCGGCGGTGAGGTAGGTATTGCTCGATGATTTCCTGGCCAAATGGGAGTGTCAATGGCGATTTCATGAAGAACGCCTTGGTTTCTTTTCAATCAATTTTCTCAGCATACTAATTTGGCGCATATGATCTCTTGCAGGCATAGCTGGAATACCACTCCATGTCGCGCCAGCTGGAACATCGCGCATGGGTGACGCGAAGGCAAATAGAATAGCGCCATCTCCAATATTGATATGATCGGGGATACCAGACCGCCCGCCCATAATTACACCGTCCCCAATATTGCAGCTCCCAGAAATACCTACATTGGCCGCAAACATACAATTTTTTCCGATACGGACATTGTGTGCGATCTGGATTAAATTATCTAGCTTTGTACCGTCCCCGATACTGGTATCACCAAACATGGCGCGGTCTATGCAGGTTTGGCAGCCGACGGAAACATTATCGCCTAGTACAACGCGGCCAACATGGAGAATATCAACCCCTCCGTCAATGCCGACGGCTACACCGAAGCCATCGCCGCCCAAAATGGCACCACTTTGAACAACGCAATTATCACCAAGAATTGAAAATAAAATCGTAGCATTAGCGCGTATTCGGCAGTTTTTCCCAATCACGACACCAGCACCAATAACCGCATTGGCGCCAATTGTTGTGCCTGAACCAATCTGCACATTTGCGCCGATAACCACGCCGGGTGCAATATCCACGTCTTTGAAAGATGTATTACCAGTCGCACCATACCCTATTGGGTGGTATAGTTTTTTGAGAACATGCGCAAAATTGGCTCTTGGATAATCGGTAACAATTGGCACAATACCCTGCGCACTCACTAAAGCAGCTTTATCAGGTTTAACAAAGCAGATGCCAGCCTTGCAACTGTCTAGTTTCTTGAGGCCGCGCTTACCCTCAATATAAGTGATGTCTGAAACACCCGCCTTATCAACGGGTGCTGCGTTTTCGATAATAATATCGCAGAACTGCCCCTCGGGGATGTCTACATCAAGCCCGTCTAATAATTCCACCAAAGAGAACGGGCCAAGGTGTTTATAAAACCGTTTGTCCACCATGGTTAGCTTTCTTAATCGATGGTTTTATTTGCCCTGAGTTGGCAAAGGCTTACGCGGCAAGCGCTCGCGAACAACCGAAACTGTACGCATTTGCGCGTTCAAGCGGCTAATAACAGCGTCCGTAATGTCTGCCTTGTCGCTCGTATAAATAACCACAGAACGGTCCATAATAACATCGGCGTTTTTCTCGGCTACAATAGCTTTTAAGATAGTTTCAAGCTTTGTGTTGATTTTATTGAGCGCCTTTTGCTCGGTGATTTGCAATTCAGTTTGCTTATATTTAGCTTCCAACTGGGATTTTTGCGAATTTGTTTGCAAAGTTTTTGCCCGTTGTTGAAGGTCAGGCCGTGATTTCAAAGCATCTACGCTCATATTTTTCAGCTCTGCCATCAAACGGTCTCGCTCGGATTTCATCGGCGCGACTTGTGCTTTCATCTCAGTTTCCATTTGCTTGCTAATGGATGTTATTTGACGGTTTACATGCTTACCAACGTCAGAATCTCGTAATACCCGTGATTGGTCTACGACCAAAACCGTAGACTGCGCCAACGCCGAGTTGGAAAATGTTACCATTGCCACCGCTGCGAAAACAATGGCCTTCTTTAAATTAATCAATTTCATCTTAGAACCTTGTACTTGTGTTAAACTGGAATGATTTAGTTTCATCAAAATCTTCCTTGGCGAGCGGCACTGTAAAGTCGAACCGGATAGGCCCAAACGGCGAATTCCAGAAAATACTTGCGCCGGCTACAGAACGGATAGTCAATTCATCGCGAATGACCGTCCCTGCAACATTAGAGTTTTTAAACTCGTCATCCAGAAGACCTACTGTTCCAGCCTCGATAAATACACTACCCAATAAGGATGCGACAAGCGGAAAACTCACCTCGGCAACAGCATGGCCATAAGCATTACCACCAAGAGCGTTAAGCCGCCGTATTGCGACGCCGTTTTCATCAACCAGCACTGCACGCGGCCCAATCCCCGCATTATCAAAGCCACGGAATGTACGTGAGCCTTTAAAGAACCTGTCATTAATTTGTATGGGATCTCCGCCCCAACCTGTAATATATCCGCCAGATAATTTAGCAGAGGCAACAACATCTTTGAACAGCCCATAATAAGTGGAACCGCGAAATTCGGAACGCAAGTATTTCACATCGCCGCCAATACCAGCAAAGTCCTGGGTAAAGAACATGTCAAAACCACGTGTCGGGGTTATTGGATCATTTCTGCGATCCCAACCAAAGGTATATCCCAACACGGAGGACAAACGGTTATTACCTTGCTGGCAGAGCAAAGGATTTGACTGTGACAATGTTGCCGAGCAAGTAACTTGCTCTTGGCGTAGCGCGTACCGCCCCTGCAAAGTCGTGAACTCAGTTAAACGAAATGCCAGTGTTGTTTGCCCACCAATACGTGTGGAACGAAAACCGGCCTCGTCAAAAAAATCATTGGTAATGTTAAACAACTCGACGCCAGCTGCCATATTCCGGTTCAAGAAACGTGGTTCCGTAAAGCGCAAATCAATTTCCTGACGATTTGAACTAGCGCGGACAGCAAGTTTTAACTGTTGCCCACGTCCGCGTAGATTTCTCTGAGAGATAGAAAAATCCACTAAAAACCTATCAGCCGACGAGAAGCCTGCGGAGAATGACAATTCCCCGGTTGGTTGCTCGGTCACCTTCACCTCGACAACGGCTCTGTCTGGTGTCGAGCCTTGAGTTTCGGTTATTTCAACCTCCTCAAAAAACCGCAATCCGCGCACACGGTTTTTTGAACGGTCGAGCAAAATCCGGTTAAAAGCATCACCCTCGACCAATTCCATCTCGCGGCGGATTACGTAATCGAGTGTCGTCGTATTACCAACAATATCAATGCGCTCAATATAAACCCGCGGCCCTTCAATCATATTAAAGACCAAATCTACGGTTTTGGTTTCGCGGTTACGTTTGATTTGCGGTTGAATATCCACGAAAGCATAACCTGCGGCACCAGAAGCAAATGTTAACGTATCAATGGCATTTTCCATATCGCTGGAACGGTAAATTCGACCAGTTTTAATGGGGACAATGGCTTCGAGGACTTTCTTATCCAGAGTTTCAAGTTCTGTCTCAACCGAAATATCGCCCCAAGTATATTCTTGGCCTTCATCTACGGTAAAAGTGATATAAAAATCTTTCTGGTTTGGCACCAATTCTGCGACCGCAGAAACCACGCGGAAATCGGCAAAACCACGGTCAGTATAAAACGTCCGGATTTGTTCGCGGTCATACTCAAGTCTGTTTGGATCATAATTATCGTTGGAGCCAAAAAACTTCCACCAAATCGATTCTTTAGTGGCCAATTGTTTGCGCAGACGACGGTCGGAAAACTCGTTATTGCCAATAAAATTTATGCGTCTTACGCCCGTTGTTGGGCCTTCGGTAATTTCAAAGATTAAATCAACCCGGTTTTGTGGCTGCTGTACAACCTTTGGCGTAACCTGTGCGGCAAAACGACCGGATTGACTATAGAGATCAATAACACGCTGCACATCGGCCTGCACCCGAGAGCGGGTAAAGACGGAACGGGGGGCGGCTTCTAATTCATCAGTAATCTTTTCGGTTTTCAGCGCTTTATTGCCCTCGACAATCACACGGTTGATAATCGGGTTTTCCACGACGCGGATGACCAAATTGCCGTCCGCCGGTTCAATTAAAACATCGGCGAACAACCCCGTTGCAAAAAGTGTTTTAATCGACAAATCGACCCGTTCATCACTGTAACGGTCGCCAGGGGCTATTAACAAATATGAAGCGACAGTATTAGCCTCGACGCGCTGATTGCCGATAACTTTTATGGACTTAATAAAATCCGGGCGATTTTGCACGTTTTCCGGGTCTTGAGCATACACAGCGGGCGCAAACATTGTGCTCATGCCCAGCAGAACAAACCCTGTCAATGCAAACAGGTACATACGCAAATATTTATAGCTAGTGGTCTTTATCATAAACCCTACATCTATCCTGTCTTATTGAACAAGCTCGACACATAGCCGATATCGTTCAGAGTTAAAACCAAAAACAGGGAGATAAGCACGGCAAAGCCAATACGAAACCCTATTTCTTGTGCCCGCACACTTAACGGGCGCCGCATCACAGCTTCATAGCCGTAGTACATCAAATGTCCACCGTCTAAAACAGGAATTGGCATTAAATTTGCGAAACCTAAGCCGACGGAAAGCATGGCGGCTATGGACAATAAGTTGATCGCAAATGCCTTAAACCTATCTCCGGCACTGCCCTCAATATTGGCAGACATCACCCCAATTTTACCAGTTATCGCTAAAATTTTTACAGGTCCTCCAAGAGCCTTACCGTCTTCTTTGCCTTGAAAAATACGGCCAATATATTTACCCGTATTGGCCAGTGTGGTACCGACATTCTCAACGCCGTACACCGCCGCTTGCGGCAAATTATAGTCTTTGCGAACGACCGCGCCACCTATGGCAACGTCAATCATACCGCCCGTCATCCGGCCACCAATCCCGTCTTTTTTAGCGCGGCGCTCTGGCGTTACGGTCAAATCGACCTTTTCGTTACCGCGCTGAACTTGCACCGACAATTGCTCCCCGCTGTTGAGCGTAATAATTTGAATAACTTCATTAACGTCGAACATCGGCTTGCCATTTATAGACAAGATTGTATCTTCTGGCATAAAGCCAGCCAAAGCCGCAGGGCCGCCCGGTGTAATCTTAGCTATTTGTGCAGCGCGGTGATTGGTGCCAAATCCCCATGCCAGCATCATGAATAAAAATGCAGCCAAAATGAAATTGGCCATAGGTCCCGCAAACGCCACTAATGCTCGCTGATATAACGGCTTAAAATGCAAAACCGATTTCCACACATCCTTGCCGTGCTTGCTATCCATTTCGGCTTTAATTTTGGCAAGTTCTTCAGAGTCCGGATTGCTGGCTGCGCCTGCATCACCGAGGAATTTTACATAGCCCCCCAGCGGAAAGCGCGATAAGACCCATTCTGTTCCAGATTTTGCCTTGTAACGCAACACAGGTTTACCGAAACCAATTGAGAACCGCTCGACGGCCACGCCGAAAAAGCGTCCCACAGAATAGTGCCCCAGTTCGTGGATAAACACCAACATACCAAGCACAAAGGCAAAGCTGAACAAGCCAATCAGCCCGTTAAATATCCATTCCAGCATTTAAATTTTCCCTACTCTACCACGAGCTATAATCCGCGCACGCTCATCAATATCTAGCACGTCTTGTATCGCCCGCAGGGGTGTAGCAAAACTCTTTTCACTTTTAAAGTGGTTCATGACAGATTCTATACACTTTGTAAGGGCAGAGAAATCTAGTTTTTCTTGCAAAAACGCCTCCACAGCCACTTCATTGGCCGCATTCAGCACGGTTGGTGCCATACCGCCTGCCTCCAGAGCCGCCCGTGCCAGCCGTAAAGCTGGGAATTTGTCAGGGTCTGGCGGATAAAACTCTAACTTCCCGACGTGTGCAAAGTCCAATTGCTTAACACTCGTCTCCATACGCTCCGGCCAAGCCAAAGCATAAGCGATTGGAGTGCGCATATCGGGCGAACCCATTTGTGCCAAGACCGACCCGTCTACATATTCCACCATGGAGTGGATAATAGATTGGGGATGTACGATAATGTCGATTTCGGCAGACGGGCGCGCGAACAAATAGCTAGCCTCGATAAGTTCAAGTCCCTTGTTCATCAAAGTCGCCGAATCGATGGAAATTTTCGCGCCCATATCCCAGACCGGATGATTGAGCGCCTGTTCGCGGGTGACGGATTGTAACTGCTCTACTGTAAACTCTCGGAACGGCCCGCCGGACGCCGTTAATATCAAACGCCGCACTTCCTTGGGGCGCTCGGTGTTGAGAACTTGGAATATAGCATTATGCTCAGAATCTACGGGCAAAAGCGTGGTGCCAGTACGCGCAACCGCGTCCATGAACAAATCGCCAGCGCAAACAAGACATTCTTTATTGGCTAGCCCAACCGATGCCCCCTGCTCTACCGCCGCCAATGTAGGCTCTAGCCCTGCCGCGCCGACAATCGCCGCCATGATGAAATCCGAAGGCCAGGCACCAGCTTCGATAACGGCTTCGCGGCCAATACCAATTTTAATGCCCGTGCCAGCTAACGCGTCTCTCAGAACATCTTGGTTAGCCCCATCACCAAGCGCAACGAATTCCGGACGGAACGCCAAAGCTTGTTTGGCTAGTTCTTGCGCATTAGTATAGGCGCTTAGACAGACTATTTTGTACGCATCCGGGGCGCTATCGCGGATTAGGCTTAATGTGCTTTCGCCGATAGACCCGGTCGAGCCTAATATAGTGACGCGTTTTGCCATACCGTATTATACGCCGACCATTGGCCAAATGCTCGGCCAAATCAAAAGCACCGCCGCCGCAACAACAACGGCAAGCATCAAACTATCCATCCTATCGAGAATACCGCCATGCCCGGGAATGAGGCCGCCTGCATCTTTCACTTTCAGTTTTCGCTTGATAATCGATTCGAGCAAATCTCCCAAGACCGCAAAAGCCACAATCGGAATAGCCAACAAAGCCCCATAAGCCGGGCTAAACCCGATAATCCATGCGGCCAAAGCCCCAAATAATGCGCCAAATACAAAGCCGCTAATCAAGCCCGACCAGGTTTTATTCGGGCTAACTTTCGGGATAAGCTTCGGTCCCTTCAGGGTTGAACCACCCAAATATGCAAACGAATCTGCGGCTATCACGACCACAACAAGAAAAACAAACTTCGCAAATCCAGCAGCTTGCACCCCGGCAATATCGCCGCGCAACCAAAGAACAGCCAAACTCGGCAACAGCACATATAACACACCAAACCCAGCCCAAAGTCCACCGCCGCGCCTTGCCCGTTCTAATGTGGCGAGCGCACCAGTGAATCCGACCGATGCCAAAGCCCATTTCCAATTATCCACGCCCCATATCCCGAACTGCGCCAGACCTAGTGCCAGTGATAGTCCGGCCACGGGGATAATCAGAGCCAATTTAGTTTGCCCAGCATCACTCATCCGCACCCATTCATAAATGACACGGGTGCAAACAAGAGCAATAAACACCGCCAAAACCCAGCCACCAAAATACAATGGCACACCACAAATAGCCACCATCCCAAGCCCCGAAGCAGCACGGACGCCGAATTTCTTTAGCTTGGATGGCTCAACATCAGACATACCTACGCCACCTCTTCGGATTGCTCAGGCGCAAGATTACCATAGCGCCGCTCGCGGTTTTGGAAGCTTTCAATCGCCGCCTGTAAATCATGCTTTGAAAAATCGGGCCACAACACATCGGTAAAGACAAATTCCGCATAGGCCGCCTGCCACAGCAAGAAATTACTGATGCGCTTCTCTCCGCTGGTGCGAATAACCAAGTCCGGATCCGGCAGGCCAATACTATCCAGATAAGTTTCAAATTTTGCGTCGCACAGCTCTCCCACATCGGCCTTCCCTGCCTCAACATCCTGAGCAAATGCCCGCGCCGCCCGTAAAATTTCGTCGCGGCCACCATAGTTAAAAGCTATATTCAAAGAAAAATCCGTATTGCCCTTGGTGGTTTCTTCGACCTTGTCCAAGAGTGCCAGCATATCAGGCTTTAGCCCGACCCGCGAGCCCAATATCCGCACCCGCACATTTCGCTTGTTCAATGTCGCGAGATCGTCCTGCACATATTTGCGTAAAAGCCCGAACAATGCGGCGATTTCCGCCTTGGGCCTCGACCAATTTTCCGTAGAAAAACTATAAAGTGTCAGACATTTAACGCCCATTTCCGAGGCATCTTCGACAATACGGCGCACGGTTTTAACCCCGGCTTGATGGCCGAAAACTCTTGGCCGCCCCCGGGATTTCGCCCAACGTCCATTACCGTCCATAATGATGGCGATATGGCGCGGGAAGTTATCCGCACTATCGGTTGGTAGGTGAGCGGGCGACATGGGCTAGACCTGCATGATCTCTTCGTTCTTGGTCACGAGGGCTTTGTCAATATCCGCAATATGCTTATCGGTAGCGTCTTGCACTTCACCAGAACTACGCTTGTGATCGTCTTCGCTTATATCACCGTCTTTTTCCATATCGCGCAGGCCTTCCATAGCGCCCCGGCGCACATTACGCACGGCCACTTTGGCGGCTTCGGCGTAATTACCAGCGATTTTGGTCAGTTCCTGGCGGCGCTCTTCGGTTAAAGCCGGCATAGGAATGCGGATAGTTTGGCCGTCGACCACCGGATTGATACCCAAATTGCTTTCTCGAAGCGCACGCTCCACGCCCGCAACCATGCTTTTGTCCCAGACATTAACACTGAGCATACGCGGCTCGGGGATATTAATCGCGCCGACCGTGTTAAGCGGCACGCGTGAGCCATAAGCCTCAACCGTGACATTATCCAAGATAGCCGTATGGGCGCGCCCAGTTCGCAAGCTGTTAAACTCGGTTTTCATAGCCGCAATCGCGCCGCCCATGCGGCGTTTAATATCTGCTAAATCATAGTCTGCCATTTTGTGTTCCTTTAGTGCTCAACATCCATATATATGGGGCTTAGTCCCCTTAATATAAGGATTATGACGTAATTATGGTACATTTTCCTTTTCCGGTCATAACATCTTCAAAACGGTTCTTCTCCGCAATAGAAAATACAATAATCGGAATTTCGTTATCGCGCATCAGCGTCACTGCTGATGTGTCCATAACTTGTAAATCTTTAGTGATAACATCCATATACGACAGGCTGTCATAACGCACGGCATCCGCATGTTTGGCCGGGTCTTTATCGTAAACCCCGTCGACTTTGGTGCCCTTCAAGAGCGCATCACACCCCATTTCCGCTGCCCGCAATGCCGCCGCCGTATCTGTGGTAAAGAACGGATTACCCGTCCCTGCCGCAAATATAACAATACGACCGCGCTCCATATGGCGCGAGGCACGGCGTCTGATATAAGGCTCGCACACCGTGGTCATGGGAATAGCCGACATCACCCGCGTATCCAGCCCGATATGCTCTAGCGCACTTTGCATGGCAAGCGCATTCATCACCGTGGCCAACATGCCCATATAATCTGCGGTGGTGCGTTCAATCCCGGCTTCGGAAGCCGCAAGGCCGCGAAAAATATTGCCGCCGCCAATCACCAGACCAACTTCCAAACCGTTAGCATGGGCGCTGGCGATTTCTTCGGCAATTCGGGCGGTGACAGACACATCAATCCCGAAAGATTGCGTCCCCATCAGGGCTTCACCTGATATTTTCAGGAGTACTCTTTTGTATTTTAACTCAGTGCCCATTACATTTCCCTGCCATATGCCCTGCTATTTCGCGACTCGCTTTGTACTTTATAGCCCATGAAGAAGCCCGCGTCTAAAATAAACGCGGGCTTCATATGAATTTGAGATGTACAAGGTATTACGCCTTACGCTTCCCCTAAAGTCGCGGCAACTTCTGCTGCGAAATCTTCGACTTTTTTCTCAATACCTTCGCCGAGCTGCATACGCACAAAACCTGTCATTTCGATAGATGTGCCCATAGACTTGGCTTCGTCGGCAATAACTTGCGCCACGGAGCGGTCCGGATCCATAACGAACATTTGGTTGAGAAGCACAGATTCTTTGAAGAATTTCTGCATCCGGCCATCAACCATTTTATCAATGATATTTTCAGGCTTGCCAGAAGCGCGGGCTTCGGCAGACAAAAGGTCGCGTTCTTTTTGAACGGCAGCCGGATCCATATCTTCTACGCTTAAGGAAATCGGCGAAGTCGCAGCAACATGCATAGCCAATTTGCGACCAAGCGCCGTCAATGCGTCTGTATCACCATCCGATTCGAGGGCTATCAAAACACCGATTTTGCCAAGATTACCAGCAACACCATTGTGCAAATATCCGGCAACCGCGCCCGATTTCACACTCAATGCTTCGGTGCGGCGCAAATTCATGTTCTCGCCAATTTTCGCAATCAGGTCAGTGATAGACGTGGCCACATCTTTACCGCCAGCCATATTGGTGCCAGCCAAGGCCGCTAAATCACCATTTGCGCCTACGGCTAAACCTGCGATTTCGCGAACCATGCCTTGAAACTCTTCGTTCAGAGCGACAAAATCGGTTTCAGAATTAACCTCAACCAAGGCAGATGTTGTGCCATCTTGACCAAGGCCAATAAGGCCTTCGGATGCAATGCGCCCAGATTTTTTCCCGGCCTTAGCAATACCTTTTTCGCGCAACCAGTCAGCTGCATCCTCGATATTACCATCCGTGGCCATGAGGGCCTTTTTGCAGTCCATCATGCCTGCAGATGTTTTTTCGCGCAGTTCTTTGACCAGCGCGGCTGTAATATTAGCCATTATACTCTCCGTATATTATGTGTGTTACGGCAGAGATGGTGATCTCTGCCGTTAATTCAAGACCTGCTTAAGCGCAGATCATTAAGCTCTTAAACTAAGCTCTGTCTGCGTCGCTTTTGGCGCGCGGTGCTTTGCCGTCCATGAGTTCTTTGGCTTGCTCGACCCATTCGCCAGCAGCAAATTTGCCTTTAAGCTCCAGTTTTTCTTCGAGAGCATCAATCGCGGCCACGTCAAGGGCAACGAGAGCAGCATATGTATTAACGCCTTCGCTTTCGAGTTTTTTCTTAAATACTGGGCCAATGCCGTCGATTAAAGAAATATCATCAGCAGCTTTTTCTTCTTTTGGCGCATCTTTCTTAGCTGGCGCTTCTTCTTTAGCCACTATTTTTTCAGCTTTAGGAGCCTCTTCCTTAGCTGGTGCCGGAGCAGCTTCCGCAACAGGTGCGGGAGTTTCAACTGGCTTGTCAGCAACTAGAGCCGCTTCAACCGGGTTTTCTGCCGCGCCAATATCAACACCAGCAGCAATCGCGCCTTCTGTCATACCGTCGAGGATCGCATCAGCCATCAAATCACAGAACAATGAGATAGAACGCACAGCATCATCATTGCCCGGAATAGGCATATCAACATCATCAGGATTACAATTACTATCGAGGAGCGCAATCACAGGAATGCCGAGCTTGCGGGCTTCTTTAATAGCAATAGTCTCTTTGGTGGTGTCGATCACGAACATCAGGTTCGGAATTTTCCCCATGTCTTTAATACCGCCCAAGGCACGGTCTAATTTGTCCTTCTCGCGGGTTAACTTCAAAAGTTCTTTTTTGGTCAGGCCAGATTGCTCAACATTTTCCATCATGCCTTCAAGCTCGCGCAAACGGGCTATAGAATTGGAAATGGTTTGCCAATTGGTCAGCATACCGCCGAGCCAACGGTGATTGACGTAATATTGCGCACAACGTGTCGCCGATTCTTTGACCGCATCAGATGCTTGGCGTTTGGTACCAACGAATAAAATGCGTCCGCCACCAGCCGCCACGTCGCGCATTTTCACCATAGCTTGGTGCAAAAGCGGAACCGTTTGGGATAGGTCAAGAATATGAATATTGGAACGGGTACCAAATATATATGGTGCCATTTTCGGGTTCCAGCGATGTTTTTGGTGTCCAAAGTGGACGCCTGCTTCAAGTAGCTGGCGCATAGAAAATTCTGGTAATGCCATGGAGTTTCTCCTTATCCGGTTAGGCGTCGAACGGGGTTGAGAAAGAGGCGGAATTGCCACTTTCACCGGAAAGACTAGTTACATGCGTGCAACAGCCATATCCCGTTCTGTGAATTTGGGCGGTATATAGCAGGAAAAATCTGCGTGGCAAGGGGAAAATTCAAGCTGGTTTTGCTGGCTAGGCGCACTCCATCACTTCGCTGAACAAACCTCTTTTATAAGCCTATAGGCCTACAATCTGGGGAACGGCTAAAGAATTTCGTCGTTAAACTGTGGGAATATGCTCCATCAAACCCGGCCCCATGCGGATGGGTTCAGCGCGGAGGGCTAGTCCGGTTTTGTTGTCTGTCTCTACGAACACACCGCAAATTGTGCCGGGGCCGCTGGCGGCTTCGAACCTGCCGCCGCGCATTCTGGTGGTGAAGCGGTGGACGGGTTCTTCTTTGTCCATGCCGATGACGCCGGAATAATCGCCGCACATACCTGCGTCGGTTTGGTAGGCCGTACCGCCCGCCAATATCCGCGCATCAGCGGTCGGCACATGTTGGTGGGTGCCAACGACGAGGCTGACCCGGCCATCGCACACATGCCCCATAGCATTTTTCTCGGACGTGGCTTCGGCGTGGATGTCTATGATGATAGCGTCCGCAATCTCGCCCAATGGACAAGCGGCCAGTTCTTCTTCGACGGCAACGAATGGGTCGTCCAGCGCGTCCATAAACACCCGCCCCAGCACATTAACCACCAACAGGCGGTAACCGTCAATATCGTAAAGGCCAGCGCCTTTCCCGGGCGCTGTGCCTTTGGGATAGTTTACGGGGCGTAGCAAGCGCGGTTCGCGCTCTATATATGTGAGCGCATTGGCGTTGTCGAAACTGTGATTGCCAAGGGTTATCACATCTGCGCCGGCGTCGTAAAGCTCGCCCGCCGTGGCTTCGGTGATACCAAAACCACCCGCCGCATTTTCGCCGTTTATGACCACCGCGTCCAGTTTCAAATCCTCACGCAGGCGCGGTAGATATTTGCTCACCGCGCGGCGTCCCGAACGCCCAACCACATCACCGAAAAATGCCAATCTCATGTAAAACCCTTAAACCCTGTTTCCGTTAGCACACCGTCCAGTTTTTGATCAAACTTGTCGGTGAGCAGTGTCGGCACTTCTTGCCCAGAGAACGCCACACCGCAAGCAAAGATTTCACCATCTTTACGAAGCTGCTGCAAAGTCCGGTCATAAAACCCGCCGCCATAACCAAGCCTATGCCCGTCCCGCGCATAAGCCAGCAAGGGCAGAAGCACTATATCCGGCGTCACGATTGCTTTATCTCGTAACGGTTCGCGTGTGCCAAATGCCCCGCGTCTTAACTTGTCCCCAATTTCATATGCGCGAAATTCCAGCGGATGTGCTTGCCGCTTAATGCTCGGCAAGGCGAGGGCGTGCCCCCCGTCCGCAAGCGCATGCATCAAAGGCCAAACATCTATTTCGGAATGAATGGGGATATAGGCGGCAACCCGCCCTGCCCTCAATCCTATATCTGACCAATATTTTATAAGTTCTATACCCGCCCCCGGCCATTCCGCCGCCAAGCCCGCCCGGATCATCTTGGCGGCACTCCGGGCTTTGGTTTTGTTAAGAGAATCGAATTTCATGGAGAGAGTTTAGACGAACTATCTAACAATGGGAAACATCATACCCCCTCACCCGGCACAAGAGTGCCGACCTCTCCCCAAAGGAGAGGTAAGAAAACTCCGTTTTCTTTGATGATAGACTTAAGGCATATAACCATACAAATTAAAAATGCACTCAAGCCAGCGTCTCCTCTTCCCCCAAAACAAAAATGCGGAGAGGAACAAGGTGAGGGGATGGGATGTTAGTTAAGAGCATGTATTTTCAAACATCACCTTCCCAACAATCTTCTAAACGCTCTGCGTTCGCAAGCTAGGAATTTATTGTTGCCGGATATTGACCAGAAAAACACTATGATGGCAGGCATCCATGTCAAGAAATAAATGATTTTTGAGTGCCAATTAAGCTTCTGCAAAATATCAGGCCCGCCGATTATCCATGCTGCTGCCAAAATAGCGGCAACCAATATTAGCCAGCTTTTATTTTTATATATTTTACGATTACGCATTTTCTTCTCCTTCGGTTTCTGTAAAAATATCTTCAATAGTGCGCTCAAATAGCCGCGCTATTTTAAACGCTAGTGGTAGGGAAGGATCATACCTGCCTGTCTCTATGGCATTGATGGTTTGGCGCGAAACGTCAAGTTTTTCGCCCAGCACAGCCTGGCTCCAACCCCACTCCGCCCGCAA
>Ga0256839_1002096_pt1 | contig 22917 bp, 19 predicted proteins | sample 354166metaG_FD_185968 | JGI IMG/M metagenome (GOLD analysis project Ga0256839, IMG submission 185968) | Hydrothermal vent microbial communities from Mid Atlantic Ridge, Atlantic Ocean - 354-166 | ecosystem: Environmental > Aquatic > Marine > Hydrothermal vents | place: Atlantic Ocean: Mid... | reverse complement strand
ATTGATAAAAAGAACTTTAACTTGCATCTCAAAGAGTGTGAGTTCAGGTTCAATCACAGAGGTGAAGATCTGTATAAATTATTGTTACAGATCTTTAGAAAAAAGCCTCTAAAGTTATCATGACCCATAATATATAATTCCCAAGTTACCTTTTCTTTTGGTAGCTTGATGAGACAATATCTCCCATTTTTATAAATTTTTTTATTATATATATAGACCTTATGCTAATATACTGATATATTTTTTAAAAGGTCTATGATGATTCAACACTTTAAACATCTATGCATACTCACTTACATACTTTTATCTACGCTGCTTCTTGCAGAAAATCTACAACATACGAGTGAAGTAGCTTCGGAAAAAAAAGAACTTGCCATATACTATACATTCAAAGGGAATATTGAAAAAGAGTATAATGAACTGGTTGAAAAAAAGCTAAAAAAAATTGGCTTTAACCTAACAGATGCCCATAAAAGAGTCAATGATCAATATGAAGTGAAATATGGTTCAACAGCTCTTGATTTGCTCTCTTTTATGCCGGTAGTGAATGACCGTGCGGTTTTACCTCTACTCAATATCGATCCGCGCATTGCAGGATTTTCACCGTTTAATATTGCTATACACAAAAAACGTGATGAGAATATCACACATGTTGGACATCTACTCCCCTCATCAATGTTGGATATCTTAGGCATTACTAACCAAGAAGTCAGAGATAAATTTACTGCTACGTTTAAAACACTGGATAAAACAATTACCCAAGAACTTGGAGGTTATATCGCTACTATTCCCTATAAAAAACTTCCCAAAAAAAGAATGATGCAGTTTGTCTATACATTTGATACACCAGAAGATATAGATGACTTTATCGATGAATTCCAAAACAGGCTTGAATTGGCATTTATCGACAAAGGATACCTCATAGCAGGATTTCATAATTTTATGGAAGCAACAGATGATGCAGAAGAGATTCTTTCTCAATATGATGCCTTTTGGACATACTCTCTTTGTCATTTAAATTTCTCTTATCATATGTTTGACAAAGAAGGGGGAAGACCGGAAGCATCTCTCTTTGCTCCCTGTACCATGTATATCTATTCTCAGAAAGGAAGCAATAGACTCGTCCTTGGAATGTACCGCCTGCATAACTGGGCTGATGCTCTTGATATCATCGATAACACAAGATTAAAACTCATAGAAAAACTTGATAATGAAATTCCGGAAATACTCACTGATTTTGGGATGCAACCTCTGCCAAATGTCAACCCTCTGACCATAAAAAATATAGCACCAAATCATAAACAAAAGAAAGATACCGTACCAAAACAGACGACAAAAGCAACCCAAAAAAACTCTGCAAAACATACATCAACTTCACAATACATAAATATCGCAGGAAAACAGCTAAAAATCACTCTTCCTTCCGTACCCAAAGCAATCAAATGTGCATCATCCTACAATCAACATACAGATAGAAGTATCAAATTTTCAAAACGTGTACCACCGGGATATGTACCGCACGGCTTTGACAAATCCCATAAAACAAAATCTACCGCCAATACACATATAGGAGAGGTACATAATGCAAAAGTCTCTGCCTATCTACGTGGAGAATTTATTACTGTTGAAGAGTCTCAAAAGAGACTCAAATCAGCAGGATTTGAAATTATTGCAAGCACTCCGCTAAACAAAGACAAAGATCTTATTAGTATCGTATTTACGGATCAAACGCTTCGCAAGATGGCAAACAAAAAAAACAGAGGATTCATCGCATCCCTGCGTCTTCTTGTAGATAAAAAAGAGAAACGTATAAGCATTACCAACCCTATCTATATGGCAAAAGGATTTTTGCAGGATGAGTTTGATGAAAAAAATGCAAATAAACTACTCATTCGTCTTGTGCAGGCTTTTGAGAATCTGAAAAATTCTAAAGATACTTTAAAATTTCAACAGCTTCCAAAATACCAATTTATGAAGGGTATGCCACAATATCAACACATGATAGAGATAGCATCTGGCCCGGATATACTTGAAAAAATAAAAAAGAGCAATAAAGTCGTCTTTATCCAAAACTTAGAAAACGGTGCAAAACTCATAGGAGTAACACTCAGCAAAAGGACAAACAAATTTATCAAAAGAATTGGTAGAAAAAATGCAGCGATACTCCCCTATCCTATCCTTATAGAGAACAATAGAGCAAAAATCTTAAATCCAAAATACTATATCTCTTTTATGTATCCCCTACTTAGTATGTCGGAATTTATGACTATAGCAACTATTCCGGATGCTATGGTAAAAGATTGCAAAAGAGTATTTAAATAGAAACAATTTACTTGACCAGAGGTCTTTACCCGACCTTCTCTCGAAAGAAATTATTCTACTTTGGGGATCTAAAAAACGGAAACTCTACGATCTTGCTTGGTTCTGAGTATCCTCATGCTATCTATCGATTTTTGTGCATTTACTAATTTTTTCATCATCTTTAAATCTATATCTCTAAGCCGTAAAGCAGCATCAACCCAAATTTTAGTAATATCGATAAGTTCATCATAATCTAACTTAACTCACGCCTGTCTACTAATACGATAAAATATTATGATTTTAATATACAATAAAAACGTCAAAAATCACTTCGCTTTCTCCAAATACTTTCCTTCTACCGTATCGACCACAATTTTTTGTCCTTCAAGAATAAAAAATGGTACTTGTACCACTGCCCCTGAATCCAATGTTGCAGGCTTCTTCCCACCCTGAGAATCTCCTTTAAAATTAGGCGGTGTCTCTACTACGGTAAGTGTAATAGTCTGAGGAATCTCTACAGAGATTGCTTTACCGTTATGAAACAACACTTCTGCCTCCATGCCGTCTATCATAAAATCAAAAGTATCTTTGCCTACCTGTTCATGAGTAAGACCTATTTGGTCATATGTTGTCGTATCCATAAACTGTAACATTTCACCATCATCGTAGAGATATTGCATAGTTTTCTGTTCTAATTGAGGTACATCAAACTTATCTCCTGCATGCACTGTTTTTTCAATCACCTTGCCTGTTTGTAGATTCTTAATCTTCATACGTACAAATGCCGCACCTTTACCGGGTTTTACATGCTGAAAATCAATCACCTTATAGGGGTTTCCTGTAATTTCCAGTCTCGCCCCTTTTTTGATTTCACCCATACCAATTGTTGCCATAACTACTCCTTAAAAATAATAAATAATTATAACAGATAGATAGTTCAAAAGGGGTAAAAAAGAAGCTACTGCAAGATTAAAAAACTGCAGTAGACGTAAAGCTTTATATCTTTTAATAAGTAGGTTTATCAAAGTTCATTGCTTGTGCATTGTCCATTAATACAGGAACAAAAAGCAAAGAAACAAATACAGCAGCCACTGTACCGGAGATTAGTGCCACACCCAAACCACCAAAGACAGGATCCCCTGCAAGCAATGCCGAACCTAAAATAATAGCAACTGCCGTTAGGGCGATAGGTTTTGCTCGTGTAGCTGCCGCTACAGCAATAGCTCTTCGTTTTTCCATCCCATGTGTCTCCATAAGCTGTTTAGCAAAGTCAATAAGCAACAAAGAGTTACGTGAAGAGATACCAATTAATGCAATAAAGCCAATCAACGAAGTCGCAGTAAGGAAAAAGGTCTCAGATGTAAAGAAATTCGCTACCCAGTGTCCTACAATCACTCCTATAATAGAGAGGAAAGATCCAAGCAACACAATCCCGGAAATGGCAAAACTTTTGTAATAGACTACCAACAGCAGGAAAATAAGAATGAGTGCAGAAATAAATGCTCCACCCAAATCTCTAAAAGTATCTAAGGTCACTTTCATCTCACCATCCCAACGTATCAGAAACTTCTCTTTAGTCTTTTTGTCTATTAACGTAAAATCAAACATATAGGTAGAAAAACCGGCCTTTTCAATCTCATAATCTTTTTCAAATTTCTCCAACATCTTCTCACGGGCATCCAATAATGGATAGACTTGAGAAACCATATCCGTCTCGGCAATTACATTGACTACTCTTGAGAGGTCTTTGTGCATAATCATCGGATTGGATTTAACTTTACGCAAGGTAACCATCTCTGATAGCGGTACCATCATGCCACGCATATTCATGAGATTGAGTGAAGAAAGTTTACTCTCTAAGGCTGATTTAGTGGATGTTGAGAGACGTTTGCTCTCATTATCCAAAATCAAAAATATATTAATTTGATCCGGTTTATTTTTTGAATTTTTATGCGCTATAACCATACCTTCAAATGCCAAATAAAGAATATTATTTACCTGTTCGACACTCAAACCTGACCTAGCTATCTTTTCTTTGTCCGGTATCAACTCATACTTGACAAAATTTTCATCTGCCATTATATCTACATCTACTAGACCTTCTGTTTCACTTAATACATCTGCAACATCCACAGAGAGGGCTCTTGTTTTTTCAAGATTATTCCCGTGTACTTCTACAACAATCGAAGCTAAAGTAGGTGGACCCGAAGGTTGTTCTATAAACTTAATATTCGTACCTCTTACCAGAGGCGTACATGCTTTTTGAATCACCGGTCTTAGACGTTGTACCATCAAAAAAGAGGGCTCTTCTCTATGGTGCTTGTCAGTAAGATTAACAGATATCTCTGCAACATTCTCAGTCTGCTTCATACTGGCACCTTTGACGAGCCCGGCATAATCCAATGGAATTCCCTGCCCCAAAAAAAGCTCTAAATGCATCACCTCTTTCTCTTTTTTTAAGAAATTGACCACACATTTACTTACCTCTTTGGTCTGATCAATAGAAGAGCCTTTAGGTGTATCGATATAAACAGAAAAAGTATTGTCGCTTTTACCCGGAAGCATTTTAGCAAGTACCATTTTGGTTGGAAACATCAGAAGTGAAAGAAAAAATGCTACAGCTGTAGCAAAGATCATCAAACTCTTTTTTGCCTTGCTATCAAGAATATTATAGATAAAGTTTTCTAGATTTTTCATAGCTTACACTCCCTTACCGGTATGCTTAGGTTTATGTTGAGGCTTTTTCAACAACTTTAAAGACAAATAAGGCGTAAAGATATATGCCACAAAAAGAGAAGCGATGAGTGCCACGGGTACATTATAGGGAATCGGTTTCATAAACGAACCCATCATCCCGCCTACGAATGCCATAGGTACCATCGTCAAGATAATGGCCAATGTTGCTATGTTTGTAGGTGCACCTATCTCATCTGTAGCCTCAACAAGCAGTTCTTCCATCTCTTTATCCTCCACGCCGTGAGAATGCAAATGCCTATGGATATTTTCAATCACGATAATCGCTGCATCTACCAAGAGCCCCAAAGAGAGCAGAAGAGCAAACAGTGTAATACGGTTCATTGTTTGCCCGCTCATCCATGCAGTAAATAGTGTAACTGCCAAAATAGCAGGTACAGTAAAAGTAACAATAATTGACTCTTTCCATCCCAATGCAAATATCAACATCATTGCAATAATAATAATGGTAATAATCAAGTGATTCATTAATTCATTGACTGCCTCATTTGCACGTTCGCCATAATTTCTTGTAATAAGATAGCCAATACCCTCTCTCTCAAACTCTTCGACATAAGACTCTAAAATTTTTTTGACATCTTCAGATACGAATACGGCATTGGTTCCTGCAAGTTTTGCAATCGTCATTGTAATTTGTGTCTTCTCCTTAGAGAGATCAGTAGTATTTTCATCTCTGTATAAAATCTTGGCGGTCTTAAAGTTTTGAATATCTACTCCTTGGGTAACGTTGGCTACATCTTTTAAATAAATCGGTGAACCCATATATTGTGCAACAATCACGTTACTAACATCTTCTACGCTCTCGATAGCATTTTTTGCACCAAAAATCATTAGTTTATTCTCTTGGGTACGTCCTTTAACATCAGGAACATCCACGGCAACCGACTGCACAGCCTTCATTATCTGTCCTAAGGAGAGATGATATGCCGAAAGCTTACCAATATCTACCTCTATATTATACTGTGCCCTTCTTGCCCCTTTAAGTGTAGTCTTTGCCACATTCTCAACCGCATTGATATGCTGTTGTACTTTACGTACAATCTCAAACATTCTTATCTCATCTATACTGCTCCCGTCTTTAGGATAAAATGCTACTGTTACAATAGGTATGTCGATATCAATATCAAAAGGTTTGACGATAGGTTGCATAGTACCTTTTGGCATGCTGTCCATGTTTTGCATTACCTTATCATAAAGTTTGAGGTTAGAGTCCTCCCTGTCCTCACCTATAAAATACATCACGTTGACAATACCTACATTATCCATGGCCATACCATAAATATGTTCAATACCATGTACCTCTCTAAGTTTTCTCTCTAGAGGATTTATAATAATATTTTCTATCTCTTTCGGACTCGCTCCCGGTAAAGCCACCATCACCATACCACCCGAAATAGCAATTTGGGGATCCTCTTCCCTTGGCATTATACTTAGTGCCAAATATCCCATCACCAACAGAAATATACCTAAGACCGAAGTGAGCGGATTTCGTAAAAACCCCTTTGCCAGTCTTCCTGCAATATTGACAACTTCATACTCTTTTTTCTCTTGCATTTTGTCCTACTTTATAAGAATTTTGGCATACATACCAGGATATACTGAACGACCTTTGTCATCAAAACGGATTTTGATTTTAAACTTATGTGTCATTGAATTTGAGCTTGGTATTAAAGCAGAGATGTTACCTGTTGTTTTTAGCCCTATAGAAGGGATCTCTATATCAACTTTCTTACCGAGATTGATATAACGTAGTTGTGTTTCACTAATCTCTGCCACAATTTTAAGATTACTTAAATCAGTCAAAACCACTGCCGGCATCCCCGGCATTGCCATCTCTCCCTCATTCAACTTTTTGGCAACAATCACGCCCTCATTGGGTGCCTTTATTTTTAAATATTGATACTGATTTAATACCTCTTCTTTTTTCGCCTCTGCCTGCTTAACCTGCTCTTGAGATATCTTGACCATATCTTTTAAGTTCTTGGCTGCAAGCTGTAATGTCTCTAATTCATATTTAGAAACCATGTTTTTTTTATACAGCCTTTGGTGTCGTGCCAAATTGGTAATGACATTATGGTATTGATTTTTATTCATCTGCAAGGCAAGTCTTGCTTGAGAAATACCTAAATCTACCTGACGTTCAGCCGATTCGATCTCCTTAGAATCAATCTCATAGAGGAGTTGACCTTTTTTAACGATATCCCCTTCTGAAACTGCCATTTTTTTTACATATCCCATATATCTACTTGTGATCATTTTCTGATTGTTTGAGACGACAGAACCGGATAACTGTACCTCAGTCGCAAACAGCGATGTCCATATTATTAAAGATATGAATAGATATACCTGTATTGTCTTCATAGTTTACTTCCTTTGTTTAAAATACTATTTAATTCAAATACCTTCGCATTGCGTTTGTTTTTCACCGCCAAAAGTTTAAGTAGCATCTCTAACTCTTTAGACTGTTTCATTAAAACTTCCGAGACAGAGACCAATCCCTCTTTATAGCGCGAACTATAGTTTTGATATACTTTTCGTGCAAATTTTAACTGTTTTTCAAAACTGCGTATGTCTGCATCAAAAGAAAGTATCTCGGTTTTCAGTTTATCTACCTTTAGAACAATACCTTTTTTTGCCAACAATACCTGTTCTTGTGTTTTCATATAATTGACCTTTGCGCGCTCAAGATTTGCCGCATCTATACCACCGTTAAAGAGATTCCACTTTACTTGTAATCCCACACTATAAGCCTCTTTGTCTCTAAATTCATTCCATAATTCATTATCTGCGGAACTATACTCTGCAAAAGCTCCCACCGTAGGTTTAAAATTTGATTTTTCTACTCCTACTACCATTTTTGCCACACGAAGTCCCAAACGTGCTTTTTGAATATCTATATTGTTATTTTCAAGTTCTCTTTTGCTGATCTTTGGCAAAGGGGCCATATCATTGACCTTTTTAATACTACTTATCTCCGTATTAAGTAAAAAAGAGAGAAACTGATACGCCAAATCTTTATTTAATTTAGCCTGATTATACATCCCTTTTGCTTCTGCCAAACGTGCCTGTACTTCCATTAGATCTATCTCTTTGACATACCCCTCTTTTTTCATTGTTCTTACGATATCTTCCAAGCGATTAATATTGCTAATAATTTTAGAGAGTTTTGCAATATAATTATCTACCAAAGAGATATCATAAAATGTCTTTTTTACTTGAAATATTTTTTCATTAAGAAGTTTATGAGTATCATATTGGCTCATACGATACATTGTTTCGCTGATACGGGCATACTCTGTAAGTTTACCGCCTGTATAAAGTGGAAGCATATAAGAGATTTTCGTCTGGAAATGATTCCTTGCGTCAGGAAAATTCAAACTATTTGGTGCAACAGGCAGAGGATTTGTCTGACCGGACATATCAAATTCTGAAAAACCAAAATCCTCAAATGTCGCTTCTCTACTTTGCAATTTAAAACCAAAAACATTTCCTGCATCGTTTGAACGCATTGCAGTTAACGTAGCATCTAACTTTCCGTAATAATACCCTTGTGCTACTTTTTTCTCATAGGCTTTCATTTGTGTATTAAAACGAGAGATTTTTAGTTCTACATTACGCTTTTTGACCATTTCCAAAGCCTGATGAAGCGTCACATCTTTCATCCCGGCAAGAAGAAAGCACGGCAACAACAGTACCGTCAATAACATTTTGACAAACATAACATGCACTCCCTTATTTGTAGCTATTATAACTCAAGATAAAAAAATTTTCTACTATCTAGCCTTAGTATACTACAAGAATTTGCACAATTATACATAACATAATATTAAATTATCTTTAATATTACATATATTTATATTTTACAGGAGTACTAAATACTTGCATAAGATACACTAATACATGCATCCAATGCTTGAAGTGCGGAAATAACCTCTTTCGTGACCTGCCCGTCTATACGAACCACTGCAAGTGCCTGCTGATTATTATCCCTACCCAATCTAAAATCCGATATATTAAGGTCATTTTCTGCCATAATTCTTCCCACATCACCTATAACTCCCGGAGTATCGGTATTTCTGAAAAATATCATCGTTCCCTTAGGCTCAACATCTAAAATATAGTCGTCAATCTCAATTATACGTTGTACACTGTCACCAAAAACCGTTCCTGCAATAGAAATTGTTCCTTGGTTTGTAGTAAGTTTTACACATACTTTGTTGATAAATCCGGAATTTCCGGATTTTTTCTCCGTACTAATCTTAATACCGCGCTCTTGTGCAACAAACTCTGCATTGACGTAATTAATTTGATCACCTAGCGATTCGGTAAGTACGCCTACCGTTGCAAAAGTACTCATAGATTCTAAATATTCGACCACGGGACCGGATGCCGTCACCTTGATTGATTTCACTGCACTTTTTGTAACTTGTGCAGAGAGGTGCCCTATTTTTTGTATAAGCTCTAAATACGGTCTTACAAAATCCGGCAATTCATTCTCTTTAATAGGCAAATTTAACGCATTTGGATAGGAAATACCTTTTGCTGCAGCGATGGCATTTTCAGCAGCTTGAATTGCAATATTTTTTTGAGACTCCTTGGTGTTAGCTCCCAAATGGGGTGTCACCGTAACATTATTCAAGTCCAAAAGCGGATGATTCGTTGCAGGCTCTTTATCAAAAACATCGATACCTGCCATTGCAATCTTTCCTGAAGTAAGCCCGTCAAAAAGAGCATTTTCATCATAAAGACCACCTCTAGCACAATTGATAAGGATCACTCCATCTTTCATTTTGGCTATCTCTTCTTTACCTATAATACCGATTGTCTCACTGTTTTTAGGTGTATGTATAGTAATAATGTCACATGCGAGAATATCACCGAAATGTTTTGTATAGCCTATATCCAAATCTGTTGCCTTCACTGGATCAATATAGGGATCATAAGCAAGTACATCCATCTCAAATGCCTTTGCGCGAATACCCACACGTGAACCGATATTGCCAAAACCTATGATTCCAAGCTTCTTACCCTTAAGCTCAGTACCATACCAATCCTGTCTTCGCCATACTCGGTCTATTTTTAGATTGTTATGTGCATAAGGAAATTGCCGTACGCAAGAGAGCATATGTGTCAAAGTAAGTTCCACCGCAGCAATTGTATTGGCTGTCGGCACATTCATAATAACAATACCTTGTTTAGACGAACCCTGAATATCTACATTATCTACACCCACACCTGCACGTACCACTGCCGTAATTTTTGATGCAGATGCTAAAAATGCTTCATCCACATCTGTAGATGATCTTGTAATAGCTACATCTGCTAAAGAAATGATCTCAGATACCAGTTTGTCTTTGGGTTCATCTGCCGCATTAATCAACTCGATATCACTATCATTGGCCAAGACATCTAAGCCATCTTGATGTATATGATCACAAACAACAATTGTTTTTTTTGACATTAGCTAAACCTTTGAATAAATTTATCGGTACAAAGAGGATCTTTGAGTAAGACTCTACACTCCATAAGGAGAGTTTTCACAGAGCGTAAAAATTATTTTTTAAGTATATCACCAAAAGCATCACCAAGTGTCATACTGTCATCTTGGTCTAAATTGAGTTTCTCTATTGCTTCTCTCTCTTCTTGTCGCTCAAGCCTCTTAACAGAAACCCTGATTCTGTCGTTATCGGTATCGATAAAACTGATTACACCTTTAATCTCCTGACCTTTTTCAACCTCATCAAATTTCAGCGGATGGAGATCCTCTGTACGAATAAGAGCATCTACGTTATCTTCAAGCGATATAAATACACCGAACTCTTTTTTATCTTTGACGATACCTGTCACTATATCACCGTTTTTATGGCTTTGTGCAAATGCTTTTACAGGTGAATCCTCTAATACTTTTTTAGAGAGTGATACTTTGCCTGCATCTTTGTCTATTTTGATAATTTTAACTTCAATCTCATCACCTACTGCAAGCTCACTTTTTGCATTTTTTGATTTATCCCAAGAGACCTCTTGATTATGCAAAAGTCCCTCTATAGAACCCACCTTTACAAATGCACCAAAATCGGTAATGGAGGTGACCGTACCTTTTACAATATCATTGACTCTATGTTCTGACAAAAAGGCATCCATTGGTTTAGGAAGAAGATTTTTTAGACTCACTCTTAATCGTCTTGCCTCTTTATCTATCTCTATGACTTCAACATTGACTTCTGCATTATTTTCCAAATAGTCTTTGGGGTGTTTAACATTCTTATCCCAAGAGATTTCAGAGACATGCAAAAATGCCTCAAGGTCTTCACCAAGATCTACAAACACTCCGTAAGGTTCAATATTTGAAACCGTTGCCGTCACTGTATCTCCCACGCCTATAATAGCATCTATATCTTCCCATGGATCGGGATTGGCATCTTTAATAGATAAAGAGAGATGTCTTTTCTTTTTATCATACTCAAGCGCAACAACACTAACCTCGTCACCCTCTTCAAAATATTTTGAAGGATTTACAGGACCCTTATGCGAAATTTGAGAATAGTGTACAAGTCCATCCATTCCTCCGACATCTACAAACATACCGTAAGAAGTAATTTTCTTAATGATTCCTACAACAGGCTCTTTACTCTCAAGAAGTTTTCCAACAATCTCATCCGTTTTTGCCTTTTCTCTTTCAATAAGCTCTTTTCTTGAAACAACTACAGAACCCTTCTCTTTATCCACTTTAACAATTATAGCTTTGACTTTTTTCCCGATCGATTCAACACCGGGTTTTGAAGATAGATAAGAGAGTGTACGTGGCATAAAAAATTCTAAACCATCAACCTCAACGACATATCCACCCTTATTTTTCTTTGTAATAACACCTTCAATAATATACTCTTGACTATCATTATACTCAGAAATAAACTCATTCAGTGCCACACGGGATTTTGCTGCCTTATGCGAAACTCGTCCTCTTCCCATTACCACGACATCAATAGTATCATTGATAGAAAATAAAACATTTCCCTCTTCATCTCTAATCTCATCAAGATCAAGATGCGCATCTCTACCGCCGCCTATATCTACTATCGCAGTATTATCTTTTTCATCAATTTTAACAATGGTTCCTGTAACTAAATCACTTTTTGATTCTGACTTTTTAAACGACTCCTCTAGCATCGCTGCAAAATCTTCTGTTTCATCTATTTCGAAATCTTCGAACTTCATCCATATCCTTATGTGTGCACTAATTTTACGCTATTATATCTTTTTAAACATAAAAGTGGCTTACGTAACAAGGCTGAAAAACCTATCATTAAAATTTATAAAAACCTGTTAATAATGCGCTATTGACTCAAAAACCTCAAAATAATTCGGAAAGGTCTTTGCCACACACTCCGGCTCATTAATCGTCACAGAGGCATCATCCAAAGCTAGAAGAGAAAAACACATCGCCATTCTGTGATCATCATAAGTATCAATGCTTGCATGCTTAAGCTGTTTTGGAGGGATAATTTTAAGATAATCCTCACCCTCTTCTACCACAGCACCTACTTTACGAAGTTCTATCGCCATAGCATGGAGTCTGTCTGTCTCTTTTACGCGCCAGTTGTAGATGTTTCTAAGTACAGTAGTCCCCTCCACAAACAGTGCCATAGTGGCTACAGTCATGGCAGCGTCAGGGATGTGATTAAAGTCCATATCTATGGCATGGAGCCTCTTTCTTGTCACAGAAACATATCCCTCACCCCATTCTACCTTTGCACCCATCTTTTCCAAAACATCTACAAAAGCAACATCTCCCTGGATACTCTTTTTCCCAATGCCCGTTACTTTTACTGTACCGCCTTTTATAGCAGCAGCCGCTAAAAAGTAAGAAGCCGAACTTGCATCACCCTCGACCAGGTAATGCTCTACAGTCTTGTAGGTCTGGCCTCCTTTTATACAAAAAGTTTTATAGTTATCATGAAGCACTTCTACACCAAAATCTTTCATGATCTTTAAGGTAATATCTATATACGGCTTAGAGACGAGAGTCCCTATAATCGTAATCTCTGTATCATCTTTTGCCATAGGTGATGCCATAAGAAGTGCAGTAAGAAATTGGCTTGAAACGCTTCCGTCTATAGCTACCTTACCGCCCTTTAGACCTTGTGCCTTAATGTACACCGGCGGATAGCCTTCCTCTTCCATATAGTCTATATTTGCCCCGGCTTGACGCAAAGCATCAACCAAATCCCCTATGGGTCTCTCTTTCATACGCGGCTCGCCTGTAAGTATAAATTCTCCCTCGCCCAAACATAAAGCCGCACAAAGAGGACGCATTGCCGTACCTGCATTGCCTAAAAAAAGTTCTTGTACCTGAGCACTTTTTATTACACCCGCATTCCCTACTATCGTACACTCTGTTTTATCCTCCGATAACGTATAGTGAATACCAAGTGTTTTAAGAGCATGAAGCATATAGCGCGTGTCATCACTCTCTAGCAGATTCGTAATCCTTGTTGTTCCTTTTGCCAGTGCTGCAAGAAGCAATGCACGATTTGATACACTTTTTGAACCGGGGAGATTGACCTCACCTTCTATCTTCGAAATCGGTTTTAGTCTTAGCGTATTCATTTAGACCGTAACTTTTTTCATCTCTTTTATTTTAGCAATGACATTTTGTACGATCCAGTCAGGCGTAGATGCCCCTGCAGATATGCCACAAAGTTTTTTCTCTTCAAGCCATGATGCTTCAAGCTCCGTTTCATTTTCTATCAAATAAGAATCAATACAATGACGCTTTGCAATACTATGAAGTTGCTTGGTATTTGAAGAGTGTTTTCCCCCGATGATGATCATCACGTCTGCCTTCTTGGCAAGATCTGCTGCTGCATCTTGGTTTTCAAAGGTTGCATTGCAAATGGTGTTAAAGACACGTATCTCTTTTCGTGTAGCCATAAGTGCAGTAACTATTTTGGCAAAATCTTCAGGTTTTTTAGTCGTTTGCGAGACAACAGCTACTTTAGCTTTAAGAGGAAGTGTCTCTAACTCTTCAGGCTTAAGTACGATAAAGGCATCCTCCAAGTCCTTGGCATAACTCACAACCCCTTTGATTTCCGGATGGTCTTTGTCGCCAAAAATGACAATACTGTAACCCTCTTCACTCATATTTTGGACAATATTTTGTGGGGTAGTCACGTAAGGACAGGTAGCATCTATGATCTTATGATCTTTTTCTTTTAACATTGTAAGTTCATTTTTAGGGATACCATGGGTACGTATCACTACGGTACTATCTTTTTCCATCTCCTCTAAACTTTGGACAAGACCGATATTAAAACCATCCTTTAGTCGGTTAATCTCGTCTTTATTGTGAATAAGAGGACCATAGGTTACCGAACCTCTATGCTCTTGGGCTATTTCAATAGCACGTTTAACACCAAAACAAAACCCGTAAGAAGATGCTAATTCTATTTTCATTTTTCTACCTTTTTATCTAAGTTGTGCCCCATACTCTCTCTTTAATGTAGATATAACTGTATCCATCACCGATGCTATATCTTCATCCTCAAGTGTTTTATCCATAGCTTGAATAAAAAATCGTATCGTAAGAGACTTTTTATCTCCCAATATTTCATCTTCATAAATATCTATAGGATAACTATCTTTTAACATAGGAAGCTTAAGGGCACCAAGCACTTTGGCCACTTCATGGTATCCCAAAGATTTATCTATCACAAGAGAAAGATCCTTATAAACTCCCTGATAATTTGATATGGGTCTTGCACTTCTATGTGTAGGCAATAGTGCATCAAAATCAAGTTCGGCAATGAATGTCACAGGAATACCGAAGCTCTCTTGCACGCTTGGATGCAGCTTAGAGATAAAACCACACACTCTTCCCTCTACCAATATATTAGCAGACTGATAGGGATGAATCAAACCGTTTTCATAAGTACATGGCTCTAAAGTAAATGCACCTATAACTGCACCAACTTTTTGGGTAAAATCCGAAAAGTCAATCATATCCGGTTTTCCTGCATTTCGTACATTTTCACCTTCACTCTGCCCGGAGAATATAAAGGAAATTACTTCACTTTGCTCTCTTTTAGTTCCAAAAACCGCACCTATTTCAAAAATCGGTATAGACTTTTTGGTATAAGAGACGTTACGTTTAACTGCAATCAACAGATTAATTAATAATGTACTTCTTAGTGTATTTAACTCTTCTGCAATAGAATTTTCTAGCTCCAAATCATCCTGTGTTACCGTAAACCCATACCGTCTCAAAAGTGCTTTATCCGAAAAAACATAAGAGACATTTTCATAAAACCCCACACCTACTGCACGATTTCTAAATACTTTTTTTGCCTCATATTTGCTTGTAACATCATTTAATCGCGGTTTTTCTGCAAATATCAAAGGTTTGGCTTGAATATTATTGATACCAATCATACGCACTATCTCTTCGGCAATATCCTGTATATGTTTCATATCATGCCTAAAATGCGGTACAACTGCGGCAACTGCATTGTCGTCTATTTTCGAGATTTTAAATCCTAATTTTTTCAAAATAGTCACAATGCGACCAAGCTCCACATTCATACCTATAATCGATGAAATCCTTTGTACATCTACAATAATACTTATATTTTCTCTGTCGGCATTTACAGTAAGTGAGCCTTCAAAAGAGGAGATATCAGCATAAGTCTCCATCAAATAACCGAGCATCTCAAGTCCAAACACTAAGTCAGGATTAGCCCCTCTTGAGGTTTTATAGTATAGTTCATCTGTTTTTAAGGCATTCAAAGATACGGCTTCTACTAAAAGATCAGGGTTGATATAGCTAGCCTCTAGTAAAACTTCTTTCGTATCATCTTTAGCTATACAGCAATCATTTTGATATACTCCCACAATAGAACATACTCTATCATGAGAATGTATTTCAACAAGCCCTCTCTGCTTAGTACTTGCGCTGAGAAGTACTTTATTTCCATTACTACGAAAAACATTACTGTCATATGCACGTAGTATCACCCCCGTTGCATGTGTAGCATAAGCAAGAAAAGAGTCCAACTTTCCTTTTAACTCAAGCCCAACCGTCGCTAAACGTAATGCAATAAGCAATGGTGTATCGATACTATTAAGCGTTGCCAACTTATAATGCAAATCTGCATCAATCTCTCCTTGAATTTGAAGTGATGCTTCTCTGGCAATACCTAACTTCATTTTTTCATCTTTTTTATATTCAAAAGGTTTCATCTCTCTCTCAAGTGCGGCACAGAGATCTCTTGCGACACCATACACCGAAAGACAATCTCCTCGGTTTGCAGTGAGTTCTAGCTCTATGATGGTATCTGCCACTTTTTCATAAGAGCCTAATTCACGCCCCACTTCAAGCTCACCGATACTCTCATCAAGAATCATAATGCCTTTACCCGTCTCAGGTAGCCCCAGCTCAGAGGATGCACACACCATTCCTTCAGACTCAACACCCCTAAGTTTGGCATGTTTTATTTCAAAATTACCGGGAAGTACTGCACCTATAGTAGCTACCGCTACATACTCTGCATCCACTACATTGGCAGCACCGCAAACTATTTGTCTAATGCCGCTTCCTACATCTATTTGGCAAACATTTAGTTTATCCGCGTCCGGATGTTTCTCTACGGCAAGTATCTTCCCAACAACAACTTTTTCAGCAATTTTTATCTCATTGAGACTATCAACTTCAAGCCCAATACCGTTAAAGGTCTCATAGAGCTTCTCGTTAGAGACATCACTAAGGTCTATAAATTCCTGTAACCAAGATCTTGTTATTATCATCTAAACTGCTCCAATAGTCTTATATCTCCTTCAAACAGAGACCTTAAATCAGGTATCTTGTGTATCAACATCGCAAAACGCTCTACTCCTAAACCAAAGGCATAACCGCTCACATCTTCATAGCCAACTGCCTTAAAGACGTTGGGATCTACTATCCCGCACCCTAGCACCTCTAGCCACCCTGTATGAGAGCAGATACGACACCCTTTAGCCTCACAAAAGATACAGCTGATATCTACTTCGGCCGATGGCTCGGTAAACGGGAAAAAACTTGGTCTAAACCGTACCTCAACATCGCCAAACATATACTGTAAAAAATCCGTCAAAATAGACTTTAAGTGAGCAAAACTCACTTTGCCTTTTTCATCTACAACAAGCCCTTCTACCTGGTGAAACATCGGTGTATGCGTCACATCAAAGTCACGTCTAAAGACTGTACCAGGAGCTATCATGCGTATAGGAGGCTTTGTCTCTAACATCGTACGTATCTGTACGGGTGAGGTGTGTGTTCTTAGCAAACCGCCGTCTTTAAAGTAAAAGGTGTCTTGCATATCGCGTGCAGGGTGATACTTCGGTAGATTTAAGGCTTCAAAATTATGAAAATCATCTTCTACCATTGGACCGGACTCTACTGAAAAGTTAAGTGCCACAAAATAGTCGATAATCTTATCCATCGTCTCCATCACGGGATGCAATGCACCCTTTTGTGCCAAGGTCCCATAAAGCGATACATCTATAGCTTCAGACTTTAACACTCTCTCTGTCTCCTCGGCTTTTAACACGTCATAACGTGCATCAAAACTTTTTTGCAAAGCTGCTTTATTTTCATTAAGAACTTGGGCAAAGGCCTTTTTCTCCGGACCGGGGACATCTTTCATCTTGGCAAACTCGGCGGCTAATATACCTTTTTTACCAAAAATCTCTACGCGTACTTTTTCTAATGCTTCAAGATTATCAGCATTGCGTATCTTCTCTTCTAATTCTTTCATATAACCTCTATACGACTCTAATATTACCCATGATTTTAGCTAAAAAATGATAATAACGGGATTTACTCCCTATTTTATGTGTTATAATGAACAAAAGAAAAAATTATAAAGGATAGACTCATGTGCATATTTTGTAAAATAGTCAACAAAGAAATTCCTAACAACACGGTAGCCCAAAACAACAACTTCCTAGCCTTTCATGATCTCTACCCCAGAGCTCCTATCCACGTGCTTATCATCCCCAAGCAACATATAGAGTGTTTTCAGGATGTCACTCCTGAAATAATGGCAGGCATGACCTCTTTTATCCAAGAGGTTGCACGCAAACTAGGTGTAGACGAAACAGGCTACAGGCTCATCACAAACAACGGTGAAGATGGCGGACAGGAGATAAAACATCTACATTTTCATCTCTTGGGTGGGGGCAGAATTGTCTGGGATCATACACACGACAATCATCATAAAAATTGATAAAAAACACCGTCATAGATCTTAATCCCAACGATGCAAATGATAATGCTGGTGCGTCACGCCGTCATGTTCATGCCGATGCTTATGTACCAACTGTGCCTGAATAAGCATCGGCATATCATCAAGAAGCATTTTAACGCTGCCATCGTAAAGTAGTTTATGATTCTCTCCTAAAACAAGTGCCCTACTCCCAAGCTCGGCTCCCAAACTTAAGTTGTGTGTAGCGATGATAGAGGTGACATCAAGCTCTTTAAGAAAGTCTACCAACCATCCTGTTGTAGGTGGATCTAAGTGAGCAGTAGGTTCATCCATAAGTAACACTTTGGGTTCTACACACAAAAGTGAAGCCAAAAGTACTTTTTGTTTTTGTCCACCACTTAAAGCAAGTGGCGAGGTTTTTAACAGATCTTCTATTTTAAAAAGTCTTGCCCACTTTTGGACACGCTCTTCTATAGCATCAAATTCAAAATGTTTCAAGCCAAAAGCTATCTCATCATAAACTGTAGGATTGAAAAGCATCGATGCAGGGTCTTGCATTTGAAATGCTATCTCTTTTCTAAATGTTTGGCTGTTTTTTTTGAGATATTTTTTACTCACTGCTTCTTCTTTATAGTAAAACGTTCCATCCTCAGGCATCATAAGCCCGTTTAATATCTTTAAAAGTGTCGATTTTCCTGAACCGTTAATTCCAAGAAGTATCACTCTCTCGCCTTGGGTAACTTCAAAACTAATATCCTTTAAAACTTCTACTTTGTTATACTGATAATCTTCATAACTATAGGAGAGTTGTTCACATCTAATCATTTATAAGTCCTCTGGAACGAAGCCCAAGGCTCTGTTCCTTTGATTGGTGAAGCATCGTAGCAAAGAGTGTTTCCAAAAGAGGTTTGAGATGTTCTTTTCTGATACAGCGTTTCATGCTAGCGCTGCGGCTGATAAGAGCACTATAATAAGCTTGAAGCATCTTTTTAGACAACATCATCTGTGAATAAGTAAATGCATATAACACGCTCCCCTTATGACTAAACTCCAATACTTTATGAAAGTTAATATGATGCATCAATGTAAAAGTGAGCAGTGTAATAGCGAGTGCTCTTAGATTGAGTAAAAGCAATATAGAGGTATCGACAGGCACAAAAAGTGCATAGAGTAGATACGAAAGTGTCACGGTACCATTAAACACGAGCAAGGTCAAAAAAGCTTTTTTAAGCAGTCTCCATTTTACATTTTTGTTGATAACAGATAGCAAAATAATCACCCCAAGCATTAGCCAAATACTATGTATCATCCCTAAAACAACGACAAACACCAAATAAAGCATAAACCATCTTTTCTCACGCATCAAAAGCCTTTTTAAACCTAAGACGCAAAAAATGAACGGCCCCATATGCCACAACTCCTTCAAGCAAACCAAGAAGTAAATGAGGAATGACAATGGAGGGGAGTGTTACATTGAGCCCAAAAGGAAAAAAGAGTGGACTACCGTCATCTGCTGAGGCAATTATCGGTTGTACACCCAATACCGTAGCGATAAACAAAGAGGGCAATACGATACTTATCCAACCTGCAAAGAGTAGTGCAAACTTCTTCGATACCTGTTTAAAAATATGATACCCATAATAGGCAGAAAAACTTCCTAAAAATGCAAGCGAAAGCATATTAATCGGATAGGCTGTCACCCCACCGTCTCCAAACATCAACGCCTGTATCAAAAGTACCAACGAGATAGACATAAAAGCAATCCAAGGGTTAAACAAGAGTGCAACAATAGCAATACCACTTAAATGTACGGTAGTTCCTCCGGGAAGAGGAATAATAATAAGCATCATCACAAAAGCAATCGCACTGAGCCCTGAGAGCATAGGTATTTTCTCTATGTCAAGATCTACTTTTTTATAGGCGACAGCCAAAAGTCCTGCCCCAACTACAGCTGCAGGCAAATAAGTCTGTGGTGATATAAAACCGTCTGGTATATGCATCTATGCTCCTAAAAAAGTGCAGAAAGAGTAAAGATAACTCTTGTATCTTCATTGCCCTCTGCACCTTGTTGTAGTGACTCTTCGTTTAAATCTTTCCATACAGGCATTTTTACCCCTATGGTTGCAGAAATATTTTGGTAAAACACCCTTACCCCTAGCGTAGTATATAAAATATCCCCACCTGTAGCCTCTTGAGCAATTCCATTTTCAACATCTCTACCTAAGTTAAGATAGTTTGCTTCAACAGTAGCATCAAAACGCAATTTTTTATCACTATTGGCATATACTTTATACGCAAGAGCCGTATTAAAACGCATCTCATTCCCAAACTCCATGGTACCGCCATCACTATAACGTCCTTCTAAAAAAATATTATAAGAGCCGTCAAATACCAAGGTTATCCTATCTCCAAACCATTTGGTAGCACTTAAGCCAAACATAAATGAAGCAGATGCAAAGCTTTGTTGTAAACCGTAATCATAGAGTCTGCCATCAAGTTTTTTAATATTGCTGTTTCCTGTTGGAAGAGAGAGACTAAAAAAACTTGTAAAATGCCAATCTTCCAAATCATCTAAACTTTCATTCTCCGGCGTGAGCATAAATCCATCATCATATTTAAACCCAAGTACACCTGTAAACTTTAGATCATGAAAACCGCTAGTCCCCACGTTGCCTTCATCTTTTTTTGTAAAGTAAGGTAGTGAGAGATACAGATCAAAATAAGAACTCACCCCATACCCCAAGGCATAGGTAAAATACTGATGCTTTGCCATCTCTTCATCATAGGCAGAAGTATTTAAGGTATAGGAGATGTGTTCAGCCCGCATATATGCTAAAAACTTCCCCTTTGGTAGCATTGCCGAACTTGTAGTCTCGAGCGGAGCTCCCGGTCCTTCAAGCCCTGCTATTCCTAAACTGGCCACGCCATGATGCGCAAACATCATAACTGTAGACAATAATCCCCCTGCAATCACTTTTTTCAATTTGACTCCTTTTTCATAAAATAAATAACGCTAAAAATACTAAATAATAAAAGTAGCCCCGACAGAGACCTCCATAGCAAAGAATCTCCACTTGTAGTCTCTTTTATCTGTGCAGTAGTATTCACCTCTACCGCTATACTCTTTCCATGACCATCTTCAGAAAAAAGTTTTACTCTCCATGTACCGGAGATATCCGGCAAAAAACTCAACCTTCCATGCGCATCGGTTCTGCCTACCTGAAAGGGTATGGCATTACTTGGGGCATAGACCTCGTATCTTTGAAAAGAAAAATCCCCTTCATGTGCAAAATATAAAGTAATTGTGACACTTTTTTCATAAGAGATACTATGTTGAAGATTATGTGCAAACAGATCACTCAGTAGCAATAGCAAAAAAAGCAGAACCTTCACTGCTTCACCTCAAAATTAAGCGTCGTAGTATGTATGATTTCGTCACATTTTACGCCATCACCCTTTAGTGTATAGGAAGCTTTAAGATTTTGTAAACCTTTGTGACGTATTTTTACATTGACAAATCCCTTACTATCACTTACGCCTATAGTTTTATGTCCATTGGAAACTACTGCACCCTTAAGAGGCTTACCGTCAAAGTATATACTTAATCTTGCTTTTTCTCCTACTTTTATTTCAGAAAAGTTATTTCTTAAAAGTACTTCTAAACCCTGATTAAAAGGTTTTTGTTCATCACGGTACAGACGCTTAACAGACTCAATACTCAACCAACTTTTTAGAGGCATCTTGACGCTATTTTTAGGTATTTTTTTTATACCGTAGGGGGTTTTGGTGTAGTAGTGTGACTGTAACTGCACAAAGATAACACTACACCCTTTTTTAGCTAACGTATGATAGGTTTGCTTAGATATTAAACTCTTTTTCAAACAATAGATGGCCGATATCTCTTTTTTATCCACTCTACTCTCATCTGCATGATGATTATTCATATGCCCTTGATGAAGTCTAAACCTATCATCTATCCAAAGTGTATGCGCATATAAGAAAATTCCCGATGCCAAAAACACGATAATTATCTTTTTCATACATACATTGTAATCATTCAACATTAAGCACACGTTAAAAAAATATTTTCTACACTATTTTAAGGACTTATTTTATAAACATATACACAACATAATATGCATCATAAGAGAGTCTCCGTTCTCTTCTAAATAATAGAATTTTGAAAAACTTATAAACTATGCTATAGTGATGCATGAAGATAAAAATATGTAAACATTTTTCAAAAAAAGATAAGCTAAAACAGAAACTGATCACTACCTTTACGGATACGGATATTATTGTGAAAAAATGTATCGGTCTTTGTAAATATTGCAAAAAACAACCTGTTGCAAAAACTAAACATATACAATACAAGGCTACCTCCATATCAAAACTGATCAAAAAAATAACACGAAACAGATAAAAAGAAATTCGCCAATACTCCTATCTTGCTATCAAATATAATTGAAAAATATAGATACTTGCAGATATAATTTTATTAAAATCATAGAAAATAAAAAATGAAATATACGTGCGTACTGCTTAACTTACTATTTTTTATTGTTAAACCAGTTGAGAGACAACAAAACACTTTAAATATGCAATTTCAAGATCACTACCGACT
>Ga0256839_1002095_pt1 | contig 22921 bp, 18 predicted proteins | sample 354166metaG_FD_185968 | JGI IMG/M metagenome (GOLD analysis project Ga0256839, IMG submission 185968) | Hydrothermal vent microbial communities from Mid Atlantic Ridge, Atlantic Ocean - 354-166 | ecosystem: Environmental > Aquatic > Marine > Hydrothermal vents | place: Atlantic Ocean: Mid... | reverse complement strand
GGGCAAGGTGATGAACAAGCTTAGACAACTGTTTGATCGCGCAGAAATGACAGAGGTTGAATTAAATATTATGCGTGGAATTTTAGCTGGCATAAATCAAAATAATAGTAAATAGAGTAGATAATCTGAGAGCTAGAATAAGGAATAATCCGCACAAAGAACACGATAACTAGTTTGGCAGAGGCAGGGTATTTAATTGAGAATGCGGATGTTGAACTTTATGACAGCGAATAGTTGCTAATAGTGGTAACACGTCTTATATAGAAAACTGACTTTGCATCGCGAGGAGTTTAACTGGCAGTAGATAAAAATTTAAAAAAATAGTCTTGTCTGGTGATGATGGGCGTAAAAGGTAACAAGGAAAAGATAGAAGGCATCAGGTGTAGAAGCAAAATTTAATATACTTATCCACTGAAATTATTAAAACAATAAGGCTAAACAGTGGAAACTAAACAAACAAAAACATTACACATCTCATCGTTAATACTCAGCTCTTTTTTATTAACAACATTAACTGCTTGTGGCGGATCAGGGTCTGAAACCAAAACTCCTAATGCTGGTAATGGTACACCGCCAACATCAACACCTACCGCAAAACAAATCCAGAAAATAGCGATTGAGAAGATTGCACAGTATGCTCAGGATGGAAAAAAAGTTCCCGCGGTTAATGATTATAAAAAGGCAGGTGTTACAGGAGTTACCGTTGCTAATCTATCGATGGTCAATTCAGCGATTCGAAAAACGGCCAGTAAACTAAAAGTTAATACACAGCAAAAAATACAAAGTGTGGTCAATAAGGCGCTTACTCCAGCCGTAGTGGAAAGCATCGTGCTGATAAATGAAGTACAAGCTAGTAATATTTATACTAATTTAGATAATGATTTTTATGCACATTCTGATTGGGTAGAGCTGTATAACCCTAGTGATAAGGCGGTTGATGTTAGTGGTTATAGCTTAAGCGATGATAAATCAGGTGTTAAAAAATGGCTAATCCCAACGGGAACAGTGATCAAAGCAAAGAATTATTTGGTTATTTGGGCAGATAAGAAAAACACCAAAGGAAAATCACTGCATGCTGATTTTTCATTATCTTCAAAAGGTGAGACCTTAACCCTTAAAGGTAAAGCAGGTGAGTTGTTAGATACCTTTAAGTTTGGAAAACAAGAGGCTGATGTATCCACTGCTAAGTTAAATAATAAAATTGTTTTTATGGAGCCAACACCGGGTAAGAAAAATACAGCCTCGGTTGCCACTAATGAACGAAGTAAAGTGCCTAATTTTTCAACACAGAGTGGTTTTAATGATACGGTACTTTCTTTAACCTTGAGTTCAGTTGCTGCGTCGAATACAAGTATTTACTATACTTTAGATGGCTCATTGCCAACGAAGAAGTCGAACCTTTACACACAAGCAATCAAATTGGAGAAAACCTCTGTGGTACGCGCAATTAGCGCAGAACAAGGAAAGTTTTCTAGTAAGCCAGTCAGTCATACTTATTTTATCGGGCATACCACAACATTACCTATTATTTCTCTCGTTACTGATGATAAAAATTTATACGACAATAAAATTGGTATTTATGTTGATGGTACAAATGGCATTCCTTTAACGCAATGTGATGCGACTGAAACGACAGCGGTTAATTATGCAAATGAGTGGTCTCGACCTGTGGATATCGAGTATTTAAATCCAACAACAGGGTTGAGTGAATTTAGTGTAAGTGCTGACTTAGGAATTTCAGGTCAATGCTCTAGAAAAGATGATAAAAAGTCTTTTGAAATTGAGATGGACAGTAAATACGGTTCTAAATTTTTAAATTACAAGTTATATCAAAGCAAAGATTTAACATCAATTAAAGATTTTAAATTACGCACCGGTAATAAAGGCTTTGAAATAGCGGATATTTTATCAGCAAGTATCGTTAGTGCAGGTAAATTAAATATTGACTATCAAGCGTACCAAACAGCAGAGATGTTTATGAATGGTGTGTACTGGGGCGTTTATAATATTCGTGAGAAGAAGGGGGGTGACTACCTCAAGTCAAATTATCCTGCAATCAGCAAGAAAAAAGTTGATATTATTAAAAATGCTGACACGGTAAAACGTGGTGATCGAAAAGACTATGATGCCTTGCGTACCTACTTACGCAATTTAGATTTAAAGCTGACGAATCCAACAGATTACCAGTATGTTATTGATAGAATCGATGAAAGTAGTTTTATCGACTACACCGCATTTATGATTTATAACGGTAATTTTGATTGGGTTTATAGTAATCAACGCACATGGAAAGAAAAAAAGGCAGGTGCAAAATGGCGATGGATTTTAGATGATATTGACTTTGGTTTCAGAGCATTTAAAGATGATGGTATTACATCTAACCTTGAAACTAACAACTTTACAGCATTAATGACTGATCCATCAGGCACCTTGTTGACGCAGCTGTTTCAATCATTAATGACGAATACTACGTTTAAAACAAAGTTTAAAACACGTTTTAATCAGTTATTAGCTGCAAATGGTGTATTGAGCCCTGAAGCAATCAACCCACTGGTGGATAAAATAGATATTGAGCGAAAAAATGCTATTTTTAAAGGGCTATTTGCTACCCCTCAGGCCGTATATAATAAACATATTCAAGATGTAAAACGTTTCGTAGTAGCGCGAAGCGCGATTGTTAAAGCGCAGTTATTGACGTTTATCCCTTAGTTTTTTATAAATGCAATGACGAACCGGCCGCTTTTATAGCGGCCTTTTTTTTACATTTAAATCAGACTGACTTCCAGACCACTGCAACATCATCAATCTGAATATCGGTTTTTCTTAATTTTATTGCAAAGTCTTCGATTTCAACGGCATCAATATTAAACTCATCCACAAGGTCATCAACCTTATCTTCCAGTTCTTCTTCAAGCTCTTCAATATCATTTTTAATTTTCTCGACACGCTCTTCTTGACGATTTACATCGCCTCGCTCTTTTAGTACACGTGAGCCAGCACGGCCGATGGAGGCACGTGACTTACCAAATAGTGCGCCTAAAACGGTGATACCTACGTTGATAAATGAATTACTGGTATCAGCCTCTTCTTTTTCTAGCTTTTCTTCTGCTCGGATTAAACGATCAGTGAGGACTTTTTCTTTTTTCGCGTAACGCTCTTTTAGAGTATCAATTGCCTGTTCTTTTTTGTCATCTAAAAGATCATTAAGGCGTACTTTAAAGTCACTGAGTGATTCATACGGCTGTGATTCTAGTTTAGGCGACTTGCAGCGGTATAATTCCATTTTGTGTTCATGGTAAAGCCAGTCTTTAAGACTGCTGGTGGTTTTTCGTAAATTTTTATCCTTGGCAATAAACTCAGGGATTTCAGCAAACTGTGCATCATTGGGCGCGTTTTGTGGCAATGAGTCAAAACAGGTTTTAGAATCTTCATTATGTTCGCTGTTATCCCAGTCAATTGAGCGATCAGTTGGGCTTAGCTCAAGCTCCAAACAGAGGTTTTCTTCTTCATCGATTGCACGTGTTTGGTTAAAGTAGTTTAACGAGCATTGCGCCATTACTGTGGGTGTAAAGCGCGCACTATCTGATAACGTGACTGCAAAGCGTTGGGTAATAGAATCATCTAAATTAACATATGAATTAAACCCATCATCTGCAATGCTGGCTTGTTTTTTAGGAGTATCTTCACTTTGGTTTGATAGCAAGGCTTTTTGACCTTGCATCAAACTCGCTATCTCATCACGTTTCAAAGGACCTTTTAAATAGCTCATCACCCAGCGTGTGCTAAATAAGCGAATATCATCCAAGTGCGCACTTTTTAAGAAGAAGGTGCGTTTCTTTAAGTTAGCCAATAAGGTTTTAATTTCATCTTTATTATAACTCGCATCAATTTTCCCTCCTAAGCCATCAATCACTCGCGCAATATCTTGCGTGGTTTGTAAGCGACCAATAAACCAAGTGCCCATATTTGAAAGGCCTTTGTAATCGAGGTCAACTGGGTTTTGAGTACTTAAAACAACCCCTATGCCATAAGCACGGGCTTGTTTTAAAAGTAATAGCATGGGTTGTTTGCTGGGCGGTTTTTTAGTCGGTGGAAAAAAGCCAAAAATCTCATCCATATAAAGTAATGTCTTTAATGCGGATGTACCACTTTGACGGCGCATCCAAGCAATAAACTTATTGAGTAGCAACGTAACAAAAAACATTCTTTCATTATCACTTAGGTGTGAAATGGAGAAAATGGCAACTTTAGCTTGTCCGTTTTCATCATAAAGCATGCTTTGAATATCTATCGTCTCACCTTCAAGCCAAGCTTTAAAAGTAGGGGAGGCAATAATCGAATTAAATTTAGTAGCAAACTTGAAACGCTCTGCTTGGGAGTAAAAATCATCCAGAGGTAATACACCAATTTTCTTAAAAGGAGGGCTAATGATGCGTCCTATTAAGTCTTCTAAGCTTAGGTCATCACCTTCTAGCCATGATGTCGTAATGAGTTGTGCGAGTAAAATCGTTTCTTTGGATTCAACTGGGTTAGCTTCGATGCCAATAAGTGAAAGTAGGCTACTGACAGTGGAGTTGATATAGGATGAAAAGCTATCGCTATCTTCCATGATCTGGGGTGGTGGTACATCTAGAGAGCTTAAAACGTTAACACTGACACCTGCACTGCTACCGGGAGTGTAAATAGTTTTTTTTACGCGACTAAAGCGTTCAACACGGTCGGTATCTTGATGAGAGCTTTCTACACCATTTTGCCACATACTGGCGATTTTCTCGGCATAGCTTGCGACATCTTGGTCTTTACTTTGCGCCTCGTCGGCGACCCAAGGCTGAAAAGATTTTGGTGAAAATAGTGGGTCAGTTAAGCATAGGTTTCCCATATCACCTTTTGGGTCGATGATAATGGAAGGGATATTATCAATGGCAGCCTCTTCAATGATGCCGACACCAAGCCCTGTTTTACCACTACCTGTCATGCCGATGATAGTGGCATGGGTGGTGAAGTTTTTGTTTTTTAATAAGGTGAGTGCTTCAGTGGCTTGTAGTGTGTCTTTATCAATATCTTTGCCAAGGTAGAATAACCCGAGCTTTTCGTAGAGTTCTTTCATAGTATGCCATCAAAATTGGTTGATGGCTTACTATAACTAAAGAATGCTTTAATGCCTACCAGTGGGCTGAAAAATTATTCCCCCGTCCATTTAGTTGTAAAGTTTTGTTGTCTAAAACCACTGAGACTTCCTGTGTTATTTTGACGACAACTTTGTCCGGGTAAACACCAATTTGTGGTAGATCGACAATGGTTATACCATTGAATATCATTAAAGTTAGGGTTAATAGCCGTGGGTTGAGTCGCAATGATTAATCCACCTGTTGAAGGTACACCTTCTTTACGAGAATAACACTGTGAGTCTTTGATTCTTAATTTACTCGCAGTAAAGTTTTTTGCAGTTTCACCTTCATTCGACCATACATTGATTGCCGCATTTGACATATGTAAGAAGTCAATGTTTGAGACTTGCATATTATCGCTACTGGTATCAGCAATGATACCGATACCATGAATACTCCAGTTACCATCTATTAAACCATTCTTAACGACGATATTGTTTGAGTAATACGCATTGATATTATCTTCTGAATACGATTGGTTATAGATATTTTTGGCGTAAAAGGTATCTATGGATGAGTTATGTGTGGCATTAAATTGGACACACTGACCACGAGGTAAAGGGCCGCGCATGTCTAAACAACGAACTTTGCTTAATTTAATATTGTTACTATTGAGAGCATAAACAGCTGATGATGATTGAAAACTGGAAATGTTATTAATAATTGCATTCGAGCTATTGCTTAAATAGAGACCCAGGCGAGAATTAGCGGGTTTGCCTTTACCGCCCCAGCATTCATCTGTCGATAGGCTGTTGTTGTTTCGCTCACAGTGGGGGCCAGTTGTAGGTGCTGCAAGACTAATTAGTTGTAGTCCGTTAATTTTTAAGCGTGCAGCATTTTTAACGCAGATGCCATTGTTAGCGTGATAAATGGTTACATTGGATATTTTGACATCATTATAGCCATTGATATCAATACCACATGCCTCATTGATGCCCGCATAAATTACTTTATTGCTAATTGTTTGACCATGTTTTGTAACGACGATAGTTTTGTTTTTTACCTTATTGTAGCGCTGTTGAGCCGTTATTTTTTCTTGGTTTAAGCGTGAGAGACGGGCAACATCTAAGCGAATTTGGTCAGCAAATCCTTGGCTATTTCCAGTCTGATTATCTGGTTTATTACCCTGTGTATTTTCTGGTTTTTTACCAGTATTAGATGTAGTAGTTGTAGTGCCTATCTTCTCGTGACGTTGTTCTTTATTACTATCAGCATAAGTTTCACTAGCTCCACAGGCGGACAGTAAAATAATAGCAAAAGATGTAGGAATGGATATTTTCATAAATCGAATCAATTGAGGGTTCATTAAGATTCCTAATTATTTTAATTTTTATTGGGTCTGTTATTGCTAATTGTATGTTATTTATTGTAGATGAGCGCAATAAACGGACTAATGGCTTTGGTTTTTTAGTAGCTCACTGGGGGTTAGTCATTAGCTTGTGAGAAAAGTTCCCTGTACACCTGAGTGGTGTAGAGCTAGAGAATAAGAATGACCGTTTTAGTTGTTTAAGAATAAACGAGAGGAAGTGATTTTGGCATAAAGAAACAAGCATTAATCATTCAATTTTAGATCGAGACCTTTGTACGATTCGGTGATGAGTAAATATGAGTGAATTGCTCTTCGTCATCGACTCGTACACAGTCCTTAGTCTATTATTATTGCAGAGTTCTTTCGCCTGTTTCAGCGGCTAAAAAACTATTTTTTCTTAGGTAGATAAATATCGGTACAGGTTCCTTCAGCAACTTCAGCGGCAAAATTCAGCGTTTCCGAAAGGGTCGGGTGAGGGTGAACGGTTAGACCAATATCTTCAGCATCAGCACCCATTTCTAGTGCTAGTACTGCTTCTGCAATTAACTCGCCAGCATTTGTACCGACAATTCCTGCGCCTATGAGCTGACCTGTTTCTTTATCAAATAAGACTTTAGTCATGCCTTCGTTACGCCCGATGCTTAAAGAGCGACCACTAGCGGCCCATGGAAATGCGCCTTTAGTGACTTCAATACCCTCGGCTTTACACTCATCTTCAGTTTTCCCCATCCAAGCGATTTCTGGATCAGTGTATGCTACCGATGGAATCGCGCGAGCATCAAAAAATGCTTTATGACCAGCGACGTTCTCGGCTGCTGTTTTACCTTCATGGGTCGCTTTGTGCGCAAGCATGGGTTGGCCAACGACATCACCTATGGCGTAAATATGATCAACATTAGTGCGTTGTTGTTTATCGACGTCGATAAAGCCCCACTCGTTGACGGCAACGCCAGCTTTTTCGGCATCAATTAGTTTGCCGTTGGGGCTGCGGCCGATGGAAACGAGCACGCGGTCAAAAGTATCGTTTTCAGGCGCGCCTTTTTTAGAGCCGACCTTGTCACCTTCAAAGGTACAAACTAAACCGTCTTTTGTGGGTTTAATTTCAGAAACCTTAGTATCCAAGAAAATATTTTCATATTTCTTTTTAATACGACGTTCAAGCGGGCGCACAATATCACGGTCTGCGCCAGGCATTAAACCAGAGCCGAGTTCAACAACGGTAATGTCTGTGCCGAGCGCATCATAAACAGTCGCCATCTCTAGCCCGATAATTCCACCGCCGACGACCAACATGCGCTTGGGTACTTCTTCAAGTTCTAGGGCATCGGTAGAATCCATCACGCGTGGATCATCCCAAGGTATGAAAGGAAGTTTAGTGACGCGTGAACCTGCAGCAATAATACAATTATCAAATCCAATCGTTGATTTAGCACCATCAGAGGCTTCAACCTCGATTGTATTAGCCGAAGTGAATTTACCATAGCCATGAACAATGGTTACTTTGCGTTGCTTGGCTAATGCTTTTAATCCACCAGTAAGCTTGCTAACAATGCCAGATTTATATGCACGTACTTTATCAATATCAATTTTGGGTTTGTTGAAGCTTACCCCAAGGTGGTCAGCTTCTGCAGCTTCGTTAATCACTTCTGCGGTATGGAGTAGGGCTTTGGAGGGGATACAGCCGACATTCAAACAAACACCACCAATATTATCGTATTTTTCAACTAAGATAACTTCAACACCCAAATCGGCGGCTCGGAAGGCTGCGGTGTAACCACCAGGGCCAGAGCCTAAAACAACTAACGGTGCATGATGGTCTGTATCACCTGAAAAGTTTGTAGCCACTGGAGTTTCGCTAGGTTGCTCAATAGTTTCTGCTTCTGTGCTTGATGATGTTGAGTCTGTGGAAGAGGAGGGCGTTAGCGTGGCCAACAAGCTACCTTGTTTAACCTTATCACCGACCTTAACCTTCATTTCAACAATAGTTCCTGCGGCGGGCGAAGGAATTTCCATTGAAGCCTTATCAGATTCAACAGTAATTAATGAATCCTCTGGCTGGATCTGGTCACCATTTTTCACAAGGACTTCAATAATTTCAACTTCGTCAAAGTCGCCAATATCAGGAATGTTTATGTCTATTGTCACTTAAATATCTCATTATTAAATTATTAAATTAATTATTGCTGTCAGGGTGCTTCTCAAGCTTGTCAGTTTAAGGCGGAAAATGCGAGCTTACAAGTGTAAGTGATCATTTTTCCAACGCAGAAATGGCAAGCTTGAGGAGTGCGCTGATAGTAATAATTTAGACCATCATTCGTCTTATGTCTGTCAACATTTTACTTAAATGCGTGGTAAACCGTGCACCATCTGCACCATCAATAACTCTATGATCATAGGACAAAGATAGCGGTAAAACCAGTCGAGGTTCAAACTCTTTTCCATTCCACACAGGTTCCATTTTTGAGCGTGAAACACCTAAAATAGCAACCTCAGGTGTATTAACAATCGGTGTAAACCTCGTTCCACCGATGCCACCTAAGCTAGAAATAGTGAAACAACCGCCTTGCATATCAGATGGCTTGAGTTGTTTGTCGCGGGCTTTAATGGCTAGTTCTCGAATTTCTTGGGATATTTCTACCAATGACTTTTGATCGGCTTCTTTTATCACCGGAACGACTAAGCCATTGGGCGTGTCAACCGCAACACCAATATTGAAATATTTTTTCAAAATCAGGTTCTCGCCGCTAGCATCTAAAGAACTATTGAAGCGCGGAAACGCTTTGAGTGAGGCCACCACCGCCCAAACAATGAATGCCAAGGGGGTAATTTTAATCCCTTCACGTTCCATCTCTTTACCCATTTGTTTACGAAAAGCTTCCATCTCAGTAATATCAGCTTCATCAAATTGAGTCACATGAGGCACAGTGACCCAGCTACGGTGTAAAAATTCACCGGTGAGTTTATTGATTTTAGAAAGTGCTTGGTTTTCAGTTTCACCAAACTGGCTGAAGTCGATTTCTGGCATCGGCTTAATACCCAAAGATGCGCCGCCACTCGCACCAGAAGCCATGGTTTTTTTAACAAAGCCTTTCACGTCATCGCGGTTAATGCGTCCTTTACGGCTGGAGCCTTCGATATTGCCTAGGTCAACACCTAATTCACGAGCAAATCGACGTACCGATGGGCTGGCATAAGCTTTGCTAAAGCGAACTTCATCTATCTTTGCGGTAGGAGAGGGTTTGTCACCAGAGGCTTTGCCTGCTGATGCTTTAGCAGGTGTTGATTTCGCAGCCGCCATTTTTTCATGGCTAGATTCTTTTTGTGGTTCAGGCTTTGAGGTGTTTCTTTCTTCTTGAGGTTTTTCTGTAAGTGCGGCACTCGCTTTCGAGCTTTCATCCACCTCCATCATAAGGATAACACTACCTTCGGAAATATTATCGCCAATAGCTATCTTAAGCTTGATGATTTTACCTGCTTCGCTACTCGGTATTTCCATTGATGCTTTATCAGATTCAACCGTAATTAATGAATCTTCGACTTGCACCACATCACCTTCTGCAACTAGTAGCTCGATAACTTCTACCGAATCAAAATCACCAATATCGGGTACTACGATTTCTTTAATAGACATAACGTAGCCTCCTAAGCTTGTAGTGGGTTAAGTTTTTCAGCATCAATACCGTACTTTTTAATGGCATCGGCGACTTTCGCGGCAGGTAATGTACCCTCATCCACTAAAGCTTTTAGCGCTGCCAGAGTGACTTGGTAGCGGTCAACCTCAAAGTGTTTGCGTAGCTCAACGCGGGTATCACTTCTACCAAATCCATCTGTACCTAATACGGCATAAGTACTTGGTATCCATTGGCGAATTTGCTCAGGATACTGTTTGATGTAATCGGTAGCAGCAATAGCAGGGCCACGGTGGCCTTTAAGCTGTTGCGATACAAAAGGTATTTTGGCATCTTCAAGTGGGTGCAAACGGTTCCAACGGTCAACTTCTTGTGCTTCCCGTGCTAACTCATTAAAACTGGTACAACTCCAAATATCAGCATCTACACCCCAGTCTTCCATTAATAACTCTGCCGCAGCGATCACTTCTAACAAAATCGTACCAGATCCCATTAACTGAACTTTGTTTTTCTTTTTACCGCCATTTTTAAGCAGGTACATGCCTTTCACAATGCCTTTTTTAACGCCTGCCGCTTTTGGTAATGCCGGTTGTTGGTAGGATTCATTCATTGCCGTGATGTAGTAATATACATCCTCTTGCTTCTCATACATGCGGGTCATGCCTTCATGGATCAGTACTGCAAGCTCGTAAGCGTACGTTGGATCATAACTAATACAGTTTGGAATTAAGCCCGCTTGTACCATGCCGTGGCCATCTTGGTGTTGCAATCCTTCACCTGCAAGTGTTGTTCTACCTGCTGTAGCGCCAATTAAAAAGCCACGTGAGCGACAATCACCTGCAGCCCAAGCTAAATCACCGATGCGTTGAAAGCCAAACATTGAGTAATATATATAGAAAGGCACCATGTTGACACCGTGCGAGCTGTAAGCTGTGGCTGCAGCAATCCATGATGAGAAAGCGCCAGCCTCATTTATTCCTTCTTCTAAAATTTGTCCGGTTTTGTCTTCTTTGTAGAACATCACCTGTTCTTTATCTTGTGGCTCATAAAGTTGGCCAACTGAGGAGAAGATACCGAGTTGACGGAACATGCCCTCCATACCAAAGGTGCGTGCCTCATCTGGCACGATAGGTACAACATACTTACCCATTTTCTTGTCGCGTGTAATAAGTGTGAGAAGGCGAACAAAAGCCATGGTGGTAGACATCTCACGTTCACCAGAGCCATCTAAAATAGATTGAAATGCTTCTAAAGGTGGAACCGTCAATGGCGCAGCATTACTCTTACGTACGGGTAACGAGCCGCCTAAAGCTTTACGATGCTCGAGCATGTATTTTCTTTCTGGGCTGTCAGCATCTGGTAGGTAATAGTTGGCGGCTGCTGCATCTTCATCACTCAACGGAATGTTGAAACGATTTTTAAGATCAATCATCTCATCTTCAGTAAGCTTCTTTTGAGAATGAGTACGATTCTGACCTTCGCCAGCCGATCCCATTCCATAGCCTTTAACGGTGTGCGCTAAAATAACGGTTGGTTGATCTTTATGATTTACTGCAGAATCATAGGCTGTATAGACTTTGTGTGGGTCATGCCCTCCACGATTTAAACGCCAGATATCGTCATCCGACATTTTTTCAACCATAGCTGCAAGCTCTGGGTATGCGCCAAAAAAGTTTTCACGAACATAGGCGCCATCTTTAGCCTTATAGTTTTGGAATTCACCATCAACGACTTCAAGCATGCGTTTTTTCAAAATTCCGTCTTTGTCTTTTGCTAATAATGGGTCCCAATATGATCCCCATAATACTTTAATGACATTCCAACCAGCTCCACGGAAAACAGCTTCAAGTTCTTGAACGATTTTACCGTTACCGCGTACAGGGCCATCAAGTCGCTGTAAATTACAATTAACAACCCAAGTCAGGTTATCCAAGTTTTCACGCCCAGCAAGTGAAATTGCACCAAGTGTTTCAGGCTCATCAACCTCGCCATCTCCGACGAAACACCAGACTCGACGATCTTCTGTTTTTACGATGTCACGGTGTTGTAAATATTTCATAAAGCGCGCTTGGTAAATAGCTTTAAGCGGCCCAAGACCCATAGATACTGTAGGAAACTGCCAGTAGTCTGGCATTAACCACGGGTGCGGGTAAGAGGACAGCCCTTTACCGCCTGCTTCTTGGCGGAAAGTATCCATCGTTTCTTCATCAAAACGGCCTTCCATAAAAGAGCGTGCATAGATGCCAGGGGTGATATGCCCCTGAAAATATATAAGGTCGCCACCATGTTTGGATGATGGTGAATGCCAAAAATGATTAAACCCCACATCATATAAGGTGGCAGAAGAGGCAAATGAAGCAATATGTCCGCCAAGTTCAGAGCTTTTACGATTAGCGCGCACAACCATAGCTGCTGCATTCCAACGAATATATGAGCGGATACGACTCTCTATGGTCAGATCGCCTGGGTTGGTTTTTTCAAGGTGGGGTGGAATTGTATTTATGTAAGCGGTATTGGCTGAATAGGGCAGGTTGGCACCGTTGTGTCTAGCTGTATCAATTAGTTGCTCGATAATATAATGCGCACGTTCTACGCCTTCAGCTTCAATGATCGCTTCTAAGGACTCTGTCCAGTCTAACGTTTCTTGCGGGTCAACATCGTTGATTTTGTCTTGACTCATTATTGTTCTCTCAATCGTCGTTTATTTAGCGGGAAATATATAAGTGCAACTGTAGCATAATTGCCTGTAAACGAGAATATAAAAATTAACAATATATTAATCAGTGGCTTGCGGATGGAGAATAAATAATTAGGAGCCAGTGTTATTTTGTCATGCATTCCTGTAAGCTCCTGATTGATTATCAAAGAGCTTTTCCTGATGAATTCTGATTTAAACGATCCTTTGTTAACAAGTCAAAATAAAGAAATATCGATAGTTGCGCAAGATCAAGAGTCTGTCACTCCTTTAGGAGGGCGATTTCGAGGCTTTTTGCCTGTTGTGATCGATATGGAAACAGGCGGTTTTAACCATCAAACAGACGCCTTATTAGAGGTTGCCGCTGTTACCTTACGCTTTGATGAGCAAGGCTTTTTAACGCCGCATAAGACCTACGGCTGGCATGTTACTCCTTTTGAAGGTTCTAACCTAGAACCCGCCTCGCTCGAAGTTAATGGCATCGACCCTGATTTGCCTTTTCGCCAAGCCATCGCGGTAGATGAGAAAAAATGTTTGGATGAGTTATTTTCAATCGTGCGTAAAGAAATAAAGATGAATAAATGTAAACGTGCCATTTTAGTTGGGCATAATGCTATGTTTGATTTAAATTTTTTAAATGCAGCTGTCGCCCGTGTAGAAAAAAAGCGCAACCCGTTTCATACCTTTAGTACTTTTGATACGGTAACGCTGGCGGCTATGGCCTATAAACAAACAGTACTAGCACGTTCTGTAAAGGCGGCTGGTTTTGATTTTGATGCGAGTGAAGCACATTCAGCCGTTTACGATACTGAAAAAACAGCTGATTTATTTTGTAATATTATGAATACATGGCAAGAAAAGGTTGGTGTTTAATGAGAGAAAGTGACAAAAAAGAGAATTTTCTTTGCACGGTGGCAGAGCTAACCGACCCAGATTCTCGTGGGTTTAGTGTTAAAATTAAACGAAAAATGACCGATATTTTTATCGTGCGTAAAGGCGATCAAGTTTTTGGCTATGAAAATATTTGTCCGCATGCACAAGCGCCTTTGGAATGGAACCCTGACCAATACCTTGATGAAAACAAAGAGTTTATCGTCTGTGCCTTACATGGCGCAACCTTTACGATGGATGAGGGGGAGTGTACAGGTGGGCCGTGTAATGGGGCAGGTTTAACGCCCGTTAATTTAGCGCTGCTTGATCAGAAAATATATATTGCCGATTGATCTAACGCATAAAAAATTTCGTACGAAGAGGTTATACTCTTTTCCTGATATTCCTCGAACAAAGGACATAAACAATGAAATCACTTCCTAAAATTTTAATATCTGCTTGTTTGGCACTGCCATTCATCGCATCTGCGGCTGATATAGTAAAAAAGGCCAGCACACATAGCGTTAAAGAGACTATGGACAAGTTTGAAGCGCTGGTTAAATCAAAAGGTATGGATGTTTTCGCTCGGGTAAATCACCAGAAAAACGCCGAAGGTGCTGGCTTAAAAATGAATCAATCTGAAGTACTTATTTTTGGTAACCCCAAAGGTGGTACAGTGTTGATGAATCAAGATATTGCTGTTTCATTAGACCTACCTTTACGCGTTGCTGTTTATGAAGATAAAGAAGGCAAAGTATGGTTGAGTTATCACAACCCGCAAGTTTTAAAAGAAAGTTACAAGGTAGCAGGTGCCGCTAAAGTCATGGATAAAGTTGAAGGCGCTCTAGATAAATTAAGCAATGCCGTCACAAAATAAATGACAACCATTGAAATCACACAACAGCCAGTTGAGCTTTTTAAGCTATTAAAATTTGAAAGTATTGTTTCCAGTGGTGGTGAAGCTAAACATGTGATTTCAGAAGGCTATGTGCTAGTTAATGATCAAGTTGAAACGCGTAAACGTAAAAAGATGAGTGCAGGTGATCGCATCGAATTTAATGGTAAAAAGTACATATTACGTTTAGTGCCTTAAAACGATTATGTGATTTTATTAATACCTGGTGAGCATGGACTAAAGGTGTTCTTGTTTTACTTTCATGCGCTCATGGTAAAATAGCTTTTTGGGCTTAATCTGTAGTGAATGATGAATTAAACTAAGCCTCGCTCTCACGTAATCTTTCTAGTCGAGCTTGCTCTTCATCATAGGCGGCTTTAATTTGCACCATTACATCGTCTACATCAGCTGTTTCGGTGTCTTCCTCGAATTCACCGGTTAATATCGTGTCAGGTTTTAACTCACCATCTTCATAGAGCTTCCAAATTTCTTTGCCAAATTTGCTATCTTTTAAGTAAGGGTCAAACTGTGCAAAGTAATTCACCATGTTTTGAACATCACGCTCTAACATCGCTTGTGCATTATTATTAGCCGATGCGTTAACCGCTTGCGGTAGATCAATAATAACTGGGCCGTATTCATCCAGTAGCACATTAAACTCGGATAAATCCCCGTGTACCATCCCCGTGCAAAGCATGCGCACGACATCTTGCATAATGATGGCAAAGTTACGAATAGCTTCTTCCTCTGTCATGGTGACATCGCCTAAACGCGGTGCAACATCGCCATTCTCATCCGTGATAAGCTCCATCAGCAATACACCGTCGAAGCAACCGTAAGGTTCGGGCACGCGTACATCAGCCTCAGCGAGTTGATAAAGTGCATCAACTTCAGCATTTTGCCAAATTTTCTCTTGTTCTTTTTTGCCGAATTTAGAGCCTTTCTCCATCGCGCGAGCACGCCGTGAATTGCGTACCTTTCGACCCTCGGTATATTGTGCCGCCTTTTTAAAACTGCGTTGCGCCGCTTCTTTATAAACCTTGGCGCAGCGAATCTCATGACCACAGCGCACCACGAAAATATCGGCTTCTTTACCACTCATGAGCCGACTCAGTACCTCATCAACCAAGCCGTCTTCGACTAGAGGAAGTATCCGTTTTGGGATTTTCAATGGACCCCCCTTAAATTTTTAGAATAACAGCTTGAAAGATAATGTATTCGTGCAAAGAAAACAATTAAACGCTAAAATATCTTTTTCTGTTAATGGTAACTCTGTATGTCGCAAGATCAAAAGAACCTAGAATTTCGTCAAATCGCTGATAAGTTTATCGACTTAGCGAACAATGAAAGTGAGGGTAAAGATAGCGCCCGCATCGGCTCTTCAATGATTTATGCCTGTGCTCGTTATTCATCCTTTGTGGTGGCATCGCACTCTAAAGATAGAGCACAGTTTGAAACGGAAATTGATGGAGCGGTCGAATTTTTCAGTAATGAATTTAAACGTATGCTGATTGATAATATGGAAGAATATAAAGCAGTGTTTACTGAAGAAGCACCACGTTATGAGCACTTGGTAAAAAAAGATAAATAGGGATTTTTCCCTTATACCAACCGCGCCTAACCCTTTGGTTAGATTTGTTTGGAATATAAACAGGTTCGCTCTATATGGGAAATACGGATACTGTGATAACAGAATTATGCTGTTGCAGCTTAATAACTGTTAGGGTAATTCCAACCCCGCAATCAGTCAATGCCTTTGCCCTAAGTGTGAATAGTAAAGCCGAAAAGTAAGAATAACAGTGCTAACTTTACAATTTGTCAATTCTGTATAATTCTAATATTTACAAAACCCTAACAATTTGCTTAAGCAGTGGATAAGCTAACTTAGGTTTTTTTAGTTTTTTAGAGATTCCTTAAGGTGGTGTTTTGTGTAAAATCAATCTAGTCTGACTTTTTTTGATTATTGATTAAACTAAACTACTTGCCCTGCACACCAGCCTGATGCCCATGCCCATTGAAAGTTAAAGCCTCCTAAATGGCCGGTTACGTCAACACCTTCACCAATGACATAAAGCCCTGGAACTTTTTTAGTTTCAAAGGTTTTAGATGATAGCTCATCAGTATTAACACCACCGAGACACACTTCAGCTGTGCGAAGGCCTTCTGTGCCATCAGGGGTAAGGTGCCATGTTTGTAGCTGTTGCGAGATGCTTTCTAATTCTCTTTCAGTATATTGTTTCATTGTTTTGTTATTCAATGTACTTTGCAAAGGGCTGTGTTTACTCACATTTTCTTCTGAGCAGAGTTTGTGAGCCAAACGCTTGGCGAGTTTATAGGCGAGTACTGTTTTTAATTCTGCATTTGGGTGTTCTTGTTGCTGTCTGGTTAACCATGAGTAAATATTCTCATCAGGGAATAAATTAATGCTAATTGCTTCGCCTTGTTGCCAGTATGATGAGATTTGTAAAACTGCTGGACCACTGATTCCTCTGTGGGTAAAAAGTATATTTTCTTTAAAGCATTTACCGCTCTGGGCGCAAATTTCGGCAAAAACAGAGATGCCTGATAAATCTTTATAAAATGACTCAAGTGCTTGTTTGTTAAATGTAAACGGAACCAACGCCGCTTGAAAAGGCACCGTTTTTAGCGAAAACTGTTGGGCAATCTGCATCGCAAAGTCAGTCGCACCCATGGCGGGAATTGATGGTCCGCCTGTAGCGATGACCAGTTTCGGTGATTGATAGTTGTGGTGTTGCGTGGTGACGGTAAATAAATTAGCTTCTTTTGCTACAGATTCGATGGATTGATTCAGCATAATTTCAACACCAGTTGATTGGCACTCATTTACCAACATATTTACAATAGCGCCGGCTTTTTGATCACAGAAAAGCTGACCTAAGGTTTTTTCTGTCCAGCTTAAACCATGTTTTTCTACTAATGCTATAAAATCCCACGGTGTATAGCGAGAGAGGGCGGATTTACAAAAATGCGGGTTTTCTGACAGATAATCATCTGGGCTGGTGTAAAGGTTGGTAAAGTTGCAACGTCCGCCACCTGATATAAGGATTTTTTTTGCAATTTTCTCAGATTTATCTAAAAGTAGGGTTTTTCGTCCACGTTTTCCTGCTTCGATGGCACACATTAAGCCAGCTGCACCTGCACCGATAATAATCACATCAACATTTTTCATTTTGCTATTATAAGTGTAATGTAAATTTAGCGGGCAGTTTTTGTATGTTAAACCGAATTAAAGAAGATATTTCCTGCGTGTTTGATCGTGACCCTGCGGCGCGCAATACCTTTGAGGTGATTACGACCTATCCTGGGGTACATGCGATTATCATGCATCGATTTAGCCATGCCTTATCAAAAAAAGGTTTTAAGTGGCTGGCACGGGTTTTATCTAACATCGCGCGTTTATTTACGGGAATCGAGATTCACCCTGGCGCAGTCATTGGTAGACGTTTTTTTATTGATCACGGTATGGGTATTGTGATTGGTGAGACGGCTGAAATTGGTGATGATTGTTCTTTGTACCACGGTGTTACTTTAGGGGGGACTAGCTGGAGCCCTGGTAAGCGTCACCCAACCTTAGGGAATAATGTAGTGGTTGGTGCAGGGGCAAAAATACTGGGGCCAATACTAATTAACGATGGCGCGCGTGTTGGCTCTAATGCTGTAGTGGTAAAAGAGGTTCCCCAAAATACCACCGTCGTGGGTGTGCCTGCCAGAGAAGTTGTTTTATCCGATGTGACCCAGAAGAACCGTGAAGAAATTGCTAATAAAATGGGTTTTGAGGCTTATGGTGCAACCCAAGATATGACTGATCCCGTGGCAAAAACGGTCAACCGCATGTTGGATCATATTCATAAAATGGATGAGCGCATGGATAAAATGTGTCTGCAAATGCAACATTTGGGAGGTGAATTTGATTTTGAGCCGCTACCAGGCTTAAAGGATGCTGAGTTGTCAGAATGTAATCCAGAACGTAATCCTCAAAATAAAACGGAGGGGAAAACAAAAAATAGTAATGAAAGTTAGAGTTTTTTTATTTTAGCTAACAGTTGCGTTAGTTGTTCCCTGCCGAGTTTTTGTAAATACGCGATATTTCTCTGCGGGATTGCTTCAGGGTCTGGGTAGTTGGCGAGTGCTTTTTCTAAACTATTTTCACGAAGTAGATGTAACATTGGGTAGGGGGAGCGATTAGAATAGTTGCTGGCATCGTTATCATCGATACCTTCAAAACAGTAATCTGGGTGAAAGCTTGCGAGTTGGTAAATACCTTCGTAGCCTTGTTTTTCGAGTAGTTGGTTTGCTAAAGCTAAGAAATCTAAATAATCATCGAAGTCATCAAGCCCTTTAGGGTAGATGAGTAGGGTAGTTTCGATTGAGTTATCTTCATCTAGTTGGGAGCAAGCTTGGATAAACGCCTGTAACTGCTCTTCTAATTTACTATTGTTAACCATGTCGTAGTGAATAGCATCTTTGTCATATTCACGTTTAGCGAAGGGGCAAATATTGTGTTTAATCACAAACCCTTTTACCCAGTGCTTGCTCTGATTGATAATGTCATTACTACACATGGGTTAAGTATACGTGAGCTACAAGATGATCAAAATGATTATTTCTTTTCTCTAGATAGTCGTGCAACAACACTGCCACGTTTTACTATTGGGCGCTTAGCAGGCTCAATAGAAACAACCTTTGGCAATGCTGGTTTAAAACGTCGTGCCATTTCATGTGAACCAGGGTTGTATGATGGCTTGCCCTTGCGAGCAATTGGGCGGGTTGTGGCACAGTTATTCCACCAACATCGGTTCTTTTTTTGAAAGTACATTAAACCACGGTATTTAGGGGCATCATTGGGATGTTGTGCAATGTGTTCTTTTATTCCCCAGCTACCAATCCAGTTATATTCACGCGGTGCTGAGAAGGCAGCAAATAGCTTGCCTCCTGCATCTTTCCAGCCTTTTAAAAAGTCATAGTATAGTTTTGCCATGCGTTGATCTTTATTTGCCGCAATCAAGAATTCATTACCCGCTTCGGTATTGGTATGCGTACCGTAGGCTACTAAATGCTGACCACCTTCATAGGCAACTAAATCTACGCCATAACGTTCTACTATTTTGGCTTGGTTACGCACAATATTCATTGTTCTGGGAATAGAGTATTTGTTACGCGGTGAGGTTAATAGTTTGAAAACCTCATCTACACTTTTAACATTTTTAACGGCCTGTTGTGAGGCGTGAAAGTAGGGCGCAATTGCGAATGCATCGACATGACGAAAGGCATCTTGATAACCCAATAACATATGTGTCATGGATATATTTGTTGTCATTCCGCCCATCACACGCACTAAACGACTCGTATTACCAAAGATTTTCTCCCAAATTTTAAATATTTCAACTGAGCGTTTGGAGTAATATTTTAGTCCCGCATAGGTACGATTAGCATCTAGCCCTAAATGTACACCTTGGTTTTGTATGTAATGGGCTTGTGAGAAGATACCGTTCCAGGCTTCATTGGTATATTCGATATAACTTTTAAGGCTCGGTTTTAGGTAGCGTTTCACCAATCTGGCAGTTTGTTGTACAAAGTTATTATCAGCACGATGCGGTAAGTTAATCCAAGGGTCAGCATCTAGCTTATTTGCTAGGGAAATCATAATCTCCAGTGGAATACCACGCACACCTTCTTTACCACCCCAGGTTGCATCAGTGAGCTGTGGGCGATCTTTCCATTTTGAAAGGTTATTCCGTGTGATGCCTGACATATTCATAAAACGAATAACGCGGAAAATTTTCATGAATTCTAAGTAATCAGGGTTAAATACTAAGCGTTGATAATGACTTACAAAAGATTGAAACGGCTTGCCCGCACAATCTTTTGCGGCAGCGACTCTCTTCATTGGCTTATTTTTACAAATACCACCAGGCATAATGATACGAATATCACGGATATAATTATTTTTATTGGTTTTGGTTATCGTTAAGGTGCCGGTGATGCGGTTTTTAACAGGGCGAAAACGAATTAAATCACGCCCCGGGTAATGACGTAATAATTGAATGTTACCGCCGTAACGAATGCGTCCCTGACCATGGTACTTAACCGTGTAGATACCTTTTGGTATGCTTTCTGCTTGAATGTTGTTTAGAAAGCGGGTGCCTGCTTGTGCATCTTTGATCAGCTCTGAAGGCCAGCCATTTTTATCATAAATAACTTTACCTTTGGTTAGCCAAGGGCGAGACTCATTAAAGGCAGAAGCGAGTCGAAATAAATCAATAAAAGGTACGCTGGCATTAATATCCATAGCTTCGTTGGTATTAATACCGAGGGGGGATAGACGATTTTCAATGGCGTGGCTACTGGAGGTTGCAAGTGTGGCAAAGCTAACTAACAGTAACGCACACAACTTTATGACTGACTGCATGGAGGGGCTCGTTTTTATTTTTATTATTTATTTAATACTAACACTTAGAGGCTTAATCCTTGCTGAACTCTAAGTTCTATAAAATTACTCGTCGACCGACCTGTGACAAAGTCTCACTGTGTAGATATATGAAATATGTTATGAGACCTTTGCACGAGTCGGTGGCGAAAGAAAAGGCTAAAGCTCTAATAATCGAGTTATCCGCTTAAACAGCAAGCGGTAAGCTCGCTAAAACGGGTGAAATTTCACTGATTGAGGTGGAAAATGAAGTTAATAACGGGTTCTGAGCGAGTTTTTCAACGAAAAGCAGTAAAAAATCAACCATTTTTACTCGTCATCCGACTCGTGCAAAGGTCTCGTTATATGAGCTTCCATTCACAAAACTCATTAGCACGTAGTGGAATGATCGTACTATCACCCAAAGTCAATGATTTTGGCACTTGCCATTTTTCTTTTTTTAATGTGATCGTATTGGTATTGTGCTCAAGTCCGTAAAAATCAGCCCCATAAAAACTGGCAAAGCCTTCTAGTTTATTTAATGCATCGGCATTATCAAACGCTTCGGTATAGAGCTCCATTGCGTGTAGGGCAGTGTACATGCCAGCGCAACCACAGGCAGATTCTTTAGCATGTTGTGGGTGGGGGGCGCTGTCGGTGCCTAGGAAAAATTTCGGGCTGCCACTGGTAGCAGCGGTAACTAATGCTTGGCGATGTGTTTCGCGTTTAAGCACCGGTAAACAGTAATGATGCGGGCGTATACCGCCAGTAAATATGTCATTACGGTTCATTAATAAATGATGGGCAGTAATCGTTGCCACAATATTATCAGAGGCTTGATTGACAAAATCAACGGCTTGTCGGGTCGTGATATGTTCGAGAACGACTTTTAAGTCGGGAAATTGTTTAATCAACGGAATTAAAGTGGTGTCGATAAAAGCCTGTTCACGATCAAAAATATCAATACTCGGGTCGGTGACTTCTCCATGCACTAATAGAGGAACGCCGAGTTTTTGCATTGCCTCTAGAGCAGGGGTGATGTTTGCTAAATCAGTGACGCCTTTATCTGAGTTTGTGGTTGCGCCCGCAGGGTAGAGTTTAAGTGCATGTGTAAAGTGGCTGCTGTTGACTTCTTTAATAGTGGCAGTATCTGTTTTATCTGTAAGATATAGCGTCATCAAGGGTGTAAAACTGGTGCTTTGGCTGGCACTGAGAATCTGTTCTCGATAGTTGCTCGCCATTGCAACACTGGTAATTGGTTCTGCCAAGTTTGGCATTATAATCGCTCGTGCAAATTGCTTGGCAGTATCAGGCACGACACTTTTTAAAGCTTCGCCATCGCGAACATGTAGGTGTAAATCATCGGGTTGGGTAATGGTTAGAGTGGTCATAGTCTTCTCTCGGTCAGACATAATTTGATTGTCATTTATTCTATATACTAACGTGTAGCGTGAGTATATGAGATATTTTTATTTGGTTTTTCTTGCTAATAGCATCATTCCGATGTGTGAAATCAACATCTTCACCAAAACTGAGCAACAATCTCTTTTAGTTTTTTTTATTTAATTTTTTATAAATGTCGATTTATCTACTTTCATATCGTCATAGCAATGAAAACATCTTGTTTTTACGCTTAACAATTAAAAATGAACAACGACAAAAGGAGAATATATACCATGGCTATTCAATCTTATTTATTAATCGGTGCTGGTGTCATTGGCGTGCTCGGTTTACTGACATTCACACTACCGCAAAAGGTACACGTTGAACGTGAGGCTATTATTAACGCTGAGCCTGATACATTGAGACCTTTGCATGAGATCTCATTTTCCAATTTATTCTGATAATTGAGTTGGATGTTAAAAAAACATCAAATCAATCGCTAGTTCTTCTCTATTTTTACCTTAATACTTACATTTTTAAGCCTA
>Ga0256839_1002094_pt1 | contig 22925 bp, 19 predicted proteins | sample 354166metaG_FD_185968 | JGI IMG/M metagenome (GOLD analysis project Ga0256839, IMG submission 185968) | Hydrothermal vent microbial communities from Mid Atlantic Ridge, Atlantic Ocean - 354-166 | ecosystem: Environmental > Aquatic > Marine > Hydrothermal vents | place: Atlantic Ocean: Mid... | reverse complement strand
CCCATGCCGACCATGTTCACGGGGTCGATGACCTGCGGGTGGTGGTTTACAATATGAAAACCCGCCTTCAGGTTTACGCGGATGCCAATACCACCAATGATCTGATCTCACGGTTTGGCTATGTTTTTGTGCAGCCGAATCAAAGCAATTATCCGCCAATACTGGACCTGAACCCCATTGACGGGCCAATCACAATTAACGGTGCCGGCGGGGAAATATTGATCAAACCATTTGAGGTCGAACATGGCCGTATTGATGCGCTGGGGTTTCGCATTGCCGGTTTGGCCTATTTGCCGGATGTTTCGGATATGGATGAAACCGCATGGGAAATGGTTAAAAACCTTGATATTTGGGTGCTGGATGCCCTGCGAAGGGACCCGCACCCGACCCATATCCATCTGGAAAAATCACTGGAATGGATCATCAAAGCCGCACCCAAACAAGCAGTGCTGACCAACATGCATATTGATATGGATTATGCCAGTGTTGATGCTGAAACGCCCCAAAACGTCACCCCCGCCTTTGATGGAATGGTGCTGGAGCTTAACGCTTGATCGCGTCAATTTTTATTACCATTGGGCTAAATCGCCTATTTTTTGCGAAACGCCCTGTTGCCCGCACGGGCCAGTAAGATAACCGGCAGCAAACCTGTTAATGTCACCAGCAATGCCGCAGGGGCTGCCTCGGGCAGGTTTTCCAGCGAGGCCTGCCCGTAAACCCGTGTGGCAAGGGTGTCAAAATTAAACGGCCGCAAAATAAGCGTGGCGGGCAGTTCTTTTACCGCATCAACAAAAACCAGCAGCCCCGCCACCAGAACCGACCCCCTGATCAAAGGCACCTGCACCGACCAAAGAGTTTGCCATGAATTGCGCCCCAAGGATCGCGACGCCATTTCCATTGAGGGCGTCACCCGCCCCAATGCCGCATCAATACCGCCCTGCGGAATGGCAAAAAACCGCACGATATAAGCAAAAATAATTGCTGCCGATGACCCTGTCAGGATCAGGCCTATATCAACGCCAAACCGGGATTCGATAAAATCTGCCAATGCATTGTCAAACGCGGCCAGCGGAATAAGCACGCCAATGGCCAGAACCGCACCGGGGGCGGCATAGCCAATCGCGGTAAGCGGCATCAAAATGCGCGGCAAACGCAGTTTCGATCTGCGCGCGCCAAATACCATAAATAACGCTCCGATCACCACCAACAAAGCAGCCATAGCCCCTAAAAATACCGTATTAGCAGCCGCGCGCCAAAGGTCAGGGTCTGCCCAAGTATCAAGATGCGCCATTGCATTGGCCCCGATCACGCCCAACGGCAAAACAAACCCCAATAAAAACGGCAATAAACAGGCGATACTGGCCAATAACGCCCGAATGCCGCGCAACCGTTCGGGGGTTACGGGCGTTATCCGCGCTGACAGATTATGAAAACGGCGCTTTTTACGGTTCAGTTTTTCAAACACCGCCAACGCAAGAACCAGCGTTAAAATTACGCTGGCGATTTGCGCGGCACCACCTGCATTATAGCCTTGTAACCAAACCGTAAAAATGCCGGTGGTCAGGGTTTGTACAGCAAAATAATCAACCGTGCCAAAATCGTTTAAGGTCTCCATCATCACAATCGCCAGACTGGCGGCAATGGCGGGGCGCGCCAATGGCAGGGCCACGCGAAAAAAGCTTTGCCATGGGCCGCAGCCAAGCGCGCGCGAAACCTCGATCATATTTGCCGACTGTTCGCGAAATGCGGCCCGCGATATCAGATAAACATAAGGGTAAAGCGACAAGGTTAAAACCAGCGCCGCAAACCAGATAGACCGGATTTCCGGGAACCAGTAGCTTTGCGAATTTTCCCAGCCAAAAAACTGCCGCATCCATGTTTGCACCGGCCCGGCATATTCCAGAAAATCCACCAGTGCGTAAGCCCCGATATAGGCAGGAATGGCCAAAGGCATCAGCAAGGCCCATTCCAGCACACGGCGCATTGGAAACCGCTTCATCACCACCAGCCATGCGGTGCCGGTGCCGATAATGCCGGCCCCCAGCCCCACCGTAACCATTAGAAACAAAGAGTTGCGAAAATAGCGCGGCAGGGTTGTTGCCAATAAATGTTTCCAGATATTTTCGGTTGGAAAAAACGCGATCCAGACCACCGCCAGAATGGGTGCCAGAATCAGCAGCGCAATGATTATGCTGCCGATCGACCAGATATCCAGACGGGCTTTGCGATGGGATTTATATATCTGACTAGTTTTATCAACCATACCGGAGGCATAATCCCAACACCCACCAAAAGTCCAGCAATTATGCCATGGTCAGGCTATATCCAAACGGTGTCACCGAAACAATCACCCGGGATATCTGGTTAATATCGGATATCCCGAACCGGATCGGCAATAGATCAACAAATTTCAGGGTTGGCAGCACATAGCCTTTGTTCAAAAAATACGCACCAAGCGAGGCCGTGGCCTCGTAATATCCTGACGGATCTTCGGTTTGGTCATTGCGGATAATCATCGCCCTGCCCTTTTTGTCCGAAACCAGCTGGTTAACCGGATGCCAAGCGCCATCGATCATTTTTTGAACATCTATTTCAACGTCTTCAATAGGTTGCCCACGCACAACATCAACTAAACAAAGCACCAATTCAGCCATTATAAATCCCGCTTTTATTAAATATAAAAAATCTTGATCAAGTATGAACCACTGTATACCCGTATGGTGTTATAGACAAAACAATTTCACTGTCTTCAACAGCATCTTCCATTCCGAACCGCAGCGGCAGGATGTCGACGAATTTCATTCGCGGCAAGGAATACCCGCATTCATCGAAATAGGCCCCCAGAAATGTGGTGACCTCGTAATAACCGCCATTTTCCAAATGATCACCATCCGCAAGCACTACAAACCCGTCCAGATTGGTGCGGCTTTTGGAAACCAGCTCCCAGTTGCCGTCAACAATTTTACGGGTTTCTATGGCAACATTTTCAGCAAAGCCGCCATTTGTGCTGTCGATAATTTTAATTGCTAACTTGGCCATAAATTGCTCCGAAATTTTTAATGGGTGGGATACTCGGCTCGAAAAAACACTTACTGGTTTTGAATAATGGTCGAGACATAGGCAAGTAAAGAAAAATTCACCAAACAACCTAATAAACCTTGGCTTTTCACCCATAAGCTTACCCTCAAACACAACTTACACCCACCACGATCTTGCGAAAACCGGTGATTTGAAATAGCAGTGACCAAAAGCATAAAAGGCGCGCAAAATTGACAACGACCTGCTTCCTTATCGAAGAGCTGTATCCCAAAGATCTAGGTGGTATTGGCCGGTTGATGCATAATATTTTTTTACATAGCCACAGCCTTGATCCCGATCATTCCCTGCATGTGGTTATGCCTGCGCAATCTGGCCAAGACCAAAAAATCCTGTCTGAAACTTTTGCCGGAATTGTTACGTTTCACTATGTTGATAGCGACCAGAATATCGCCAAACATCTGGGTATCGCGACGCTTGCCAACGCGGCGGCAACCCGAAACCTGAAAGAGCCTTTCCTGAAGGGCCTGCGGTTTCTGGATGCGGTTTTGCAGGCAGAAAAGCATATTGGCAGCAAGTTTGACCATATCGAAATCCCCGACCATATGGGCATCGGGGCGGTTATATTAAGCGCCAAAAAGGCGGGCGTAGCGTTTGCACAAACCGATATTACCTGTCGGGTGCACTCAACCCTTTCGCTGATCATAAATCACGAACCCTTTTACCATATGCGAAGCGACTGGCTGGCCCCGCGTCTGGAAATGGAGCGCCAAAGCCTGCGCGACGCCGACCGGGTGATCGTGCATTTGCCTGCCCTGGCTAAATGCAACCAGGCCCATTTCAACCTGCCGGACGCGTGGCTAAAAAAGGTTGAAACCGCTTTTCCGCCCGCAATCTGGCCCGACACAGAAAGCCCGGTTTCCGAAACGGAAAAAGACGCCGATTTCATTTTCACATCGCGTTTTCAACCCTTTAAGCGGCCAGAACTGTTTATCATGGCGGCGCTTGCGTTGTTGACCTCGAAAAGCGATTTTGCGGGTAATTTCCGGCTGATTTCTTATGGGTTCGATCAACAGTATATTGATGGACTGCGCCTAAAAGTGCCTGCCGGTTTCAGATCTCGCATTCGCATTGAAACCAATTTGCCTGAACAACAACGCCAATCGGCAATTGCCAGCGGCAGGGTTGTGCATTGCTCCGCATTCGAGAGCCTTTGCACTTTGGCGTTTGAGGTCTCCAAAGCAGGCCGCCCCTTGTTGCTTGCCAAGGATTGTCTGGCCTTTGGCAAAACCGATATCTGGCAAGACGGTGAAAATTGTTTGATGTTTGACCCCGATCCGGACAGTCTTGCCGCTGCCATGGAACGGTCACGGCATTGGCACCCCAAAGAAATTGTCAAAACCACAACTGATGCCTATTATTTTCACCAACCGGCATCCAGCATTGTCCCGACCAAAGCCGAAACCAAAGCCGATATTTTTATTGGCCCCTTGTTAACCCGACCCGACTTTGACCGTTTTGCCCAATATTCCCGAAAAAACCCATCTGCCCGCGCATTTGCCAGCGAGGCGGATATTTTGCTATTCAAAGCAAAAGAACACAAAAATCTGATCCCGTTTCAGGCTCGGAAATGTCAGGGTGACCAGCTTTGTGATCTGGTATCTTTGGCAAATGGGCCGGTGGTAATTGCATCTCCGAACACATTGCCTACAACCGGTTTTATTGCCTTGGGGCTGGCTTGTATAAAGCCCGGCCGGATTTACACAAGCAACAGCAAAACTGTTGAGGGCAAGCTAAATATTTACCCCGGGAAAATGCCCAGCATTCTTGCGTCGGATTACCGGCTTGCACCGCTTTGCCTGATGCTCCATTCAGATGATTGTAATGTCATCGGCAAGCAAGATGACCGTGACTTGCTGCCCAGGCTATTAGCGCGCATTGCCAAATCCGATCTGGACATAACTCATAACCCCTTACCGCAACTAATTGAAACCAAACCTTTTATTGATGATTTGCCCGATCGCAGAATTCTGGGGTTTGATCCATCCCCTGCATGGATAAACGGGGTTAGAACAATTGGTATCGATGTAAAAACCGCCACATTCAACGAATTTCTGCTGGCAAAGCCGGTTGATTTAGCTGGGCAAATTACCCAAAAAATTACACTGGAAAAGGATACCGAACTGACTTTCAAGCTGGTGGCGGATACCAGCTATACCGACAAAATTTTTGCACTGGAAATCAACAATTCAGGTTCGGACGGGCTGGCCAAGGTCTCGTTGCATCAAACCCCGACCGACACCGCGATTGAACAGCACAAAAATGGCCAGCAATGCCGCGAAATTCGCGCAAGACAGGCGTATCAGATGCGCTGGGGGCCATTATTTAACAAAACAGATCTGGTTTTGGTAATTTCATCAGATCAGGAAACCAGCTTGGAAATAAATGAAGTTTTAGTAATTTCACGCGAATAGCATTGTTGTGCTGGCAATCTTTGTGCCAAACCTTAAAATACCCGAAACAGCCATGTGGCCCACAAACGAGAACCTGATTTGACCCGCGCCACCGCCATCGTAAACATCCACAAAGAAGGCCTGCTGCTGGCGCCGACCTTAAACAGCCTGCGGCTGGCAAAAACCAATGCTGTGGCTGCGGGCTATGATATTGAACTGCTGGTCATTGCCGACAATGCCGACCAGATAACCGTTAACGTGGCAAAACAATATCTGGATGTGATCGACCGGATTATTCCGGTAGAATTTGCCGACCTTGGCGCCTCGCGCGAATATGGCATTGCCCAGGCCCAAAACGACTGGGTGTTTTTGCATGATGGTGATGATCTGTTTTCATCAAACTGGTTTACAAAATTCTTTGAAATGCAGGCTAACGGTGAAATAGACCCGCGCACCATTTACCACACCAGCCTGTTTGCCCGTTTCGGTATGGAAATCGACATTCGCCAAATGATCGATTCATGGGATGCACGGTTTCACCCGTTATTTCTGGCTTCGGAATGGTATTTCTCCAACAAATCGGTGCTGAATCGCAAAATATTTGATGATTTCCCGATGCCCTATAATAACAAACGCATCGGCATTGGTAATGAAGACTGGACATGGTCTTGCCATACTATCAACGCCGGTATTCGCCACAGTTACCTTCCCGAAACCATTTGTTTTTACCGCACCAAATCCGCCGAAACCAGCCTTGGGCTGACCCCGGGTATGATCCATGACGCATCCCCCCTGTTTGACCCCGAAAACATTTTACGCCATGAAATCCAGCGGGCCGGACGCCCAGAGCGCATCCGCGCATTTGCGGATTCCATGACAGCAAAGGGTGATCCGGTAATTGGTGACGGGCTGCCGCCTGGCTGGTTTTGGCACGAGGTAACCCTGCAGGGCACGTTTGAATCCCTGATCAGCGATTACCGCGCCGTGCCCCACGGGGTGCTGCGCTGCCAATTGCCCAATCTGCATTATAATGTGGTCAGCGCCACCCAGTTTTTGATGCGCGATCTGGACGAACGGCCCAAGATTTTTATTTTTGCCACCATGGAAAACCTGTGCGCCGCTGACAAAATTGTCGAGCTTTTCCTGAAAGCCGCCCATGACCATAACAATCAAAGCCACCAACCGGTTCTGGTTGTCGATGAGGGCGCACATGTGTTTTCCGATTTTGGCTTGATGGGCCGTTTCGGGGCAAAAATTATCTGCATATCCCATTTTCAGCGGTTTTACAAAACCGAGGAATACTATCATAATCGCTTGTTAATGCGCCCACTGGTGCAATTTAAGGGCAGCATCATACTTGATCTGGGTTCCGATGTTTTTGCACAGCTTTTCCAAGAATTCCATCGGGTATTTCTGGAAAATTTCGAAAGCGTTACGGCAGTGCTATTTGATGCTTATCAGGATGTCATGTCGCCCGCGCTTAATAACACGGCCCAGAATATAACCCTCTCAAAAGCCCATAAAGGCCGTGAGTTACAGGTTTTTGCCCAGCCTGATCTGGCAGATACCCTGCAACAAAATCTTGACCAGAACATTCAGCCTTGGCCAAACGAGTTAACAGACAGCATCAATGCCACAACCCGCCACCGCTATCGCAGCATCACCCATGCAGACGGGTTTGAACTTAACCAGTTGTTGGCACCGCCTCCCCCTGCCCCCGTCATCCCCCTGCCAGCAGAAACTTTTGGCAAAGGTGTCAGCTTTCAGGTTGAACAAAGCGGCGAGGTTGATTTTCTGATTTTGAAACATAGCAAGGTAAAATCGTATTTATACCGAACCAACGATACATGGATGCCAAAAGACTGGTATCCAGAGGCCCTGAAATTTTTGCACAACAACAAGCATATCTGGATTGTTCCGCCGCAAATATCGGTATCGAAAAATCAAACCGGGCAATATATCAGCCGCTGGAACACGTTTTCAGCCCCGCAGGATATTTTTTCGGTCTGGTATGACCGGTGTTTTACCGGTGAAACCACGCCCATCGCGGTAATTACCCGCGAACCTATTTGCAAAACCCCGCCAAAAACCGCAGCAGAGCTGGCCAAAGCACTGTATTATTACTGTGTAGACCCCGACAAAAAAGTCAGCACATGCGGCGAAACACTGGCAATCGCAACAGGGAAATCCCCATGAACGGCGCAGAGATTTCCAGCTATTGGCAGGCTTATCTTGACCTGATCGAGCTTTGGGCAAAAGGCACTTGGGACGAGGCCGATCTGGCTTTGCATTTCAAAGACCACGGCCAAGCCGAAGGGCGGCGCATTACCCACGCGGCGGACGCGCCCGGGGATTGGTCCGATTGGCACTATTTCAAAAATTCCCGTGACCATTATCAATGGTGGTGGCGCAAGGGTGTGATCAAAAGCGGCATTTATGCGGCCCTGATTGAAGGCGATAGCGCCATGCAGCGCGGCTGCGTTTCGCGCGATGCCCATATCCAGAAAATTACCGCCATGTCACAAACAGCATTGGAACAGCTTGTTGAAAATAGCCAAGATCATCCCGGCAACGGGCCTTTGGCCGCAGTTTCCAGCGAAAACATGCAATGGGGCGCGCAAAAAGCAATCGGGCTTTTGCCGCTGACCGATGCGCTGCGCGCCGGATTTTCAGACAGGTTTGGTTATGTGATTGTATTGCCATGGCTTGAATCCGGCGGAGCAGAGCTGGTCGGGCTTTGGCATTATCTGGCGGCGCGTGAGCTGGGCCTTAACCCGCTGATCGTACTGGGGGACAAACCCGATGTAACAAAGCGTTTTTTGGCCCATGATCTAAACATTCTAAACCTGCCGGAAATCTATGCCCAAGCAACCGGCAACCAGTATAGCGACCTGATAAAAGAAGACCAAACCCGGGTTCTGACCGCAGCAATCGAGGTTTTGCAGCCTGAAACCTTGCACCTGATCCATTCATTCATTGGCTATTCCGCACTGTCGGACAAACCCCTGAAAACCCGAATCCGCGCGGCCTGCAAAACCATTTTTGTGTCAGCCTTTTGCCCGCATATCCACGCGCCGGGCAACTTTGATGGTTACTTTCGATACATCCCTGAAATACATGATATTGTTGATAAATTTGTCTTTGACAATGACTGGTATTTACAAGAAATGCAGGCGATGTATCAGCTTTCGGCGACCAAAACCATTGCCATGAAATACCCGATCGACAGTGTTAAGCCGATAAAACCAGCCCCCGTAAAACGGCCCAAAGTCCTGTGGGCCAGCCGGTTTGACAGCCAGAAAAACCCGCAAATTGTTGCGGATATCGCCCGCCATCTGCCCGAGCTTGATTTTGTTATGTATGGCCGGCGGGTGCTGGGAGATGTGGAAATTAACTGGCAAGCCATGCCTGAAAACGTGACCGACGGGGGCGAGTTTTTCAACATTGATGCATTGCCGTTTGATGAATGTTTTGCATTTCTTTATACCTCTAAATTTGATGGCACCCCGAATATTTTAATGGAAATCGCCTCGCGGGGCTTGCCGATTGTCACCCCGAATATTGGTGGTATTTCCGGGTTTCTGGGCCATGACTGGCCCGAATATGTTGCCAACCCCGAGGATGTGCAGGGTTACGTTGCCAGCCTTGACCGGCTCAACAAAAACCGTTCCCATGCCAAAAAGCTGTTGGAGATTCAAAGCAGAATTCTGAAAGACGAACGTAGCTTCAAGGCATTTGTCGCAGCAAAATCAGCGCTGCTTACAGTTTCATAAATTTGATGATATCGCGCTTGAATTCCTGGAAAACATCTTGGTCTTCGATATTGGCGCATTTGGGTTTGGCTTTGAAAAACGTCGCTTTCAGCTCTTCACGATATTTTTCCACGCCTAATTCCTCAAGATCATCATATTGATCCTGCAAAACCTTGCGCACATCTTCGATCATCCAACTGTCAAATCCATAATATTTTCGCGTATATCCGTATTGGGCCGAATATTTGGCGCTGGCGCCCCAATGGCTGATTTCAGAGTTTTTCATCTGATGGCCAATTTGGCGATACAGCGCGATCTCCTCGGGGGATGGCGCGGGGTTTGTATGCAAAAAATCACCGGCAGATGCTTCGAACCCGTAACTTTGGCACATTTCGGCAAATATCTGGTTCAGCATTGACCCGATAAACGGCAAAAACCTGATTTTGATGCCCAGTTCTTCCAACGGGTATTTGACCTTTTTGCGCAGCAATAATTTGTCTTCGCGCATGGCTTTGGCAACAAATTCGGCAAATGTGCAGTTTTCAGCAAAGGTTTTTATCTGTTGCGTATACATCGAATTCAGGCGCGCAATCGGGTCACGCACAAAAAACACGACCTCCAGATCTGCATCGTATTTATCACAAACATCTTTTAGACGCTTGATAAAAGGCGGAAAAATCGGAAAATCCTCGGAAGATAAAAACAGCGATTTACCTGCTTTTAAATCCTCGGAAAGTCGATCCAGCCCACCAAGCGACGGATTAAACCGTTTGTCATTCCGCAATTGATAGGCAAGGTTATGGTGTCCGGCATCGGGCCGGGTCCAGCCCCATTCGGGGTATTCAAGCGGTGCCTTGCCGGAATATTCCGAAAGAAACTTCTGCACGGTTGTGCTGGCTGTTTTTGACGGCCCGACATGTAAGACAACTTTTTTCATGAATTTTTCTTTTGCCGTAAAATTAACGAAATCCGAGGAAAATACCTATTTCAAATAAACGCAACTATAAAGGTCATGGTTACCATATTTCAATTTAATGCCAATAGATTTTTGTTCGTTTGGTTTGAATCCTCTGAATTCCCATAACAGACTTGATATAAAAAGTCATTGAATTAAAAGAACCCAGATCAACAAGGTGCCAAAAATGTTAACAGATAATAACGAACAGGTTTTTCTTCCGGCGTGGCGCGATGGCCGGTTGATATTTTTTACCAATATCGTGAATTCAAGCTCCAAAAGGCTTGGCTATTTTGCTGCGGCTGCCACAAAACCCGGAAAAACAGATGTAACCCGAACCGGAAAAGCCCCAATTAACGCGGATCAACTGGCTTTTTGCCAAAGGATTGCCGATGACGGAATCGCATTACAAAAGTTTTTTGCCGCCATGGGCGCAGGCAATCTGGACCTGTTCACCGATACGATCCAAGCCAAATCACTGCCCTATCCCGAAAACAGCAGCCCGTTGATTTACACCTGCTTATACCTGGATTTTCTGCGCAAATATGCCGTAGATACCGAAATTATCCGCATGTATTCAAGCAGCCCGGTCAAGCAAAGATTCCATACAGACCGGAGCGTCGGGATTTATAAAATCCTGTCGGCCCGCTTGCAAAGCGATATTGCAGAAACACTGATAGATGCAGACCTGAAGCAAAATAAAAAACTGCACGGGGCCTCTATGATGATTGCAAATCTGTTGCGGGAATGCGCAATTGTGAAATTTGATCTGGGTAAATTTACAGATGCCGAGGATTATATGTTGCGCGCAGCAAAGCTGCACAATACCGCTGATAAATGGCGGCGGCTGGCGGATTTTGCCCAAGCTGACGGTGATCGCAAAAAAACCATCGAATATTTCCTGAAGGCTGTTACATTTGGCCCCCTGCCCGCGCCTGCTGCACTAAATTTAGGGCGCTGTCTAGTCGAAGAAGGAAATTTCGAACAAGCACGCGATTATGTGCAACAAGCCGCAAAAGTGTTTGAAAAGCCCGCAAAAGTGCTGATGGACAAAATTGATGCGGCCAATTAGGTAAAATCTTGCGCAATTGCACGCGCGTTTCTGGCCAAGCCGAATAAACCCCGCTAAGGTTACATAAAACAAGCGCAGGTCAGGCAAAATGAGCACCCATCCGGACATCGTTCCGCAACCCGGAATTTTGGATATAACCCCTTATACAGCCGGTAAATCCGGCCCCGCTGGCGGGAACCGTGTGACAAAACTATCGTCAAACGAAAACCCGCTGGGGCCAAGCCCGCTAGCCAAAGCGGCTTATAAAAAAATGGCGGAATCTCTGGAAACCTATCCGCCCTCGGATCATTTCGCGTTACGGAGCGCCATTGCAAAAACCCATCGTCTAAACCCCGAAAACATCATTTGCGGGGCCGGTTCTGATGAAATCATCACCCTGCTTTGCCAGACCTATGCAGGTCCGGACCATGAGGTGTTATACACCGAACACGGTTTTTCCATGTATCGGATTTCAGCATTGGCAGCAGGGGCCACGCCGGTTATCGCGCCGGAATCAAATCGTGTGGCCGATATTGACGCGCTGTTGGGGGCCTGCACCGATGCCACCAGACTGGTATTTCTGGCCAACCCCAACAATCCGACCGGCACCATGGTTTCCGATGCCGAAATCACACGGCTGGCCCAAAATCTGCCCAAACAGGCATTGCTGGTTCTGGATGGCGCCTATGCAGAATTTGTGCCCGGTTTTGATGGCCATGCAGGGCTGGTTGCAGCGCGTGACAATGTTTTCATGACCCGCACTTTTTCAAAAATCTACGGGCTTGGCGGTGCGCGTGTTGGCTGGGGCTTTGGCCCTGACCATGTGATTGACGCGCTAACCCGCGTGCGTGGCCCGTTTAATGTTTCTGCCGCGGGCCTGAAAGCCGCCGAGGCCGCCGTGCAAGACACAGAATATACCGCAAGGTGCCAGCAGGAAAATGCCAAATGGCGCAATTGGCTGGCCACAAAACTGGCCTCGGTCGGGGTTCCGTCCGACCCCGGCCATACCAATTTTATTCTGGCGCGGTTTGAAAATACCGAAACGGCCCTGGCCTGTGATGCTTATCTGGCAAAACACGGGTTGATTGTGCGTAATGTTGCGGGCTATGGCCTGCCCGAATTCTTGCGTATTTCAATCGGCGACGAAATCGCATGTCGCGCCGTTGCCGGGCGTATTGCCGAATTTATGAAAGGTGCCCGCGCATGACGGTTTATAACCATGTGGCCCTGATCGGGCTTGGTCTTATTGCCGGATCGATCAGCCTTGCGCTGCGCCGGAATGGCCAGCCAGTTAAAATTACCGGCACAGCCCGCTCAGCACAAACCCGGCAAACAGCCTTGGATATTGGCTTGGTGGATGCGGTTTTCGATACCGCCGCCGAGGCCGTAAAGGGCGCTGATCTGGTGATTTTAGCAGTGCCGATTGGCGCAATGGCAGGGATTGCCGCCGACATCGCCCCGCATCTAAAAACGGGCGCCACGGTTACCGATGTGGGTTCGGTGAAATCAGCCGTGATTGATGCGGTTGGCCCGCATATGCCAAAAAATGTGCATTTTATTCCGGGTCACCCGATGGCGGGCACCGAGAAATCAGGGCCTGAATCGGGATTTGCCCATTTGTTTGACAATCGCTGGTGCCTGTTAACCCCGCCCAAAGACACAGACAAAAACGCGCTGGCGAAGCTATCCGAATTCTGGCAAGGCCTTGGCGCCATGGTCGAGATCATGGATGCCAAACACCATGATCTTGTGGCGGTGGTGATCAGCCACGCACCCCATTTAATTGCCTATACCATGGTGGGGGTGGCCGATGATATGTCACGGGTTACCGAACAAGAAGTCGTCAATTATTCCGCTGCCGGTTTTCGGGATTTCACCCGAATTGCCGCATCGGACCCAACCATGTGGCGCGATGTGTTTTTGCACAACAAAGACGCCACATTAGAGGTATTGGGCCGCTTTACCGAAGAATTATTTGCCCTGCAACGGGCAATCAGAACCGGCGATGGCGATTTTCTGTTTGATTATTTCACCCGCACCCGAGACGTGCGCCGCAGCATTATCGACGCCGGACAAGACACCGATGCGGTTGATTTTGGCCGTGTTGCAGCAGCAGAAACGGATAAAAAATGAAGCACGGATTAACCCTTGGCCTGCTTATCTTTCTTGCCGCCTGCGGGCGCAGCGGGGTTAGCATTATGCCCGAATATAACGACCTTGCCGGAACCGCAGGGCTGGTGCAATTATGCGGCAACCCCGACCTGCTGGGGCAGAAAATCGATGCTATTGACGGCACCGGTGCTTGTGGCATCCCGAATGCGGTCAGCGTTGAATTTGTGTCAGGGGTGCGCCTTAGCCAACCGGCGCGGCTGAATTGTCGCACAGCAAACACGCTGGCGGACTGGGTTAAGGATGATGCACAAGCCGCGATGCGCCAGATTCGCAGCCGGATTACCGAAATGACGGTGCTGGCATCTTATGCCTGTCGCAGCCGCAACAGCCAAAGAGGCGCGCGCCTGTCGGAACACGCGCTTGGAAATGCCATTGATATCGGCGCATTTACCTTGGCCAATGGCGATGTGTTAAGCGTTGAAAACGATTGGGGTAATGGCCGGAAAGGTCGGGTTATGGAAGCCCTGCACCAAAGCGCCTGTGGGCCATTTGGCACCGTGCTCGGGCCGCTTTCGGACCGGTTCCATTATAATCATTTTCATCTGGACACTGCCAGATATCGTTCGGGGTCTTATTGTCGGTAACAGTATCGGCCCCTTAATATACCGGATTAATTGGCGCACCCCCGACAACAAACGGGCCGATATAGGCTTTGCCATTGTCAAAGCGCAACGTAAATTCCAGCCGGTTACCTTGCGAAATACCCATCAGCGCACCCTCGATCAATGCAAGCTCCGATGGCCGTAATGTTGCGGTTTGGCGCAATGCCTCGAATAGCATTCGCCAGTTTTCAACAGTAAAATCAATGGTTCCGTCGATATACCCGTTTGCTGCGGGGGTCAGTTGGCCGGTCATGGTCAGGTTCGCCCTGCCCCAGTTGATTTCAAGCCTTTCAAGTTCCAGCATGTCCCAATCCGGAAGGCCGGCATTGATTGTATTCCGGTTGATTTCATCCGCAAACGAAATATAGGCCGAGGCCTGAATTTTTGAAATTACATCCGAATTCTGGCCAAGCTGAACCAATGCCGCCATAAATTCGCCAGGAAAGGTTACATCCGTAAAATCCAGCCCCAAACGGTATCGGGTCGGGATTTCGGTGTCTTGAAACAGGGCCATATTGGTGCTTGTTGCATAGCTGCTCCAGCCAAGGCTGCTAATGGCGCTTAGGTCCGTGGCCTCGATTTGCAGCCGCTCCAGTGTCAGGTCGGTGTTGGGGGCCACTATGATGCTGCCGCGAAACTCGGTGCCTTCCAGCGTTAAACTGCCATAGCGGTTGGAAATAACCTGTTTTCCCGGCCAAGCCAGAATAATATGGTTGGGCTGGTAAGAAAGTGCATAAACCTGAAAGCCGTCGGCTTGCCAGCCCCAGTCCCCGTTCGGGCCTTGTAATTCAAGTTGCTCGATAATGGTATCGAACCGGTTGGGAAAACCGGTTACGTTCATGGTGGCGCTATCGGCAATCCAGCCATTGGCGCGGTTGGTTTCCAGCCATTGGGCAAAAACCTTTTCCTGACCTTTGGCGCCAATAAACCAATATCCGCTCCAGCCAATCAATCCGATAAATACCAGCCTTACCAGCCAACGCATTTTGCTCTCCCAATCATTGCATGGGTTGTTTATAGAGGATTGAACCGCTTGGGTAAATCATAATGTCGGAAAATGGGTTTTGGGTATTTGGATACGGGTCGCTGCTATGGCGGCCGGGATTCACGTATTCCGGCCGCAAACGTGCGCGCCTGAACGGGTTTCGCCGCGCCTTTTGCATGTATTCGATCACCTATCGCGGCACCCCGGAAAACCCCGGCCTTGTTCTGGCGCTGGACCCGCAAAAATCTGCCTATTGTGATGGCGTGGCCTTTCAGGTTCCCGCGGAATCCGCCAGCCAGACCTTGGCATATCTGCGCGAACGTGAATTGGTTACATCGGCTTATGAGGAAAGCATCCAGCCGGTAATGCTGGAATGCGGCGCAGATGTTGATGCGGTTTGTTATGTAATTAACCGCAGCCACAGCCAATATACCGGAAATTTATGTCTGGACACCCAAGCCGACATCATCGCCAAATCAGCGGGAAATACCGGCCCGAACTGGGAATATCTGTTTAATACCGCCGATCACCTTACCGGGATCGGCATTGCCGACCCGGAGCTGGATCAACTGGTCGGAATGGTGAAATCACGGCGGTTAGCATAAGGTGCAAGTGCGCAGTAGCAATTGAAAACTGGCGCCTGGGATGGGGACCCTAATTCATAAATTCCTGAACCACATCTTCCCATTCACCTGATTCTTTAATTCTGTTTAGCCCATCATTAAAAGCCTGCAATATTTGCAGCCCCGCCTGATTTTCATTGCTGGCGATCGCATGAACCGAACGGACCCACGTAAAGCTGGTGTTTTCAACAATGATCGACTGACTGTTCAACACGGCATAAGTTGATTCAATGCTTAGGTAATCCGCGTTCACGACATCTGTCTGGCCGGATAAAAGTTTGCCCATACATTCAGCAACGGTTTTGCCGCGAATAATCGTGACATTTGGCTCGACAAAGCCTGCTTCTGTCAAATGGCTAACCGGGTATTGCTCCGGCACGCAGATGTTTTTTCCGTCAAACTGCTGTGGTTCGGTTGCTTGTGCCAGCCCGCCACGGTCCGCTACAAAAAAGGTCATGACTACTTCAAAAGCTTCATTGGAAAACTGGAAGTTCGCGCAAAGCTCGGTTGAGCGTTCAGAAAGATATTCAGCATTTTCACATCCGGGATTGATCCAGGGAAAAGACAAAATCACATCAGGGTCACTGGATGCCATCAAAGGGTCAAATGGCTGCGAAACCGGGTTAACCTCAACGCTGGTTAAGTGTTCATTCCCCTCGAGCGCGGCGCGCACGATATTTGTCATCATGCCCTGCCCGTCACCATCAGAAAAAGGCGGAAACACTCCTGCAGAAACAAAAGTTGGGGTATCTGGAAACTGGATATCAGATAAATTCTTTGCATCCACAGGCGCAATTCCCGCAACAGGGGCTGACGGAACAACCACAAGTGCGGTCATCGGTACGTCTTCGGCAGCAGGGGCGGCGGCACTTGGCAGCTCATCGACAGAAGTTTCTATAACTGAAACATTGGCTTCAAGTGGGTTCGATATCGCGTTCGGAAGCTCCGCGCTTTCGACAATAATCGCCGTCGGGGCGGTGACAATTCTTACAACTGCCTCAGGTGCAACTATCTCGCTTACAACGGCCTCAGTTGCAAGTGTCTCGTTTGCAACAGCGGATGGCTCACAGGGAATATTCAGCCGCATACCGATTTTAATATTGTTAGGGTTGCTGCCGACAACCCCGCGATTGGCGTTATATATAACCGACGACATATCGCGGGTGCCATATACCCGTTCAGCAATCACCCGCAATGTATCACCGCGGGCAACCGTATAGGATTCACACGCGGTTTGCGCAAAAGCTTGAAAGGGAAACACAACTGCAGTTGCGAGAATGACAGGTTTTAGAAATTTCATTTGGCACAGATCCGGTTATTGCAATTCCAGAACCCTAGCCATAACCCCCGTTTCAATCAAGTTGATTTCTTTGATGCAACATCAGGTCACAGGTTTTTGACTGTCAGGCTAACGCCCCTTGCCCCCAGAATAACCACCATATGCCCTTCGGCCGCGATTTCACCGGGCTGCCAGACCGCAGGCCATTGCACCCCGCTAATGGTGATTTTTCCCTCGCCGTTTTCAAAGCTAACCACTTTTGCATGACGCCCGACCATGCTTTCGGCACGGGAATTCAATGTTGAAACAGGTTCGGATTTACGCAATTTACGCGAAACACCACGGCCCGCATAAATAAGCGCAATCGATAATGTAGCAAAAACCAGAACCAGCCATTCACCGGCAATATCGGGCAGCAATGCCACCAACGCCGCAATAATTATTGCCGCCAACCCCGGCCAGATCAATATAAATGACGGCACCAGCATCTCCAGCGCAATCAGAAATATGCCCAGCGCCAGCCAATACCAGCCGGATAAATCACCAACCCATGTGAAAAAGTCCATGTTTTACTCCTTTTTCCCGGCAACGGCCTTGGCAATATCTGCCACACCGGCGATAGACCCGATCAGGGCGGTTGCTTCCAGCGGAATCATAATGGTTTTGGAGTTCGGGGATGCAGCAACATCACGCAGGGCCTCGGTGTATTTGGTGGCCACAAAATAGTTGATGGCCTGAATATCACCCTCGGCAATGGCTTTTGATACCATCGCGGTTGCGTTTGCTTCGGCTTCGGCCAGACGTTCGCGGGCCTCGGCATCCAGAAACGCCGCTTCGCGGGCGCCTTCAGCCTCGCGGATCTGGGCTTCGCGTTCGCCTTCGGCTTTTAAAATCGCTGCTTGTTTAAAGCCCTCCGCTTGCAAAATATCCGCACGCTTAGTCCGCTCGGCTTTCATTTGCCGCGCCATAGCTTCGTTAATATCGGCTGGTGGTGCCAGGTCTTTGATTTCAACCCTTGTCACTTTTACGCCCCAATTATGCGACGCTTCGTCAATCACCGTCAGCAGGCGGTTGTTGATTTGGTCACGATTGGAAAGGCTGGCATCCAGATCCATGGAACCAATCACCGCACGGATGTTGGTCATGGAAAGATTGCGAATGGCGCGCTCCAGATCGCGCACCTCGTATGCTGCCTGCGATGCATCAATCACCTGATAAAACGCGATCGCGTCAGCGACCACCATAGCGTTGTCTTTGGTGATTACCTCTTGGGAATGAATGTCCAGCACCGTTTCCATCATGTTGATCTTGGCGCCGATTTTGTCCATCACCGGAAACAAAAACCCGAGGCCGGGTTGCAAGGTGCGCGTATACCGCCCGAAACGTTCAACCGTCCACTGCTCCCCTTGGGGAACGGTTTTTACCGTCATCCAGATTAAAATGATTGCAAATACAAGGATGGCAATTGCTGGTGCGCCGACGGTCTGTAACATTATTGGTCTCCCTCAGGGGTTTAATATTTATTTCGTTACATGATATTTAGGGATTGTTTGTCTATTCTTGAAGTGTTTTTATCAGATTCAGGTGAATTGCGCCACATTATGTGCTTATTTTCCGGATATTCGGCACCAAATATATGATTTTAGCGATCAGGAGCATTAAGCCCGCATGAAACTAGTCCTTGATACCAAGCACGAACCAGAATTCAGCTTACCCAAACGCCAAACCATAACCATGTTGTTTCTATTGGCTCTGGTATTGGTCGGGGCCTATTTTGCCTATCCTTCCATGGCTTCGATATTTGTGGTTTCACCCTATCTGAACGGGGTTATTCTTGCGGTTTTTGTCACCGGCGTGCTGGCCTGTTTCTGGCAAGTCTACACGCTGATTTCATCCGTAAGCTGGATCAAGGGGTTTGCGATTGACCGCCCGGGCCATGAATTTGTGCATGCCCCGCGCTTGCTGGCCTCGCTTTCAGCGCTGTTATCCGACAAAAACGCCCGTAAATCCTTAACCTCTACTTCTACGCGCTCCATTCTTGATTCCGTTGGCACCCGTCTGGACGAGCTGCGCGATATTACCCGCTATATTTCCAACCTTTTGATTTTCCTTGGGCTTTTGGGCACGTTTTACGGCTTGGCCACCACGGTACCAGCGGTGGTTGATACCATTCGATCATTGGCCCCCCAGGAAGATCAAACCGCCGCCGAAGTGTTTGCCAACCTGATGAGCGGGCTGGAAGACCAGCTTGGCGGTATGGGCACGGCATTTGCATCCTCATTGCTGGGGTTGGCAGGATCATTGGTGGTGGGCTTGCTGGAACTGTTCGCCAGCCACGGCCAGAACCGGTTTTACATGGAGTTGGAAGAATGGCTTTCCTCTATTACCAAAATCGGCTTGGTTTCCAATGATGGCGAGGGCGGCAATGACACATCAGCGCTTTACGGATTTATGGAACAAACCGCACAACAAATCGAAACCCTGAAAGACGTCACCCTGCGCGGCGAGGAGGCCCGCCAGAAAACCGATGCCAGCCTTGGGGAATTGTCACAATCCATTGCCGACATGACCCATTCCATTGCCAACCGCGCCGACGGCGGGGGCGGCAGTAATTTTGATGGTGAGATATTTGAACGCATCGCCCAAAATCAGGAAACCATGACACAAATTCTGCAAGGCCGAGAGGAAGTGGCAGGATTGCTGGATAGCGAAGCCCGCTCACGGCTTCGCAATATCGATGTGCAGTTGTTGCGAATACTTGAGGAAATGTCAGCCGGCAGGCAGGATTCCATCGCCGAATTACGCGGCGATCTGGCCACCCTTTCCCAAAGCATTCTGGCGCTCGCCAACAAACGGCAGGGGTAAGACATGGCCTTGGGGCGGCGCGGAAACGGACAGTCAGTGGCCAATATCTGGCCCGGATTTGTTGATGCCATGACAGCACTTTTGCTGGTGCTGTTTTTTGTTATTTCAATTTTTATGATCGTTCAGTTTGTTTTATCCGAAACCATTACAGATCAGGACCGGGAGCTATCCGACCTTGCCCAGCAGGTTGCGGGGCTGGCCGATGCATTGGGGCTGGAGCAAAACCGAAGCCGCACATTGGCAAGCCAGATTGGTGAACTGGACGGCGCGCTTTCCCTGGCCGCATCACGCAATGACCAACAAGGCGCGCTGATCGCCACCCTTACCCGACAGCGGGATGATTTGCTGGTGCAACAGTTAGAATCAGCCGCAAAAATAGCCAGTTTCGACGAACAGATCGCAAGTATCATTGCCCGAAATCAAGATCGCGAGGCCGCACTTTTGGCCCAGACCGCGCTTGAAATCGACGCAAAAGAAGCAGCGCAACTGGCATTGGCGCAGGTGCGCAGCGAAATAGATGCCGAATCCGAGGCAGCAAGGCTGGCCGCTGCCCGCGCCGAAGCGTTAGAGGCCATGATAGCCGACCTGGAGGCTGAAACCGGCCGCCGCGCTGCACAAATTGCCGATATGCAATCGCAAATCGCCAGCGCCACCCAAGCACTTTTTCTGGCACAGCTGGCGCGCCGCGAAGCCCGGCAAGAAATCACAGTTTTGTCGGGCGAAAACCGTGATCTGGAAAATTCGCTAAACGCGGCCCGAAACAACCTGTCAGAAGATCGTGAATCACTGGCAGGTCTGATGTCAAACCTTGCAACAATGACCGCAGAAAAAGCCGTGCTGGAAGGCCAATTAACAATTGCCGAACAGGGCCGAATTGCGGCTTTGGCCCAGCTTGAAACCCTGCAAAACGATGTCGATAGCGCCACAGCGCTAATCGCGCAAACCCAATCCGAAATGGAAAATCAAACCCTGTCACTTGTCCAAGCCCGTGAAAATGCCGAACGCCTCGCAACATTGCTGAAAGACCGCGAAACTGCCGTAATTGCCGCAGAGCTTGCCTTGGCTGAACGCGCCGCTGATCTTGATGCTGCCGAACGCGCACGGGTATCAGAGGCCGCAAATGCCGCCGCCGCAAGGGCCGAACTGGCCGCCATTCAAGAAGCCACACGGGCCTTGCAAGAAGACCTGAACATCGCCCAAATGGCACGGATTGCAGTGCTGCAAGAATTGTCTTTGGCCCGTGAAACCTCGGTTGATACCAGCACCGCTTTGGCAATTTCGCAAACCAGACTGGAAGCTGCGCAACAGGAAATAGCTGCCTCCGAAGCAGAAATTGCCGCAAACGAGGCCGCCTTGGAGCAAATCCGCCAGAATGAAACACGGCTGGCTGAACTTCTTGCCGACCGAGAAGTTCAGATCACTGCCGCCGAGCTGGCGCTGGCTGAACGGGCCGCCGCCCTTAGCGATGCGGAAAAATCCCAACTGGCCGATGCTGCCGCTGCCGAAGCACTTCGGGTTCGGCTTCAGGCGGCTGACACCGAAATTACCGCGATGGCGCTGGCATTGGAAGAGGAACGGCAAAAAGCACTGGAAACCCTGACGCAACTGGCCGCAGCGCGCGCTGCACAACGGGAATTAGCTGAATCAGAGGGGTCAAGCCTGTCGGTGATTGAACAACAGCAGGTCGCCTTGGCCGAAGCCCAAAGGTTGCTGCGCATCGAGGAAGCCGCCTCGGCCGATAGCCAACGGCAAATCGCCCTTCTCAACCAGCAAACCGCCGCATTGCGAAGCGAACTGAACCAGTTGCAAGGCCTGCTGGATGCATCTGCCGCCAAAGATATCGAGGCCCAGATTCGTATCGAATCGCTTGGGTCGGAATTGAATACGGCACTGGCCCGTGCAGCAGCCGAAGAACGGCGCCGCGCAGATGCCGAAGCCGCCCGTGCTGATGCCGAAAGCCGCGAACGCGCCTTGCTAGAAGCCGAAGCAACCACCCTGCGAAACTTTCGTTCAGAATTTTTTGGCAAAATGCGCGAAGTGCTAGGGGACCGCGAAGGCGTGCAAATTGTTGGTGACCGGTTTGTGTTCAGCTCCGAAGTTCTATTTGCCATCGGCTCGGCAGATCTGGGCGAAGATGGCCGCACCCAAATTGGCCGTGTTGCATCGGTTTTGCTTGAAATATCAGAAGAAATTCCGGAAGATATCAACTGGATATTGCGAGTAGACGGGCACACAGACAAAACCCGGCTGGGCGCTGGCGGGCGCTATGCGGATAACTGGGAGCTAAGCCAGGCCCGCGCGCTTTCGGTTGTGCGCTACCTGATCGAACACGAAGGCATCCCCGCAAACCGTCTGGCCGCAACAGGGTTTGGCGAATTCCAACCCATTAACCCGGGCCACAGTCCCGAAGCGCTTAGACAAAACCGCCGGATCGAACTAAAGTTGACCGAACGCTAAAGCGCTTCCAGTTGTTTTTGAAACCGATTCATCGCAATTCGCGCTTGAAAAAAGCAAAAGGCAGTGAGTTACAACTCACTATGAACTGGGAATACCAGGGGCAGGATCTATTAATATTCAGGATTCCCAAGCGGGCTGGTTTCTGATTCGCTCCGGGCAGGAGGCGTTCTCATGGCAGATCACTTTTGGCTCATCCAAGCGCAAATCGAGCGCTTGAAACCTTATTCCCGACACTCTCACGGGGGTGACGATCTACGGGTGCTCGGCGGCATTATTTATATGATTAAACGCGGGCTGAATTCCAAATTATACGCCGTTTGCGATGGTCAAGGACTGGAGGCCCGTAGCAACCGATATGGCCGATATGCACACAGATTCTTCTCCGCAATCTGCATCGCCGCTATCGTCATTTAGTGGTTGTAATGCATCCTGATCCTAGGAGAAACCGGAACCAATAATAACACCGGGGCCTTGTGCTTAAACGCACATGGCCCTAATTAGCCCCAATGACAGATACATCCCATGACCGCCTGCTGATAATCGATTTCGGCTCTCAAGTAACGCAACTGATCGCGCGCCGCCTGCGCGAGAGCAATATTTATTGCGAAATCCACCCCTATAACAAAGTCAATGCCGCGTTTATCCGCGCATTTGCGCCACGCGCGGTGATTCTTTCGGGCGGGCCGGCCAGCGTT
>Ga0256839_1002093_pt1 | contig 22927 bp, 21 predicted proteins | sample 354166metaG_FD_185968 | JGI IMG/M metagenome (GOLD analysis project Ga0256839, IMG submission 185968) | Hydrothermal vent microbial communities from Mid Atlantic Ridge, Atlantic Ocean - 354-166 | ecosystem: Environmental > Aquatic > Marine > Hydrothermal vents | place: Atlantic Ocean: Mid... | reverse complement strand
TTCTGCCGGCGTGGGGTGAGAGGGTGCACTCCCGCAGGGAGGTGAACATCTTCAGGGACTTCTGTCCCCTGCCCCCGAGCCAGGTGCAGGAGCTGTGCCACATCCTGCTGATGAAGCTGCTGCCGTCGCTGGTGGAGCGGGACATTGAGAGCTTCGGGGAGGGAATTAACATGATCCAGAGGGTGGGCTTCAAGAGCATTGAGCTCATGCTTCAGAGGCGGGAGGTCAGGGAGCTGCTCTCGCTGTGCCAGAGGCTCAGCTACGGCGCGGGGCTGAGCAGCTTCGGGCCGGTGATATACGCCTTCCCCAGGTCCGCCGCCGAGTTCGCCGAGGCTGTGAGCTCGCGCAGCGACGTGCGATGCGTGTGGTTCACCAGAGCAGACAACAGGGGGGCGGCGGTGAGATGATGCTGGGCAGGTTCAGGCTGGGACGCAGGGTTTTCACGGGCAGGGTTGAAGATGGCGAGGTGCTCGCGCTTACCGGGAGGCTTGCACGCAGACGCTTCGCCTTAGAGGAGCTTGAGCCCCTGCCCCCGTGCACCCCGCAGAAGATACTGGGGGTGGGTCTGAACTACGCCGCCCACGCAGAGGAGCTGGGCATGGCTCTGCCTGAGGAGCCCGTGATATTCATGAAGCCCGCCAGCGCCCTGCTGGCGCACCGCAGAAGCATAATACTCTGGAAGGAGGCAGGCAGGGTGGAGTATGAGGGCGAGCTTGCGGTGGTGATAGGGAAAAGGTGCAGAAAAGTGAGCCCCGCAGAGGCGCCCGAGCACGTGCTGGGCTACACGTGCTTCAACGACGTTACCGCCAGGAGGCTGCAGGCGAAAGACGGACAGTGGACCAGGGCAAAGAGCTTTGATACCTTCGCGCCCATAGGTCCCTTTATAGCCACCCGGGATGAAGTAGGGGATGTGCAGAATCTCAGGCTGAGAACATACCTGAACTCGGAGCTCAGACAGGACTCCTCAACCTCGGACATGATATTCAGCGTGGCTGAGCTGGTGAGCTTCATCTCTGGCATAATGACGCTTTTCAGAGGGGACGTCATAGCCACGGGTACGCCGCCAGGAGTGGGGGAGATGAGAGCAGGAGACGTTGTCAGCGTTGAGATCTCAGATATAGGGAGACTTGTGAATCCTGTTTCGGATTCTGAAAGAAAAGAGATTAATATGATGAGAAACAGGTAGTAGTGTGGGGCTGGGGGGAGGGCGGACCCCTCATTATCACCCTGCCCATCTCATCCCCTCCGTTTTAGGCGCTAAGTTTTTAATGCTGCGTGCACATATTGTATATGAGGTGGAATATGCTCGGCAGGACGGGTGTTGCGCTGGGTCTGGGAATAGCGGTGCTGTTTGCGGGGGTGGTTTACACCCTGACTTCAAGCACTGCCAGGCTCATAGACACGCAGGCGGAGCTGCTCAAGGCGAGGGTGCACGGCGAGCTCGGGGGTGAGGATTATGCTGAGCTCTCCAAGGAGGCGGAGCGCAGCTACAGGCAGTCGGTTGCGGAGGCGCTTGGCAGGATAGTGGAGAAGATTGAGGAGGTTGCGGGACTGGCTGAGCGTCTCCTGCCGGAGAGCAACACCAGCTCCAACATCAGCCTGCTTGCCAGAAACCTGAGCATGGCGGTGGAGAACTTCAGTGCTGAAGGCTGAGCAGGTACTCTGCAAGCTTCTCGGCAGCTCTCTTTCTGTGCGAGAGCTTTGCCTTCAGCTCTGGCGCCTCCGCGAAGGTTGAGCTGCAGCCCTCGGGCACGAAGATGGGGTCGTAGCCAAAGCCGTGCTCACCCCTCTCAGCGCCGGTTATCCAGCCCCGCACCTCCCCTCTGAACAGCCTCACCCCCGTGCCGAGCCTGAGCCCCAGCACGCTCACCATCCACGCCCTTCTGTCTTCCTCGCCCTGCATCATCCGCAGTATGCCCCTGTTGCCTATGCTCTGGTGAACGTAGGCTGAGTAAACCCCGGGAAAGCCTCCGAGGGCTGAGATGAAGAGCCCCGCATCCTCTATAAGCACTGCCTCCCCCTCAATCTCTCCAAGAGCGTGCAGCACCACCTCCTCCAAGGTGTCTGCCTGCACCTCGGTGTAGCGCTGCCGCCTCCAGCGCAGCTTTACGGCACTGCCTGCAATCTCACGCAGAGCCGCTGCAAGCTCCCTGAACTTGTGCTCGTTGCCTGTTACAAACTCAACCTCTATGCTCAAAGTACCTGCCCCTCCTCTCTATGCCCAGCATGCGCTCAATCGTCTGCTCAGCCTGCTCAAAGCTTCTCCTGTAGCCGGAGAGGAAGGAGTCCATGATGAGCTCCTCATGGTTAAAGTGGGTGGAGCGAACGCACTTCCTGAACACCAGCAGGTCGGTGCCGGCTGCCTCAAGGCTTCTGCTGACTTCGCCCAGACCGAAGTCTATGAGGTGCAGCCTTTTCCCCGAGAGCAGCATGTTGGCGGTGGTCAGGTCGCCGTGGATTATGCCGCTGCGGTGCAGCCTGCCGGCAAGCTCGCCAGCCAGGGTGAAGACCCTCACGAGCTCCTCTTCCTCCATGCCGTCCACCAGCCTGCTGAGCTTTTCTCCACGTATGAAGCTCATGCACAGCTTCTTCTCCTCCAGGTCAACGTCCAGCACCACAGGTGCCGGCACGCCCGCACGCTTGGCGAGGGCGAGAAGTCTCGCCTCCCTCTTCGTTCTGGTGGTGCGCAGCATCTCGTCAAGCTCAGGGGAGCGGTAGCTCTTCCTGATTCTGTGCTTCACAACCACACCGTCGCTCAGGTACAGCACCGCCTCGGCACCTCTCGCTATTACCTCCACAGCACATCCACCTCGTCGGTGCGCCACCTCTGCCTGACCTGCGTCTCCTCCAGCCTCTGCCTTGCACCTGCCAGGTAGCTCAGCACGCCCAGCCAGGCTATCATCGCTCCGTTGTCTCCCAGCACCTCTGCTGGAGGCACGAGCAGCTCCGCCCCCTGCTCGGAGCACATCTCGCCCAGCATCTCCTGAAGCCTCACGTTTACTCCCACGCCCCCCGCAAGCAGCACCTCCCGCTTTTCAGCCTGAACCAGCGCCCGCTCGGCAACCTCTACCAGCATCGCAAATGCCGTCTCCTGCAGGGAGAAGCAGACGTCGGCAAGGCTTTCTTTCTCAGCCAGCCTGAGGGCAGCCGTCAGGAGCCCTGAGTAGGAGAGGTCCATGCCCTTGACCACGTAGGGCAGGGGAAGGTAGCTCCCCTTCTTGGCAAGCTTCTCCACGGCAGGTCCCCCGGGCATGCCCAGCCCGAGCTCCCGGGCGAACTGGTCTATGCAGTTGCCCAGGGCTATGTCAATGGTCTCGCCGAACACCCTGTACCTGCCCTTGGCGAAGGCTGTGACCTGGGTGTTGCCTCCGGAGACGTACACCGTCAGCGGGTCCTCGGCGCCGGTGGTGAGCCTGCCTATCTCTATGTGAGCCACGCAGTGGTTGACTCCTAAGAGGGGGAGACGATGCTTCAGTGCCAGCGTCCTCGCCGCCACCGCCGCCACCCTCAGACAGGGACCGAGACCAGGACCGCGGGAGAAGGCTATAAGCGAGAGCTCCCGCATCTCCAGACCTGCCTCCTCAAGCGCCTGCCTGACCAGCGAGGGCAGGTGGGCGGCATGATGCTGCGCTGCCTCGGAGGGATGAATGCCTTCTGCCAGCTTCATGTGCTTCACCCTGTTAACCAGAATCTCGCCGCTATCGCTCACTATGCCAACACCCAGCTTCTCTGCTGTGCCCTCTATGCCCATGCACAGAAACTCTGCATCCTGCTTAGCGCGTGAGCCCATTGTAGCGCATATCTGAGGGCGGGGGATAGATAAACTTTGCGTCGTGAACTTGGATTTCAGTCCTCAACCCCCTTCTGTGGCGTTGAACTCATCACAGCACCAAGCACGGCAGCAAAGCTTGTGCAGACTAATGCACAAGCGAAATGTTTGGCAGATAACACAGAAATAATAGAGAAGGGGGAATACATAAAGATTTTGTCAATATCAGAAACAGGGATGTCATCAGTTGCCAAAGTTGCCGGTCATTAGTGGAGATAAATTAATAAAAATATTAACTAAATTGGAATACGAAGTAACAAGACAAAAAAGATAACAAAAGTTGGTGAGCATAATATAACCGTACCAAAACACAGGGAGATTACGAAAGGTACGTTAAATGGTACGTTAAATGATATACAATGATATACTCTCAAAAGTATCTCTATGGAATAACATATAAATGATGAGTTAATTAAGAAGAAATATGAGAGGTGAATATATGACGCATGAGCCGAACTCTCGCAACCCTGTGGGTTGCTCTGGGCTAACGCTCTCACTTAACACCGGGTATGCGGTTCGCTATCGCTCACCCAAACCACCCTATCGGGTGGCTTCGCATATTCGCCAGACGTTAGGCGACATGCATTTGGAGATGGGGTAAATGAAAATATATCTGGACACATCGGTAATTTCTGCACTCTTTGATGATAGAAACCCTGAGAGAAAAGCATTGACTGAGGAGTTTTTCTCAAAAAAGGGAATTTATGAAACTTACATATCAGAGCTTACAATTGCAGAGATAGAAAGAACTCCCGACAAGGTCTTAAAAGATAAAATGAAGCAAGTGATTAAAGACTTTCTTGTCCTTGAAATAAACGAATCTGTGGAGGAGCTAGCAAATGAATACATGAAATATGGTGCAGTCCCTGAAACTTATTCAGAAGACGCTTATCATATCGCAGTTGCAGTTCTTAACGAGATGGACTGTCTATTGAGCTGGAATTTTCGCCATATTGTGAGGAGGAAAACGAAGGATATTGTGAGAATGGTAAATACTTTAATGAATCTAAAACATATAGAAATAATTGCACCAGGAGAATTATTATAGGAGGTGAAAAACATGGAAAAGAAGAAGGTCCAAGATATAAAAAAGGAAATAGAGGAGGAATTTCCGGGAGATTTTGCATTACAGCAAATTCACATAGCAAGAAAATTGCTTGCTGAGGAGGCAAAGGAAAAAGGGATAACCTTTTGGAAATACATAAAAATGCAGGCAGCAAAGACGAAGAATGTTGTGCACGGCGTATAACAGCGGGTATCTGGCTTTACTACCCTTCGCTCGAATCCTCGCTATCGCTCAGGACTTCAGATACCCGCCGACCGTTAAGTGAAATGCCCAAGCCCGCCCAGGAGGTGTGAAGATGAATGTGTTTCGGACAATAAAGCAATTTTAACCCCCTAGACGTATCACATCTCAGCCAGCACCTGAAGTTTTTTTCTTTTCATTGAATCCGAGAGAAATTATTATCCCCAGCAAAAGTACAATCATAGCAACGAATTTAGCAATTGATCTCTCGGTATATCGCTACATTATCCATGCTCAGCGCTTTCTTCATCACTTTAAACATCCCTGATAATGCTTCTCACCGTCTTAAACATCTCCCATGACTTAATAAAATCGTTGAAGCTGCTGAACAGTCTATCATATAGCCTTCTCATGCCATTATTTCTCAGCGAGTGGAATGGTGCGAATCTTCCTATAGCTCGCCTCACGTTCAGGTTCTTCTTCGGGAAGATGCACGGCTCAACCCAGTGCTGCAGAATGCACTTACTGGAGTTCGTGGGATCATGAAAATAAAAGGGCTACAGACTTTACGAACTATAAGCCCTTACCTCAGTGGAGGCTTGTCCCTTCCCGCGCCGTGCTGTTTATGATGCCCATGGGCTGAGGAGGTGACAACATGTCAGCGCCCCTAACCACCGGGCTCCTCTCTCCGTGCGCTGGTCACATGGCGAGCGCCTTCTCAATTCCATCGGCAGGCACACCTGCTTCTCGCAGCTTCAGTATAGTCACCACGTTTCTGATTTCATTTTCTCTCAGGAAGAGATGTGCCATGGGGACGCCGATGTGGAACCTGTCGCCTCTGAAGGCGCCTGCGTACATCCTTAGCATCTGCCTGCGCAGCGCCAGCTCAAAGGGCAGCACCGAAACCAGCTCAATCTGGGCAGGTGCCTCCTGGGATGCGGGCATGAAGTCTGCACCCAGGGGCAGCTCCCTTGCCAGAGTCTCGTACTCCTTCAGCAGCGTCGCAACTAAGGAGTGGTATGCAAAGCCGTGAATCTCCGTGGCGAGCTGGCTCAGGTGCCTCACGCTGAGTATTGCCGCGAGCACATCCCTGCCCACGCGGTAGCTCACCGGTATGAGCTGCTGCTCAAGCTTCGTGAACTCCGCCCCCCTGAGCCTGAAGGCGGTGAGCACATTGCGCATGTCTATCTCCCTGCCGATGAAGTCCCTGGCAATCCTCCTGTCCTTGGTTGACAGGGAGGAAGTGCTGCTCCACAGCTCCCTGTAGAGCGCTGCATCAAGGGCGGTGGTCAGAGCAGAGACACCGGTTTCCTGATAGGCTGGCAGTGCTCCTGCGAGAGGCTTGTAGTACACCGTCTCTCTGAGGCTCTCCACCATCTCCCTCACATCCTCTGCGGCGAGAAGCTTTGCCAGCACCTGCTTTGGAAGGGGCTGTGAGGGGTAAAAGAGGTGCTGAAGCTCCTCTGCGGGCATGCCTGCGCTGCGCAGCCTCAGCAGCGGCTTCAGCACGGTATCCGAGATGTACTTGCGGTAAAGTCTCTGGAGCACTGTCTTCGCCTCCTTGCGCACGCCCTGCACCAGTCTGCCGTACTCTGCGGCTAGCTCAGACAGCAGAAGCGCCTCAACCTCCAGAATCCCTGCTCCGTCTCCGAGCTTGGCTACGCTCTTTCCCAGGTGAGTCGCCTTGAGGAGGCTCATGCACTCCTCCAGCGATGAGGTCTCGCACAGGGAGCGGTACTCGCCGGGCGTGAGCATTCTGGAGCGCAGCGCCCCTATCTTTGCGTTTACGTATGCGTAGTCACCGGCAGACATCGCTCTAAATCTTTGTCAGCAGCATGAAGGATATTATAAGCCCGTACAGAGCAATTCCTTCAGCAAGCGCCACTATGATAAGTCCCCAGGTCATCATCTCCGGCTTCTCTGAAATTGCACCCAGAGCTGCAGCGCCAGTGTGTCCTATGGCGAAGCCTGCACCTGCTGCCGCGAGACCCACCGCAAGCGCTGCCGCAATCGCATACAGCCCCTTCTGGGTTGCTGCGCTTCCCTGCATCGCCTCGTTACCCATATTCTCCTCTGCATATACCGCTGCCACACTCAGTGCCAGCACAAGCACCATTCCAAGTAGTACAGCTTTTCCTCTCATCATTCTCACTCCTCCTTATACATTATCCTGAGCGGTGAGAAAAGCACACCGTTGGCTCTGTAGAACTTGGAGAAAATCTCGTAGAAGTGCAGCCTGAGGGTGTGCACGAAGGATATAAAGGCTTCCATCACTATTATCAGCACGTTACCTGCGATGAACACCAGCAGCACCGCCGGGTTCAGGAGGCTGTCCCCCAGGGCGAACATCGCCTGAACCATCATCATGCTCAGCGCTGCATGCACCACGCCAATGATGGTAATCCTGAGGAAAGAGAGGGTGTTGGTGAGGTACTTCATGGAATTCTCAAAGGTCTCAATAGCCGAGACCAGCATGCCCTGCCTCTCAACCAGCAGCAGGTGCAGGAACACCAGCAGCACCGGCAGGAGCACACCGCCGAGCACGTGGGGTATGCTGAAGCTCTTCTTCACGAACACTATGTATGAGCCTCCCAGCAGCGCCCAGATGCCCGGGACTCCGAAGGGGCTCAGAAGTGCGTGCTTCAGCTCCCTCTGGATGGCATGGTTAATCAGGTTGAGCACCATGCCGAGGATCAGCAGGAGCACACCTAAGTATATGGAGAAGTACACCGCTCGCATTATCCTGTCAGGAGAGGCGAGCAGGGCACCCTCAAAGAACCTGTCAAGCAGCGGCACCTTAAGGGGCTCAACGGTGAACCCCAGGTACTTCTGCATGGGCGACTCGCCGTGCGCTGCCTCTGCCTCAAGACCGAACATGCTTCCGTAGACAAAGCCCATGAACGTTGCCATTATTCCGCACAGCACCAAGGTTCTGCCCAGTTTTCTTCCCTTCTCCCCGAACCTGCGCACCCTGAAGCCCACGTAAAGACCCGCAAGCACCAGCACCAGCCCCTGACCAATGTCTCCGAACATGAAGCCAAAGATGAAGGGGAAGGTTAGAGCAACAATGCTCGTGGGGTCAATCTCACGGTAGTTGGGTATTCCGTAGGTGGTGGTGAGCGCCTCTAAGGGTTTGGTAACCGGGGGGTTGCGAATCAGCGTGGGTGGAAGCTCGTGCTCCTCCGGCTCCCTGAAGCTCACCACGCACGCACCCTTCGTTGCGTCCTCTATTGCCCTGCGCACCTCCTCCATGCGCTCCTCCGGCACCCAGCCCGAGAACACGTAGGTCTTGCGGGTTCGCAGCATGTTCAGGTTAGCCTCATCCACCCTCTTGGCAGCGCTCAGAAACATCTGATACCTCAGCAGGCTCGCCATCTCCGCCTCCGCAATCTTCCTCAGCTCCTCCAGCACCTCCCGCTCCTCTCTCTCCAGCCTCTCAGCCTGCTCCTGCAGCAGCCTCTTTGCATCCTCCAGCGAGTAAGGAATCAGGCGCAGGGGTATGCTGAGCTCCTCAAACCTCCTGAGCCTCAGCGCCCTGCTCACCTCCACCTCGTACCTGCTCAGCACCCCCACCAGCAGGAGCACGTGCTTCTTGTCAAGCCTCTTGCTCTCCATCAGGTACATGTCTGTGATTTCAGCCAGCTCCTTCGTGAAGGACTCCACCTCCTCGGCTGGCATTGTTCCCAGGAAAAGCGACACATGCTTAAGAGCCCGCATGTCCTTGGGACCTATGCCCATGAGCTCAAGCTTGCTGAGCGTCTCCCGGTGCCCCCTCAGCTCCTCCCTCTCCTTCCTGATTTCAGAAAGCCTGGTGTTCAGGCTGCCCACCCTCTCACCCAGGAAAAACAGCTTCTCATCAATCTCCTCAAAAACCCTCTTTACCTCCTCATCCACCACCGGCAGCTTCCTCGCCACCGGCTCAAGCTCACCGAGGGAATCAACCTCAGCCTGGTGCACCTGCCTCAGGGCTTCAAGAATGTTCTCAATCCTGGACAGGTACTCCGCAGCCTCCACCCGGAACCATCCCGCACCCGCGCTCTCCAGACTCCCCAGAGTCTCCGCATCCTCGCTCAGGTTTATAAAGTGCACGGCGCCCGTGTCCTTTATTACCCTGAGCACCTCATCCTTGTGCTCTGCCAGCACCAGTGCTTCCAGCTTCTTCATGCTGCGAGGTCTCACCATGGAGATTACCCTCACCTGATTGTTGCGAGCTCTCATTTAAATTTTTCTATGGTGTGAACAAACTTTGCCGGCATGCTGGGGTGGGAGAGCACATGCAGATGCAGGTAGCCTGCCAGCGTGTTTCCCTGCACTATTCCATCCCGCCTGCCGTCCACTCCCCTGCCCCTCTCAACCCTGTAGGCAAAGCTCAGCCTGCGCTCCGGCAGCACCTCGGAGTAGTGGAACTCGTGCCCCACCAGCACATCTCCAGCCCGGCAGATTGGCGTTGCCATCTCAGCCCTGCAGCGCACGTAGCCCAGTGCCTGGAACCTGCGGTGCATCCTGGTGCTCAGCGGCAGGTAGCCCGTCATCTCGTACTCCTCCCCCTCCCTGGTGATGATGCTCCTGCCCAAGTACATCAGCCCGCCGCACTCCGCATAGCAGGGCATGCCCTCCTCCAGAGCCGTGCGCACCTGCTCTCTCAGCCGGCGGTTGCGCTCCAGCTCTTCTGCCATCACCTCAGGAAACCCGCCGCCTATGTAAAGCGCCTCAGCTCCTGCAGGCAGCCTTGAATCCCTGCACATATCCACGGGGAGTAGCTGCGCACCCGCGCACTGCAGCGCCTCAAGGTTGTCCTGGTAGTAGAAGGTAAACGCCCTGTCCATCGCCACCGCCACCTTAGCTCTGGGTGTGCGTGGCACGAAAATCCCGCTCGGCTCCACCTCTCCGAGCTCAGGTGCAGCCTCTGCGACCTCCACCAGCGCCTCCAGGTCAATGTGCCTGCTCACTATCTCCGCCAGCCTCTCAAGCTGCTCCTCCAGCGCCTCCCGCTCGTATGCGGGCACCAGTCCGAGATGCCGCTCCCTTATGAACATCTGCTCGTTCCTGGGCACAGTTCCGAAGACTCTCATGCCCGCCAGCCTCTCCACCGCCGTCCTTGCCTTGTATGCGTGCCTTGGGTTGCCCACACGGTTCAGCACCACACCCGCCAGCCTGAGCTCCGGCTCAAACATCCTGTAGCCCAGCAAAAATGCGGCGGCTGTTCTTGAAATCCTCTCCACGTTCGCCACCAGCACCACCGGCGAGGCGATTATCCTGCTGACCTCTGCGGTGCTCCCCTTGGCATCCAGGGCATCGTGGCTGTCATACAGCCCCATCGTCCCCTCTATCACCGCTATGTCCGCGCCCCTTGAGCACCTGACAAGACACTCCCTTATAGCCCCGGGTGGCATCATGTAGGAGTCCAGGTTTCTGCTTTTCCTGCCTGCGGCAAAGTGGTGATAGCTCGGGTCAATAAAATCCGGACCCACCTTGAAGGGCTGCACCTCATACCCCAGGTTGCGAAGCGCCCGCATTATTCCCAGGGAGATGACGGTCTTGCCAGCCCTGCTGGAGGTGCCGGCTATAACAACCCTCGGCACATCCATCAGGCTCAGCTCCTGCGCCTCTTCTGAAGCTCTATTGCATGCTCCATGCTCAGCTCTCCTCTGGCAACCCTGCTCGCCAGCTCTCTGGAAATCGTTATGTTGCCGCTGCGCTGCCTGCTCTCCCTCTGGATGTTCTTTATCTCGCCTCTGGTGGGCTCCGGCTTCAGCCTGTGCTTCAGCGGTCTGCCCTGCTTCATGGCTATGTTCACCGCCGCTATCACATCCCTCAGCTCTGCGCTGCCGCTCACCGTGGGGGTGGTGGCGTGCTCATCCACCAGCTCAATATCAAAGCTGAAGTTCTCCTGCAGCGCCCTTATCAGCCTCTGCCCGTACACACCGCCGCCGTTGCCCACCCTTATCAGCATGCGCCTGCAGGTGTGTAGGCGCAGAATCTCCCTGACCCCCTTCACCACGTCCTCCGGGGAGCTCAGCCTCGCCGCATGCACCACCTTTGCCCCTGCAAGCACCGCAAGTCCAGGACGGTCTCCCGGGTCTATGCCCACAATCAGCTCTCTGTGCCTGCTGCTCTGCCCCTGCGAAAGCAGGTGTGCCCTCTCCACCGCTGTTGCAACACTCTCCTCGCTCACCTTAACCACACACGGAAAGCTGAGCCTTTCAGCCTCTTCTCTGCTGGTCAGCACCACCCGCACCTGGGGCGGTATGACATCGCTGAAGCTCAGGCTTCTGAAAGCTATCCCTCTGCGCTTCAGCTCTCTGGTGAGCAGGTAGTACAGCCTCGGAAACTCTGTCAGCACCGCTATCAAGCAGCACCCTCACTCCCTGTGCGCAGGCTGACGTGTTAAATCATTCTCCCACCAGGCGCTGGGAGTTTCATCCAGGTAGACGGCGCACCACTCCCTGCCCTTCCAGTCCTGTATGTGGAAAAGCCTCACGAAGCACACCATCTCCTCCTCGTAGCCATAGAGCTCGTGCACCACGCCTCTGAGTATGCGGAAGTGCACCTCTCCCGAATCAGAAATCCTGCCGCTCTCCAGCCTGCAGGTTATCAGCTCGCATCCGCTGCGCTGCTCTAAGAATCTGGATATTCTGGCTTCCGCCTCCTCGTATAGCTCCGCATCTAAGAAAGCGCTTGCCGAGACGCACTCCCCCCTCTGCCTGATACTTGTGCTTTCTGAAACTTCGCCGAGATGCTCCAGCAGCGCCTTGGCAATCATGGCAAAGTATTAACCCGTGCAGCTCAAAAAACTAACCAATGCTCTACACACCCGTTCCCACCATACCCGCTGTGGAGCTGCTCAGAGTGCTGCTCTGCGCCCTGAGGGAGCCGGAGGAGCAGCGCACCAGATTCAGGGAGATGGTGCGTGCATACGTAGGCACCAACACCGTGCAGGACTTCTGCTGCGCAAGAGCTGCCTTAGAGCACCTCTTCAGGTGCACTGGAGTGAAGAAACTCGTCATGCCTGCCTTCATCTGCTCCGAGCTTGGAGAGCTGCTTGTCAGGCTGAACATAAAGCCCGTGTTTGCGGACATTGAGCTGGAGACCCTGAACCTCAGCCCCGAGAGCCTGCAGGAAGTGCTGGACCGCAGGACAGATGCGGTGCTTGCGGTGCACGCCTTCGGCAACCCCTGCGAGCTCTCTGCCATCTCCGAGCTCGTCTCGGACGCTAAGGCGATTCTGGTGGAGGACTGCGCCCACGCCCTCGGGGCAAGGTACCGCGGCATGCCTGCCGGCAGCTTCGGTGACTTCTCTGTCTTCTCCATGTACAAGCTCCTGCCCACCTCTGCAGGCGGCTTTCTGTGCTCAAAGCAGGTGCTGGAGGAGCCCCGGGAGGCTGGTGCTCCTGGAGTTCAGCTTCTCAGGCTGGCTTACGTTACAAGGGAGCTGCATCCGCTGCTTCTGCGGCTGAAGAGGAAAAGCACCTCAGGCTCGGGCTACAGCATGCGCAGGTGCTCCGTGCTTGACCTGAGCATATTCAACAGGCTCTTTCCGAGAATAGAGGAGCTCACCCTGAGGAGGCGCAGGTTTGCGGAGGCGCTTGCTAAGGAGCTGGGCAACTACAGGCTGCAGCGGGTGCTCAGGGACGCCCGCCCCTCCTGGCAGAGCTTTGCGGTGCTCCTTCCGGAGGACTGCAGTTCAGGCGCTGTTGCGGCGCACCTTCTGAAGCGGGGGGTAGTAGCCCACAGAACCTGGCACGACGCTCTAATTCTTCAGCCTGAGATTCAGAGGCGCTTCGGAGTCTCAGCCCGCAGCTATCCCGCCACCCTTGAGGCAAGCCGCAGAATAATAACCCTGCCCGTGCAGCCCGGCTACACCTCTGAAGACGCCCGGCTCATAGCAGAAGCCTTTGAGAGCGCTGTCAGCTCGGCATGCTGAGCCTCCCGGCTCTCTCACTCCCCAGCTGATGGCTCAGCCTCCGCAACCGAAATCACAAACCTGGTGCCATCTATGCTCCACTCCCTCACGTAACCCCTGTGCTCCACCTTCTCTCCGAGAACCAGCTCCCTTGAGCGGGTCTCCTTGGCTATGTAATCATGCTGCGCCCTCAGGTAGCGCAGGTGCTCCTCCGGTGCGCTCACCCTGGTGGTGATGTAGGCGTCAACCTCCAGCTCCATCTCCTTGCGCATCTCCTGCACCCTGCGCACCACCTCCCTTGCAAGACCGAGCTCAATCACCTGCTCTGTCCTTCTGGCATCTATGCACACAGCACCCCCCTGGAAGCTCTCGCAGGTCACCATCTCGGGAAGGCGACGCTCAAAGCGCACGTGCTCCCTCCTCAGGCTGAGCTTCTTCCCCTCCACCTCAAGCACCACCTCACCCCGCGTATCCAGCCCGGACTTCAGCACAGCCGCATCAGCCCTGCGAACAGCCTCCGCCACCTTCGGCGCAAGCACCCTGAACTCCCTGCCAATGGCGCTCATCTCCGGCACCGCCACCAGCTCGCTCTCCGGCAGCTCCTCCCCCGGCGAAAGCACCTCCAGCTCCAGGGCGTTGCACTGGCTCCGCAGCAGCTCCTCAAGTGCTCTGGCAGCTACTGCCACGCCCTCATCCTGCGGCACCACCGTCAGCTTCACTATGGGCCACCTGCGCTTCACCCCCAGCCTCTGCCTGGCAGCTAAGCAGGCGTCAACCACCCTCTTCGCCACCTCCATCTGCCCCTCCAGCTCCCTGTCAATCCATCCCTCCTCAGCCTCCGGAAAGCTCTCCAGGTGCACGCTCTCCATTCCCGCATCTAAGGAGCGGTACATAGCCTCGCTCACGTGGGGTGCTATGGGAGCCAGAAGCTTTGCAAGCGTCAGTAGCACCCGGTAAAGCACCTCGTAGGCTGCAAGCTTCTCCGCGCTGTCCTCCTCGTACCAGGTTCTCGGACGTATAAGCGGGATGTACCACCTGCTCAGGTCTTCCAGGATAAACTCCTGGAGCTCCCTGGCAGCGCGGTGCAGCTCAAGCCTCTCAAACGCCTCCCCCACCACCTTCACCAGGGAGTTCAGCCTGGAGAGGAGCCACCTGTCCTCCAGCTTCATGTGCTCCTCGCTGATGCCGGCGGGGGTGAAGTTATCCAAGCTCATGTAGGTGGTGGCGAAGACGTGGGCATTCCAGAGGATGTTGAACATCCTGGCAACAACCTTCACCTCACTCCAGCTGAAGCGCAGGTCCTCCCAGGGCTTGTTAGCCCAGAGAACATAAAAACGCAGCACATCCGCGGAGTAGCGCTCAATCACCTCCTCCGGGGTTACCACATTCCCCAGGCTCTTGCTCATCTTCTCCCCCTTCTCATCCAGGGTGAAGCCGTGCATCAGCACCCGGCGGTAGGGAATCTCGTCAAAGGCTATGAGGCCGCATCCGAGCAGGGAGTAGAACCACCCGCGGGTCTGGTCGTGCCCCTCGGTTATGAAGTCCACGGGGTAAAGGCTGCGGAAGGGCTCCTCCCTTGAGGGATAGCCCAGGGACGCCCAGGGCGCAACCCCCGAGTCAAACCACACATCCAGCACATCCTCCACCCGCCTCATCTCACCGCCGCACTCGCAGGGGTAGCTTACATCCACATAGGGGCGGTGCAGCTCCCTGACGCTTCCAGCCCGCTGCTCAAGCTCAGCCTTTGAGCCCAGCACCTCCATGCTGCCGCAGCGCGAGCACACCCACACGGGAAGCGGAATGCCCCAGTAGCGCTGCCGCGAAATCGTCCAGTCCCTTGCACCTGCCACCCACTCCCGGAACCTTGAGCTCCCTGCCCACTCCGGCACCCACTCAACCCTGTCCACCTCCTCCAGCATCCTGTCCCTGAGCTTTGAGACTGTGATGAACCACTGCTCCGTTGCCCGGTATATTATGGGAGACTTGCAGCGCCAGCAGTGCCCGTAGCGGTGGCTCAGCTTTTCAGCCTTCACCAGCACGCCCCTGCTCTCAAGCTCCGCAATCAGCCTGTCGTCATCCTTTTTAACCCTCAAGCCCGCAAACCTGCCCGCCTGCTCCGTGAACCTGCCGCTGCCATCAACGGGGCAGATAGCCGGGATGCCGTACCTCCTAGCAACCTCAAAGTCCTCGGGTCCGTGTCCAGGAGCGCAGTGCACCAGACCTGTGCCCTCACCCAGCGTTACAAAGTCTGCGAGAATCACCCTGCACGCATTCTCGGGCAGCTCGTAGCCGATGTCGCCCTCAAAGGGATGCAGGTATTCCAGCCCCTCAAGCTCCCTGCCCGGGACAACCTCCAGCACCTCACCCTCCACGCCCAGCCTCTCAAGCAGGCTGAGCTGCTCCTTTGCAAGCACCAGCACGCCCAGGGGGGTGCTGACCTTAGCATACTCAAACTCGGGATGCACCGCCACAGCCAGGTTCGCCACAAGCGTCCAGGGGGTGGTGGTCCAGACCAGCAGGTACTCGTCCTCCCGTCCACGCACCCTGAAGCGCAGGTATATGCTGGGGTCGGTGCGCTCCCTGTACTCCACCTCTGCCTCAGCCAGAGCAGTCTCGCACCTGGGGCACCAGGTGACCACCCTCAGGTCCTTAGTCAGGAGACCCTTCTCGTGCGCCCTTCTTATGGTCCACCAGGCAGCCTCTATGTACTCGTCCCTGAGGGTCATGTAGGGCTCGTCCCAGTCCATCCACACGCCGAGGCGCCTGAACTGCTGCGTCATTATCTCCACGTGCCTTATCGCCCAGCGCCTGCAGGCTCTGACAAAAGCCTCCACATCCCTCTCAATCTCCTGCTTGTTTTTAATGCCAATCTCCTTCTCAACCTTTACCTCTATGGGCAGCCCATGGCAGTCCCACCCGGGCATGCGGTGCACCCTGTAGCCACGCATGCTCAGGTAGCGCAGGACCGCATCTTTTATTATCTTGTTCCATGCCGTGCCTAAGTGTATGGAGCCGCTGGCGTAGGGCGGACCGTCTAAGAAGTAGTAGCTCCTGCCGGAGCGCTGCCTGCTCTTCTGATATATGCGGCGCTCCTCCCAGAAGCTCTGAACCTCCTGCTCAAGCTTCCTGAAGTCCGGGTTACGGGGTGCAGGCTTGACCATGAGCGCATTCACCGGGAAGTTTATTTTCGGTCACCTGAATATAAACATTGGGATGCAATCACGGCATGAGAAGGTTGAGGCGGCACTTGAGCTGCTCAGGTGCGCCAGCAGCAGAAGGCTGAGCCTGAAAGATGCTCTCTCCATAGTCTGCATGGTCACAAAGCTCAGTGAGGAGGTGCTCAGGGAAGCGGTGAAGAGGGGCATCATCCGCAGAGAGGGCAGGGAAATCGTGATTCTGGCGGAGCCAGCCAAGGCGAGGTGCAGGAGGCACAGGTGTGATGCGGTGTGCAGGAGGTGCGGCAGGAGGATAAAGCTGTGCCACTACCTGCACACCGGTGGCTTTGAGCTCGGTCCCTACGGGAGCGAGTGCATCAGAAAGATCGCTCACACCCTGTCCAGAGACTCCGCATAGAAGCCACGCTCTCTGAGCTCTGCTGCAAACTCCCGGGAAAAGCCATGTACGGTGTACACAACCTGGGGGGAGGCACGCTCAACAAAGCTCACAAGGGAATAGAAGTCGCTGTGGTCGCTGAGTGGAAAGGCTGCATGCGCGCCATACCTGCGCTTCGTGCCAGAGTGCAGCGCCCAGCCGCTGACCACCGCGTACCTGTAGTCCCCCTTCATGCTCCGCTTGGCAGATGGCGGTGCGATTATCACCCTGTCCTCAGGGCAGCGCCCGGCTAAGGGACGGTAGCTGCCGAGCTCCACACCCAGGGCTTCGCAGATGCGGTTGTTCCTGAGCACAGTGGAGTGGACCTCAACCCTGAACCTGGAGGAGAGTATCTTAGTGAGCTCCTGCGCCTTCCCCATGGAATAGCCCAGCACCACAGGCTCCGCACCCGAGGCGTGGCACTCCTCCACCCAGTCAAACATGCTGGCTATAACCTCCTCCTGGGGAGGAAACTCATAGAAGGGCTTCCCGAAGGTTGACTCTATTATAAGAACATCGCAGTGCTCCACCTGCGCCGGCGGACACAGCACACCACCCTCGGCGCGCAGGTCGCCTGTGTAGAGCAGCCTGAAGCGGTTCTCCAGAAGGAGCTGACTTGAGCCGGGCATGTGCCCGGAGTTAAGCAGCCTGAGCTCCAGTGAGCCGAGCCGCATGCCGGCGCTGCAGTAGTTTCCGAGCCCAGCCAGCGCGGCAGTCTCGGGGGTGCAGAGCACCTTACCGCTCCCCGCACGGGGCACGTGGTCGGAGTGGGCATGGGACACAAAGCTCAGCCCTCTAACACGTTTCGGGTCAAGATACAGCTCCTCTCCATCCACGCAGAGCTCAATGCCATTGCCAATCCGCAGAGCCGCACCTCCGCTTAGCAGATGTGCCGGCGCTGGATATAAAGGTTGTGATGGGCTGTTTTTTGATATCGTAAAAGTACAGCGCATATATGTAATGACCGCCAACTGCCCCAGATGCGGCATCACGCTGAAGGAGGATGCAGGCGCAAGAAGCCCCACATGGGTCAGACCGAAAAGGAGAGCAGATAAAAGTGGCATATAGAAAAAATAGGCAGAATATGGTGCAGAAAGTGTGCTGCAGAGTACTTTACAGATAAGCCAAATCCAGGATGTGTGATAAAATCCAGAGGTAAAATATACACAATAAACAACTGGCAATTTGACCCACTGAGATGTTCAAAAGAGGATCTGATTGAAGCCAGAGAAGTATGCTATCATCTGTGGAGGGAGTATCATGGATACATGAGGTTTCACGTATTCAGATACTTTTTTCAGGAGATATTTAAGATAACTGTCAGTAAATGCAGAAAATCAGGTAAAATTATGCATTTCAGAGACCTTATTGAGACGGAAAGAAGCTGCAGAGCATCATGCGGGTGGGACTGGGTGAGTGACAGGTAGCCGTGATCACTCCCTCGTCATGACATCATAGCCATAGTGTTTGGTTTTTGTGTGAGCCCAGGACTTCACTCCGAAGGACTCCAAGAAGGCTATGTACCAGTGGAAGGAGAAGAAGTAGAACGGCAGAGCATACTTCAGCACGTAGTTTGCAGACTCAGAGGGCGGGTAGTCCTCTCTCATCCCTATGTAGAAGGTTACTGGATAGAAGGAGGAAAGTGCTGCAAAAGCCTTGAAGGGCATGGCATGGAAGAATATCACGGGCTTGCCGAAGAGCAGCGCCGTTATTATCAGGCTTGAACCCAGGAACAGGCTTATCCACAGCGCAATAATAAAAGATATATTGTAGAGATACAGCAGGTCAAAGGGGTTTCTCACCAGGGGCTTCTCAAGAATCAGGTCCAGGTGTCCCTTGAGCCAGCGGCTCCTCTGCCTGATGAGGGAGCTCCAGGTCACCACCTTCTCATCGTACACCACGCACTCTGGAGCGTACACCACCCTGTACTTTTCAGAAATTCGCAGGAAGATATCGTAATCCTCTATGAGCACGTTTCTCCAGCCGCCCACCTCCTCCAGCACCTTGCGGTGAATCATGACCCCCGTGCCCCCTATGCCCGCGCTCATCCCCAGGTTGTACCTGCCCTTGCAGAATATGTTGAAGAATACCCTGAACTCCACATCCTGCATCTTTGTGAGAAAGTTAAACTCTGGATTTTCGCCCACTATCTTGCCCTGCAGCGCTGCACAGCCCTTCTCAAAGTGCTTAACAGCCTTCTCAATGTAGTCGTACTCCATCTTTGAGCCTGCATCAAGCACGCATATAATATCGCCAGTGCTCTCCTCCACTCCTTTGTTGAGTGCCAGAGCCTTACCTGCCTCGTCGGTCTTGTAGTCAATCACCTTGGCATGCTTTAAGCCAAGCCGCTCAACCTCCTGCTTCGCCAGCTCATAGGTGCGGTCCGTGCAGTTGTGGGCTATAACTATCAGCTCCAGGTTTGTGTAGGTCTGGGCTATAGCCTCGCGCACCTGCTTTACTATAACCTCCTCCTCGTTTCTGGCTGGTATGAGGATGGTGACCTTAGGGTTGAAGAGGGGTGGAGGCGTGGGGTATCTGGGGTTTCTTATGGGGCGCGGGAGAAGAGAGGCGAAGGAGTAGATGACCCACATTGCATTGTAGGTGATAACCACCAGGATGACAGGAATTGACAGGAAAGACAGGTCAATCATTACCCTAACTCCCATCGCCAACGTTGTAAAAGTTTAGTGATGCTTCTGCTTCACGGCTGCCTTTACATAAATCTCCCCTGCAATCTCCGGGTCCAGAGCCACCTCCAGCTCGCCCACTCTTATGACGTATGCGGGGCTCCTCTGGTGCAGCTTGAGCGTGCTCCCCGGCACAACCCCCAGGCTGGCAAGCCTGTCCAGGGTTGAGTGCCTCCTGGGCGAGATGAACACTATCTTAGCCTCTGCGCCCACCTCAAGCTCGCTCAGCGGTGTCACCAGCGGATGCACCTCCTTTCTCAGCTTGGAGCAGCACTCTCCCCTCGGAATGGGCTTGCCATGGGGGCAGGTGGGTGGATGTCCCAGGAAGGTGCACACGCTGTCCGTAGCTTCCGGGCTTAGCAGATGCTCAAACTCGCAGGCGTGGCTTTCCGCAACAGACTCGCTCAGCTCAAGCACATCGCTAAGCAGGCGCTCTGCCAGGCGATGCCTGCGCACCACCTCCCTTGCAAGCCTCTCACCCTTCTCGGTGAGCTCCACCTCCTCGCCCCTGAGCCTCACCATGCCCTCAGCCTGCAGCTCCTCCAGAAGCTCCTCCGTAATAGGCTCACCGGTCTGGGCATGCAGCTCCTCTAAGGTGCATCCGCCTGCCTCCCGCAGCGTCCATATCCCCTCAAGCACCTCCTCCAGCCGCTTCTTCTTAGTGCCGTGCACTCTCACCGCTTCAGCCTCCGCCTGGCTATACCGGCTATTTTGCGGAGCACACTTAATACCTTTGACTCACCCGCGAGCACGTAACCGCATCTTGGGCAGCACCTCTTGCCACAGCCGCCGAGGGGGCAGGAGGTGCACGCCTCTGAAGCATGCTCAAACTCGGCACCGCACAGCGGGCACTTCAGAAGCTCACCCCCAGGCTGCGGAGCAGGAAGTTGAGCAGCGAGCCCACCAGGAAGGCGAAGGGGAATATGAACGCAATGATTGCCGCAGCCACCCTGATGCCCCTCTCCTTCACTATTATCAGGGTGTTGGCTATGCAGGGTACGAAGAGGGTTATGGTCACCAGTGCCACCACCGTCTGCAGGGGTGAGAGCATGCCCTGGGAGGCGAGGGCGAACAGCCCTGCAGCGCCGTAGTCACGGCGCAGGAAGCCAACGATGAAGGCATCTGTAGCCTGAGGTGGCAGACCCAGCATTGACACCACCACCGGCGAGGCAGCGCTCCTTATCAGCCCCAGCGCACCCGTCAGGTCAAGCACAAACAGCAGCAGCGTGCCCAGCACAAACAGCGGCACCGCTTCCCTGAGGTACCACTCAATTCTCGCCAGCGTTTTCATCACTATGTTGCCGGGCTGCGGTATGCGGAGAGGCGGCACCTCAAGCACGAAGTCTGTTCTCTCGCCACCCAGCAGCCTGCCTGCTGAAAACCCCACCCCCAGCAGCACCAGCAGCACGGTACCTCCCCACACCAGCGCCGCCTCTGCGCCCAGGCTTGCCAGCATTCCCAGGATGACGCCGAGCTGGGCAGAGCAGGGCACAGCTAAGGCGAGCAGCAGCGTTGCTATTACGCGCTCCCTCTTAGTCTCAAGTATGCGGGTGGTCAGAGTCGCCATGGTATCACATCCCAGTCCCAGCACCATCGGCAGCACCGCCTTCCCGTTGAGCCCCATGAACCTGAAGATGCGGTTGGTCATTATAGCCAGCCTGGGCAGGTAGCCAGAATCCTCCAGTATTCCGAAGGCTAAGAAAAAGGTGCCCACAATTGGCAGGATTATAGCCACCGAATAGGTCAGAGCCATGGTTATTATCCCGAATTCACCCACCAGCAGCTCACGCACCAGCTCCACGTCTGTAAGGCGGTACACCACCTCCGTTGCCAGGGGGTTGATGTAGCTCTCAAACACCACGCCCTCAAAGAAGTCCACCAGCGTGCCAGCGCCGAACACCCCGACGAACTCGTACATGCCCAGCAGCACCAGCAGCAGGATGGGTATGCCGTAAAGGGGGTGCATGGTGAGCCAGCCCAGGCGCACCAGCAGCGAGTGGCTTTCCGTGCTGTGCCGTGTGAGCACACGTGTGAGCACACCTTTCAGTATTTCCTCAGCCACACGGTGGCGCTCTCTGGCGAGGTTGTAGGGGAGCCTTCCGAATCTGCGCTCAAGCCGGGTGCGAAGCCGCTCAATCCTCTCTATCTCCTCCCCTGACAGCCTCTCGTGCACCCACGCCGAGAGGCTCTCATCCCCTGCCAGGAGCATCAGGGCAAGGGCTCTATTACCCCTGCCGTGCAGCAGTGCTTCCACCTCACGCACAGCCTCCTCAATTGCAGGGGGGTATGTGAAGCTGAACTTTGAGGGTCTGGCTCTGGATAAGCTTGCAACAAGCTCGCCTATGCCCTTCCTCTGGGTGGCAATCACCGGCACCACTGGTATGCCGAGCACCTCCTCTAAGCGGCGGGCATTGACTTTTATTCCCCTGGCTGCTGCCTCGTCAATCATGTTCAGCGCCAGCACCATGGGAATGCCCATCTCACCGAGCTGCAGTGTTATCATGAGCGCCCTGGTGAGGTTCTTTGCGTCTGCGACCTGGAGAACCACATCAACCCCATCAAGCAGTATGTCGCGGGTTACACGCTCATCCTCGCTCATGGGAATCAGGTCATTTATGCCGGGAGTGTCTATCACCTCAACCTCACGGTTGAATCTTGCGGTGCCCCTCGCCACCTCAACGGTGGTGCCCGGGTAGTTGCTCACCGTCACATACCTGCCCGTGAGGCAGGCAAAAATCACGCTCTTGCCCACGTTCGGGTTGCCCACCAGCGCTATTCTGCTACGTGCCTCCGGCGCCTCTGCTCCGCCGCCGTGACAGTGCATTGCCTCACCTTTTAGGTTAGCCTAAATTGGGTAACGTTTTAAAAATATGCTATACCGAGCCCAGCCTTCTTGCAGCAGTGAAAGCGGCGGTGGCGCCGTCGCCCATGCTGCTTGCCAGGCTGCTTCTCCCCACAACGCCGCCACAGGCGAGCACGCCGGGCTTTGAGGTCTGCATCCGCGAGTCAACTAAGATGTAGCCATCAGCGTCCTTGGCGACGTCCACCAGCTCAGAGTTGGGCTTCCTGCCGGAGTAAATGAACACGCCATCAACCTCCAGCACCCTGCGTCCTTCTCCAGTCCCCACGACCACGGCACTCAGGCTTTCCTCTCCCCTGAACTCCAGCACTTCAGCCCCGAGAATCAGACGAACACCAGCCTGCTCCACAAGCGCCTTAGCCTCGGGCTGCAGCCCGGGTGCCAGAAGGAGCACCTCGGAAGCCATCTCTGCCAGAAATTTCGCTGCTCTGACAGCGTGCAGGTCTCCGCCAACCACCGCCACCTTGGCGTTGCGGTATGCAAAGCCCGCACACTGGGCGCAGTAGTGCACACCCTTTCCCCTCAGCCTCCCCTCACCCGGCACACCCAGAGGCTTCTCCCCCGTGCCCGTTGCCACCACCACAACCCTCGCCCTGTGAACCCGCAGGTCGGTGCGCACCAGCAGCTCGTCTTCGCCGCCGGTGATGCGCATAACCTCCTCACCCTCCTGAATTATAACCCCGCTATCACGGGCAGCCTCTGCGAGACGCCTCCCGAAACTCCAGCCATCCCCTGTGTAGAGCAGGCTGTCCACACGCCTGGCTAAGCACACTCCGCCTCCTGCCACCAGCTTCTCAACAACCAGGCACTTC
>Ga0256839_1002092_pt1 | contig 22940 bp, 20 predicted proteins | sample 354166metaG_FD_185968 | JGI IMG/M metagenome (GOLD analysis project Ga0256839, IMG submission 185968) | Hydrothermal vent microbial communities from Mid Atlantic Ridge, Atlantic Ocean - 354-166 | ecosystem: Environmental > Aquatic > Marine > Hydrothermal vents | place: Atlantic Ocean: Mid... | reverse complement strand
CTTTATCGACGAAGGCCAGTTCGGCAATCCGACAATGCAAAACACCCTGGTTCAGACAGGCCAGGGGAATTTTGTCGTCGACCTGAACAACCGGTTTGCTTCCGAGGTCAACCCGATGGTGAATTTTGCCTTCGACAGCGCGCGCCTTGATGCCGACGCCAAGGCGATCTTGCGCCGGCAGGCCGACTGGATCCGGCAGTTCCCGGAAATCCGGTTTCGCGTTTACGGCCACACCGACCTTGTCGGATCGGAGGCCTACAACAAGCGCCTTGGCCTTCGCCGTGCACGCGCGGTCGTGAACTATCTTGTAAGGCAGGGTATTTCGCGCTCTCGGCTTGAAGCGGTCGCTTCGTTCGGTGAGACACAGCCGCTGATCGTGACCCAGAACCGCGAACGCCGCAATCGCCGCACGGTTACGGAAGTGTCGGGGCTGGCCAAAAAATCGGCCGCCCTGCTGAACGGAAAATACGCCGACATCATCTTCCGCGAGTATGTGGCAAGCGCGACTGAACGGCCATTTGTCGATACCTCCAGCCTTCAAAGCTCCGGCGGCCAGTAACGGCCCGCCGGGCAGCGGCCTATTGTTCAGAAATCTGAATTAATACGGTTTTTGGCCCCAATATTGCCCAGATTAATCGTCAGGTTGAAACCCTAGGAGCCGTGCGACCAATTCGAGTCGCGCGCGGCACGTTCGGTGGGACCCGATGAGATTGTAGCAGGTCCCTCCGCTGATTGTGTCGGTTAATGGAGGGACTATGGCAATGACGAGCAGCGTAGCATTGCAGCCAGAAGCCGCCCCGATCGTGGCTTGCACGATCAGTCGGGACGTGCAGAACTTTGATCTTCTGATCGAAGATATGGAAACCGAGCTTGGCGAAAGCTGGGGTGACCTGTCGTTTGAGGACGCAAAACTATTCATGACGCAGCCCGATGCTGCGGCCCTGGAATTTGTTGCCATCGCCCTGGATTCCGAAGACGAAGACCGCCTGGCGGTCATCTCGGACCTGATCCGCACCGCCACCGAAAATGCCATCAAGGTCATTGTGATTGCGGAAGACGTAAGCCCGATTGCCCTGCACCAGCTTCTCAAGCAGGGAGCTGAAGAATTTGTGCCCTACCCTCTTCCGGACGGGGCCCTGCACGATGCAATTGAACGCTTGCGCGCACCGGCGCCCGAGCAACCCGATATAGATACCCGCAAACTGAAGGGCTCCGGCAACCATGATGGCGTGGTGCTGGCCGTTCACGGGCTTGCAGGTGGCGTTGGCTCCACAACCTTTGCCGTGAACATGGCCTGGGAACTGGCAACGATTGACAAGAAGGACCCGCCAAAGGTCTGCATACTGGATCTCGACCTGCAGCAAGGCTCAATTGCAACCTACCTTGATCTTGCCCGGCGCGACGCGGTTTTTGAACTGCTGAGCGACACCGAGAACATGGACCAGGATGCGTTCCTGCAGGCGCTGGTGCCGTTCGAAGAGAAGATGTATGCGCTGACTGCGCCGGCCGAAATGCTGCCGCTTGACTTCATTTCGTCGGATGATGTCCAGCGGATCATCGACGCGGCCAAAGCAAATTTCGACTATGTGATCGTCGACATGCCCTCGACGGTTGTGCAATGGACAGAAGTTCTGCTGCATTCGGCACATGTGTATTTTGCGCCGCTCGAGCTGGACATGCGGTCGGCACAAAATGCCCTGCGGATGATACGCGCGCTGAAATCCGAAGATCTTCCGTTCGAAAAACTCCGCTATGTGCTTAACCGCGCGCCGAAGTTCACCGACCTTTCCGGCAAGAGCCGCGTCAAGCGCATGGCAGAGAGCCTTGATATCAAGATCGAGGTCTTGTTGCCCGATGGCGGCAAGCCAGTCATGGAGGCCAACGATCAGGGCCTTCCTCTTGCCAATGCCGCGGCCAAGAACCCGTACCGCAAGGAGGTGCGCAAGCTTGCCACCTCGGTACATGAACTCAACCTTTCGGTTGCGGAAGCTGAATAGCCTTTTGGGGGGAAGAACCGATGTTTTCCAGATACAAGAAGCCATCCAACGCCAAACCGGAACTGGTTGAAGTTCCCAAGGCCGACAAGCCCGCCGCCGCCGCTGCTCCTGCCGCGTCTGTTCGCAAGCAGCCTTCCAAGAAACCTTCGGCCCAGGTTGTGCCGATGGACAAGGAGAAAAAGCGCAAGGAACGGCTGGGAGAAGTCAAGTCGGAGCTGCACAAACGCTTGCTGGACAACCTGAACCTTGGCGCGCTCGAAGGCGCATCGGAATCTGATCTTCGAGCTGAAATTTCGGCCATTGCCGCCGAAGCTCTCGAAGAGATGGCGATCGTTCTCAACCGCGATGAGCGCGCGACACTGAACCAGGAACTGTATGACGAGGTTACCGGGCTTGGCCCGCTTGAGCCCTTGCTGAAAGATGACACCGTCAACGATATTCTTGTGAACGGTCCGCATCAGATTTTCGTTGAGCGCGACGGCAAGCTGGAACTGACCACGACCACCTTCAAGGATGAACGTCACCTGCTGCGCATCATCGACAAGATCGTGTCCGCCGTTGGCCGGCGCGTGGATGAAAGCAACCCTTACGTTGACGCCCGTCTTGCAGATGGCTCGCGCTTCAACGCCATGGTGCCGCCGATTGCCGTTGACGGCTCGCTGGTGTCCATTCGTAAATTCAAGAAGGAAAAGCTCGCCATCGATGACCTGGTGAAGTTTGGCGCCTTCACGGAAGAAATGGCGGCCTATCTTCAGGCCGCCGTCTCGACCCGCCTCAACGTCATTGTTTCGGGCGGAACCGGCTCGGGTAAAACGACAACGCTGAACGCGCTGTCCTCGTTCATCGACGACGCCGAACGTATCCTGACGATCGAGGACACGGCGGAACTTCAGTTGCAACAGACACATGTGGGCCGGATGGAAAGCCGCCCGGCCAACGTCGAGGGCAAGGGCGCGGTTTCGCAGCGCGATTGTCTGAAAAACGCCCTGCGGATGCGCCCGGACCGGATCATCGTGGGTGAGACGCGCGGCGAAGAAGTCATCGACATGCTGCAGGCCATGAACACCGGCCACGATGGTTCGATGACCACGATCCACGCCAACTCTGCCCGTGACGCCGTTTCCCGACTGGAAAACATGATCGCCATGGCCGGTATCGAAATGCCGATCAAGGCGGTTCGCGCCCAGATTTCATCCGCTGTAAACCTGATCGTTCAGGCCTCTCGCCTGCAGGATGGCTCGCGCCGGATGGTTTCGATCACGGAAGTGACGGGCATGGAGGGCGAAGTCATCTCGATGCAGGAAATATTCCGCTATCAACGCGTCGGACTGACGCCTGACAACAAGATCATCGGCCACTTCACGGCAACAGGTGTGCGGTCGCACTTTTCCGAACGATTCAAGCTGTGGGGTTACAACCTGCCGGCTGAAATCTTCGAACCCTTCCAAGGAAAATAATCGAAATGGTCATCAGCGCAGAACCACTGATTTACGGCCTGATCTTCATCTCGATCATCGTTCTGGTCGAGGGGATCTATCTTACCGTATTCGGCAAGTCCATCAGCCTGAACAATCGAGTCAACCGACGTCTCGAGATGCTCGAAAAGGGCGTTGGCCGCGAGCAGGTGCTGGAACAACTCCGCAAGGAGATGGGTCAGCACATGAAGTCGCGCTCGATCCCGATCTATTCGATCCTTGCGGAAAAGGCGCAAAAGGCAAACATTGCCTTCACCCCCCCGCAACTGATGATCATGATGGCCGTTCTGGCGATGGTTGCCTTCATTGGCCTGACGTTCGGAACCAGTGCAAGCTTGGCAATCCGCGCGATCCTTGCCGTCATCATGGGTGTTGGCGGCGTATATGTCTGGGTCAACAACAAGGCCAAAAAGCGCCTCGCGCTGATCGCCGAACAACTGCCGGACGCAGTCGAGCTCATGGTGCGGTCACTGCGCGTGGGGCATCCGTTTTCATCGGCATTGGCCATTGTTGCCAACGAAGTGCCCGACCCGCTGGCCTCGGAAATGGGCGTGATCTCGGACGAAGCCGCTTATGGCCGCGACGTTGGTGAGGCGCTGAAATCCATGGCAGAACGGCTTGACATGCAGGACCTGCGGTTTCTGGCGGTGGCTGTGACCATCCAGCAGACATCGGGCGGCAACCTGGCCGAAATCCTTGATGGTCTTGCCAAGGTGATCCGGTCGCGCTTCAAGCTGTTCAGACGGGTGCGCGCGATTACGGCGGAAGCCAAGTGGTCCGGCATGTTCCTGTCGGTGTTTCCGCTTGGCGCGCTGATCATGATCAATGTCATCCAGCCGAACTACTATGACGATGTGAAGGACACCCCGGCATTCATCCCGGCCGCGCTGGTTGTGGCCGGCTTCCTGGTCGCGAATGTGTTCGTGATGCGCAAGCTCGTGAACATCAAGGTTTGAGGCACTGACATGGAACTTCTGACAAACATTCAAGCGACCCTGACCGAACAGTTCGGGCCGTTCGGTCCCCTTCTTGCCGTCGGCATTCTGGGCATGTTCCTGGTGCTGCTGACGCTGCCGGTTCTGCTCAAGAAACGGGTCGACCCGTTGGACAAGCTCCGGGCGTCCAACCGTCAGGAGGCCTCTGGCAAGGAAAAGAAACAAAAGCTCCGGCAAAACTCCGGGACAGACAAGCTGGACAAGTATTCGGATTTTCTGGAACCCAAGGACGAAGAAGAATACTCGGCCGTCCGCCTGAAACTTCTTCAGGCCGGCTACCGCTCGAAAACCGCGGTCCGGACTTATCACTTCCTGCAGTTTGCCCTGGGCATCACGATGCTGATCATCGGCTCGCTGATTGCCATTTTCCTCAAGACGACCGGAGACCCGTCAACACAGAAGATCATCATGACCATTCTGCTTCCTGGCGTCGTTGGCTACATGTTCCCGAAATACTGGGTCACCAAGCGGCAACAGGCGCGGCAGGAGGAAATCGTCAACGGTTTCCCGGACTCGCTGGACATGATGCTGGTCTGCGTGGAAGCGGGCCAATCCCTTGACCAGTCGATCGTTCGCGTGGCCACTGAAATCAGGGCGGGCTTTCCGGCGCTGGCCGACGAATATCAGATGGTGGCGCATGAAATGAAGGCCGGCAAGGACCGTATCCAGGTCTTGCGTGACATGTCGGAACGCGCCGGCGTTACCGACGTGTCCAGTTTTGTCACCGTTTTGATCCAGTCCGCCACCTTCGGCACGTCGATTGCCGAGGCGCTGCGGGTCTATGCCGCGGAAATGCGTGATAAACGCGTCATGCGGGCAGAAGAAAAGGCAAACACCTTGCCCACCAAGATGACTCTTGCCACTATGATGCTGACTGTGCCGCCGCTTCTGATCATCCTGATCGGCCCGTCGGTATACAACATCGCAAAAATTCTGAATGGGACCAATTTCTGATGTGATGAAACTGAACTGGGTGGTCTGGATCATTGCGACAACATCATTAACCGCCTGCGAGCCCGCAGGCGGTTTTCAAGGTCGCTCGGGCAGCCCTTTCGCTCCGGTTGGCGTTGCACGGGGCCAGCAATCGGTCGACGGGCTGATCGTCGGCCACAGACTGATGGCCGCTGGTGAATACGATCTGGCCCTGAAAGCCTACTTGCGCGGAGCATCCGAACACGGGTTCACGGTTGATGTGCTTTCGGCGCTGGGGTCAGCCAACCTGGCACTGGGGCGTCTGGGCCAGGCCGAAAAGCTGTTGCGCCGCGCAATCGAAACCGAGGAAACCTTTGTCCCGGCCTGGAACAATCTGGGCGTCGTCTTGATGGAACAAGGCAATGTCGGGGAAGCCGCACGGGTCTTTCACACCGCATTTGCCCTGGACAGTGGCCAAAGTGCCGAAATTCGCGAGAATTTGCGCCGGGCTCTCGAAAAACTTGAAAATCCGGAGTATTCTGAACCCGATAAAGCAGAATTCGCACTGGTTCGGCGGGGCCCCGGAGAATACCTCCTCCTGTCGAAGCAATAACAAGCGAAAACGCGAGAGCAGTAAGAGGACGCAGGAAAATGCGCCAATCCAGATTCGTAATCTTGTGCCTGGCTGGCACAATCGCCCTGTCAGCGTGTGAAAAGAACGCTGATTCAGAAGTTGAACGGGCCACGGGCGTAAACGTGATCGATGAGAGCAATCTCAACAGCATCATGCTCGCAGCGGCCGACCCGAATGAAGCGGTCGTGTATTTCCGCCGCACTCTGGCCGAAAACCCGGACCGGATAGATATCCAGCGTGGCCTGGCCAAATCACTGATCCGCGCGAAACTGCCAACCGAAGCCGTTGCAGTCTGGGCCAAAGTCGCCGCCCACCCGGAATCGACCAATGACGACAAGGTGGACTATGCCGACGCGCTGATCCGGGTTGGCAAGTGGGATGAAGCCGAAAAAGTCCTGGATTCGGTGCCCCCGACGTTTGAGACCTTCAAACGATATCGACTGGAAGCCATGATCGCCGACAGCAACGAAGAATGGGAAAAGGCGGACAGTTTTTACGAGATTGCGGTCGGGCTGACGACGCGGCCCTCGGGAGTTCTGAACAACTGGGGTTATTCGATGCTGACGCGCGGCAATTACTCGGAAGCAGAACGCCTGTTCTCTGAAGCGCTGAAATACAAGACCGACATGTTCACCGCCAAGAACAATCTGGTTCTGGCACGCGCAGCGCAGCGCAACTATACTTTGCCGGTCATCCCGATGACCCAATCCGAGCGGGCACAGCTGCTGCATACCCTGGCGCTGGCTGCAATCAAGCAGGGTGATGTGATCACCGGCAAGGGCCTGCTGAAAGAAGCAATCGAGACCGATCCGCAGTATTTCGAGGCCGCAGTTCGCAGTCTCGAGGCGCTTGAAAACAATGTGACGAACTGATCATGGCCATCTCGGCCTGGTCTGCCCTGTGGTTTCTGCCATTCGTGCTGCCCATTTGCATCTGGGTGGCCTGGAATGACATGAAATTCATGAAAATTCCCAACAAGGCCGTCATGGCCCTGGTGATCGTGTTTGTCGCGGTTGGGCTATTGGTGCTGCCCCTGCCCGACTATCTGGCCCGCCTGCTGCAATTGGTCATTGTCCTCGTGATCGGGTTCATCCTGAACATGGTCGGGGCGATCGGGGCAGGCGATGCCAAGTTCGCCGCCGCAGCAGCGCCATTCATCGCGCCCGGCGACCTGCGAACGATCCTGTATCTTTTTGCCGCCGTTTTGCTGGCCGCCGTTGTCACTCACAGGGTTGCCCGACGCGTGCCGGCCGTGCGCCGGCTGACACCCGACTGGGAGTCCTGGGCAAGGCGCGATTTTCCCATGGGGCTGGCCCTGGGCGGAACACTGGGTTTCTACCTGATCGCGGGGGCGATTTACGGCAGTTGATCAAGGATCAACCTGGCTCATACAAGATATACAGCGGCGTCCGCCTGATTTCATTGAATTCAAGGCCGCGATCCTCGATGGCTTCCAGGATCTGGCCGCGGATCCTGGGAAGGACCGGACAGAGCGGAACCAGAAGGTAGTCCGCGCTTTCAATTCCGGGCAGGCCACCATAGTACCAAGGCGCGCCATTTTTCAGGGGCTCCAGTGAGCCGAACAGCCAATGGCTGGAAAACAGATCGGCGGCAAACAGCCGTTTGCCCTTGGCAAGGCCCGCCGTTTCCATATCAACGACGATGGAGTCAAACCAGGCCGGCAAGCCGATCTCGAGTTGGCAGTCGGGCAACGTCTCGCCTTTGAAAACCGTCGGGGGCTCACGACCGGCCAGTTTTTCATAGGCGTCCAACGGCGTTCCCGGCGCTTTCAGCGGGGTCCGGGTATCGGTGCGCGCAACCCGGGTCTTGGTGCCAAAAATGTCAGAATGCTGCCGGCTGCGCGGGATCAGTTGCGTATAGCTCTGCGTATCGATTTTCAAGTGCCGGAACGGGCTGTAGGCCAGGTTGAAGAAAGAGGGCGCGGCCAGGGCCAACGCGACGGCGGCGGTAATCTTGATGGCGGCGCGCATGTCCCAGCCCAGCCCGTTGCGCAGCTCACGCTTGGGAACAAACGCCAGAAGCAAGATGGCAAGAACAAGCAACCACTGGGGATCATTGGCAAAATTCTGAAAAGTCACATAGAAGAACCCCGGGGCCAGAAGCAGCAAAACCATCCCGCCAACACTTTCTCCTGACTGTCGCAGCAAAATGATCCCCGCCATCAGGGCAAGACTGGCCCCGATATAGGCAGGCGCGCCGACCACGGCGCCGAAGGGCTCTCCGGGTTGCGCCCGGATATCCGAGGAAATGACCGACAGCAGATCGCGTGCATAGGCCGTCCAGTAGTCGGCCCCGGCCAGAACGGTCATGGCGGCAAGCACAAGCAAACCGGCCAGAACAGCGTAAAGCGCGGTTGAATAGGCGCGCCGCAGCAACAACGCAAGCATGACCGGGGGCGCAAAGGCCACGAAGTAGGTCATCTTGGTCAAAAGAAGGAATGCGAGGGAAAGTCCGACAATTGCGCCGTCAACGATCGGCCGCCGGGGATTGGACGGCACGACGACAGCTGTCACGATTGCCAGAAAACTCGCCGCCCAGGCCCACCGATTGTAATGCATTGATATGGAAACGCTTCGCTGCGCTTCTCCGTGCACCAGGGCACCGATCAAAACGAAGATGAACAGACCGAAAAGATAAGGGGTCACCCCGCGCAAACGGCTGTGGGCCACCCACCATACGGCGGGAAGAAACACCGCTGAAACAATGGCTTGACCCATCATTATCGACGTGCCAATCCCGCTTCCCAGCTTGACGAACAGCGCAAACGGTGCGAATGCCATGACCCCGATCGGGGTCATGAAGTCCTTGTGCGGCCACTGTCCATCAGCCAGGCGCAGCACGATTTGCATCATGTGCAGCGTATCGCCTTCGTGTTTGCCGAGATAGAAGCCGCCCTTGGCCAGCGAAGCACCACAAATTGCAACGATCACCGCCACAAAAAAGCCAAAGAGAACTGTAGGATTTGCCCTGCCCATGGTGATTTCCTGCTGCTGTTTTTCTCAAGTTACAGGGGATCGCCGGGTGAAGTAAAAACCCTTCGGTGTTTTTGTTGCCCGTTTTCTGGCCTTCGCGCCCGAAACACAACAAGACAACGAGCCAGACAAAGGTACGCGCATGAATATGCAGTCCAGGCCGTCCATCGAGCCACCAGCCCCCCGTTCGCTGGAAGATACCGGGCTAACCCTCGTGATGATGCGGGATATCCTGTTGAAGACGATGTTTCGGATGAACCTTGATCAGGTGACCGAACTGTCCAAGGTCATGTGCCTGCCGGTCAATGTGGTCCAGGAACTGGTGGACAAGGCGCGCGACCAAAAGCTCTTGCAGGCCACCGGCACGCTTCATGCGAACTCGGGCGGCGAGATGGGCTACGAGTTGACGGATGCAGGCAAGTCCCGTGCGCTGGATGCGCTGTCTCAGTCGGAGTATTACGGCGCAATGCCCATTCCGATGGCCGTCTACGGTGAGCAGGTCAAACGCCAGTCCATCCGAAACATCCAGGTCACGCGCGACATGCTGGTGGGCGCCATGGGCCATCTGATCTTGCCCGACGAACTTCTGGATCACCTCGGGCCCGCCGTGTCCGCCGGACGCTCCATCCTGATGTATGGCCCGCCAGGCAACGGCAAATCGTCGATTTCAAATGGTATCCGCGATGCCATCGGCGACAACATCTTTGTGCCCCGCGCGATTGAATATTCCGGCCAGGTCATCACGGTCTATGACCCGATTGTGCACAATATCGCCGAAGAGCTGGTGGACGATCCCAACAACCTGCGCCGCACATCCAACCGGTATGACCGGCGCTATGTTCTTTGTGAACGTCCAACCGTGATCACAGGTGGTGAGCTGACGCTGGACATGCTTGACTTGGTCTATAACCCGACATCGCGCACCTATCAGGCCCCGCTGCAGTTGAAATCAACCGGCGGCATATTCATCGTCGACGACCTTGGCCGCCAGTCAGAGCCGCCACAGGCCCTGATCAACCGCTGGATTGTGCCGCTTGAGGAAGCCAAGGACATTCTGGCGCTGCAATCGGGTGAGAAGTTCGAAGTTCCGTTCGACACTCTGGTGATCTTTTCGACCAACTTCCACCCCAATGAAATCTTCGACAAAGCGGCCTTGCGGCGGATCTTCTTCAAGATCAAGATCGACGGGCCCTGCCAGGAAGACTACCTCAAGATCTTCGCGATGATGGCGCGCAAGCGCAAGATGCCGCTGGACGAAGAGGCGCTTATCTATCTGATGAAAAAGAAATATCCGCTGATCGACAATGTCTATGCGAACTACCAGCCGATCTTCCTGATCGACCAGATGATCGCGATCTGCGAGTTTGAGGGCATTCCCTACCAGATGACCCCGGAGCTGATCGATCGTGCCTGGGCCAACATGTTCGTTCGGGAAGAGACAATCGTTCACTAAATGTTCACATTGTAGCACGGGGCGGCTAGACTGGGTGCATGAGCCCTCTTCCGCCCCGTTTTCATGCCTGGTTTACGGCGAACGGCTGGCAGGCGCATCCGCATCAGTTGGCGATGCTCGAACAAGCCGCCCTGCCCGCCGTGCTGCTGATCGCCCCGACCGGCGGCGGCAAGACACTTGCAGGTTTCCTGCCGTCTCTTGTGGAATTGGCTGACAATCCGGCGCCGGGCTTGCACACTCTCTACATCTCGCCGCTCAAGGCCCTAGCTGCGGACATTGCCCGCAACCTTGCAAAACCAATTTCAGACATCGGACTGAACATCCGGGTAGAAGACCGCACTGGCGACACCTCTGCGACCCGCAAGAAACGCCAGCGCGCCGATCCACCGCATATCCTGCTCACGACACCGGAAAGCCTCGCGTTGCTGTTGTCCTACGAGGATGCGCCGCGCATGTTCGCCGGTCTGAAACGGGTGGTTGTGGATGAAATCCACGCACTGAGCGAAAGCAAACGTGGCGACCAGTTGATGCTGTGCCTTGCGCGCCTTCAGACGCTTTGCCCGAACCTGCGCCGGACAGGATTGTCGGCAACGGTGGATGACCCGCACGATATCGCGCGCATGTTCGCGCCCCATCCCGCCCGCTGCCGGATCATCCATGCCGACCCCGGGCCTGCGCCGGACATTACCATGCTTGACACCGAGGAACCTCCTCCGTGGTCGGGCGGTGGCGGTGCATACGCCATTGCGGCAATCATGGAGCAGGTGCGGCGGCACAAGACCACGCTGATTTTTCACAATACCCGGGCGCAGGCCGAAATCTTCTTTCACAAGCTCTGGCTGGCCAACAGCGAAGCACTGCCGATCGGCATCCACCACGGCTCGCTTGCGCGCGAACAAAGAGAAAGGGTCGAAGCCGCCATGGTGCGCGGTGATCTGAGCGCGATCGTCTGCACCGGCTCGCTTGACCTGGGAATTGACTGGGGCGACGTTGATCTGGTCATACAGGTCGGTGCGCCCAAGAATATCAAGCGCCTGGTGCAGCGCATCGGACGGGCCAACCACCAGTATGACGCACCATCAAAGGCAATTCTGGTTCCGGCCAATCGTTTTGAAGTCGTTGAATGCCTTGCCGCGTTGCAGGCCGTGCGCGAGCACGATCTTGATGGCGCCCCGCGCGGCCCGGGCGCACGCGATGTGCTGTGCCAGCACATCCTGATAACCGCCTGCAGTGGGCCGTTCGACAAGGACAGGTTGTTCGATGAAGTCACGACCTGCGGCGATTTTTCAAGCCTTGCGCGTGAGCAGTTTGAAGCCTGTTTCGGCTTTGTGGCCACCGGTGGCTACGCGCTTCGGCGCTACGACCGATGGCAGCGCCTGGTCCAGCGGCCCGACGGCCTCTGGCAGCTGCGTGACCCGCGTCAGGCTTCGCGTATCCGAATGAACATCGGGACAATCCAGGATGCCGACCTGCTGAAAGTCCGGATGAAAAACCGCATGGGAGGCAAGCCTTTGGGCGAAGTTGAAGAACATTTCGCAGCATCGCTGAGCCACGGCGACACGTTCCTGATCGGCGGCCGCATCGTGCGCTATGAGGGCTTGAAAGAAGCAGTTGTCGAGGTCAGTCCGGACGCCGCCAAGCGGCCTCGGGTGGCGGTTTATTCGGGAACCCGGTTTTCCAATTCGACACAACTGTCGCACCGAATTCTACGATTGCTGCAAAATGGCGATTGGCCGGAAATGCCGCAGCACACCCGCGACTGGCTGACCAGGCAGCGCGAAATCTCGCTCTTGCCCCAACCCGACCGGTTGTTGGTCGAAACCTTTCCCGAGGGCGGCAGACAATACATGTGCGTTTTCGGCTTTGCAGGGCGCAATGCCATGCAGACGCTTGGGTTGTTGCTGACAATGCGCATGGAACATTCCGGGCTGCACCCGCTTGGATTTGTGGCCACCGACTATGCCACCTTGATCTGGGGGCTGGACCCGGTTGTTGAACCGGGGCCGTTGTTTGACCCGGTCAGGCTTCGAGAGGGGTTCGAAAACTGGCTGGCAGGAAATGCGGTGATGAAAAGAACGTTTCGCGGGGTGGCCACGATCGCCGGCCTCATTGAGCGGAACTCGGCGGGTTTGCGTAAATCCGGTCGCCAGACACTGTTCTCTTCCGATATCCTTTACGACACGCTGCTCAGATATGATCCGGGCCACGTGCTCATGGACATCACCCGGGACGAAGCGTTGCGGGGTCTTGTGGATTTCGGACGAATTGAAGAGATGTTGACCAGGGTCGCCGACAATATTGATCACGTTCCCCTTCGCTCCCCCAGCCCGCTTTCGGCGCCGTTGTTTCTGGAAATCGGAAAGGTTGCCATTCAAGGAGCCGCCAATGAAAAGCTGCTGGCGCAAGAAGAGGAACGAATGATGAAGTCCGCCGGACTTGATCAATTCACATAATCCAGCTGCAAAACCGGAGAAAATTCTTGAAGGACTGTCACTTGATCAACCTGGCCGGCGAAAGGCTGCTTGCTTTGCCTTCTGGTGTTCTGTTCATGGAACGCCAGCAGGCGCTCGTGGTTTCCGACCTGCATTTTGGCAAGTCCGAGAGAAACTCGCGCCGCGGCGGGCCATTGCTGCCGCCGTTCGAAACACGCGATACAATGGCGCGCCTGGAAGCGGACATCGTCCGCACCGATGCAAAGACGGTGGTTTGCCTGGGTGACAGTTTCGATGACACGGATGCGGGACACAACTTGCCCGAATCCGACCGTCAGTGGCTTGCCAGACTGCAAACCGGACGCACCTGGATCTGGGTCGAAGGCAATCATGACCCCGGCGCCATGAACCTTGGAGGCCAGCATGTGCAGGAAGCAAGAATTGGCGCGCTGACGTTGCGCCACATCGCCAGACCGGGTGAAACGAAAGAAATTTCAGGCCATTTCCACCCGAAATTCACGCTCAATGCCCGTGGCACCCGCATTTCGCGCCGATGTTTTGTCCACGATGACAATCGGGTTGTTCTGCCCGCCTATGGCACATTCACCGGCGGAATGGATTGCCTGGAGCCGGAATTGCGTGGATTGTTTGCCAATGATGCCTTCGCCGTCACGACTGGTCAAGAAGCACGGGTTTTCCCCTTGCCCCCCGCGCGCTCAGCAACTCGGCCTCGACTTCGGCGCGGTAGCCCCGGCTGACCGGCAGTTCACTGTCATCCAGCAGAACAACAAAAGCGCGACCATCGCGTCTGCGGTAGCCGCGAACCGCCGCTTCAGCCACCCAATGTGAGCGGTGAACCCGGTGCCCAGGCAGCCCGTCCAGTTCGGCAAGCGCATCCGAAAACCGCATCAGCAGCGTTTCTTTCCCGCAGTCGGTGTAGATATCGACATAGTGATCGCGCCCGGAAATCCGCAGGATCTCCTCGGCGTTCTTGTCGGCCAGCCGTTCCAGCAATCGCGGCGCACCCGGTTGCTGGATGTGCAAAAAATAGTGGCGAATCGCGGCCACAAACAATGCGACAAGGAAAACTACGGCGGCTATTGTCGGAATACCGGGGATATCGTCGGTCCTGCCGTGAAACAGCCTTAGCGAATATATCGACAGCAAGGGCGCCAGGAGCATCGCCGACAACACCGCGCACAAGACCGCGCGCCACAACGGGCGAACATCGGCGGCAAACACCTGGAAAAAGGCCCGCGAAGCATTGACCACGAGGGTTGCCATCACCGTCACCCCCGCCCAATAGGCTAGGCGCTCGGCAAGCCCCATTTTGTCGTAGCTTCCGAACGGGCCCGACAATGTCAAAAGCGCGATCAAGAACAAGACGATCCATGCCCGCAAGGGCGATGCGACATATCCTCGTAGAGTCGAGAAAAATTCGCGTATCTTATTCATCAAATACCCAGTTTTTCGGCCAAGACGTATTGATGCCGTCGATGCTTGTCAAATGCCTGGCAAAATGATCTTGGAAACAGGCAGTTTCAGGCCCAAATCCTGCGCCGGCGTGGAGTCTATTCTATCAATTTGCGCCGATTCCGGGATCTGTTCCGCCAGCAGTATCAGGCTGTCAGCCCCTCGGGTTCCTTCAGCCCATTGGCACGACAACATGCGGTCAGCGTATTGGCCAGAAGGCAGGCAATTGTCATGGGCCCAACGCCACCGGGAACCGGCGTTATCGCGCCAGCCACAGCGGCGGCGCTGGGGAAATGGACATCGCCGACCAGTCTTGTCTTTCCCTCACCCCGCTCGGGTGCCGGGATGCGGTTGATACCCACGTCAATCACGGTCGCCCCCGGTTTGATCCAGTCGCCGGTGATCAGTTCCGCACGGCCTACAGCTGCAACAAGGATGTCTGCGGCGCGACACTTGGCTTCGATTTCGCGCGTGCGACTATGTGCGATTGTCACCGTGCAACTGTCGCGCAGCAGCAGTTGCGCCATTGGTTTTCCGACAATGTTTGAGCGCCCGACAACCACTGCATCGAGACCGGACAAATCGCCAAGCCTGTCGCGCAGCATCATCAGGCACCCCAGGGGCGTGCAGGGCACCATGGCCTTCTGTCCCGTGGCCAGAAGCCCGACATTGAGAATGTGAAAGCCATCCACGTCCTTGGCCGGGTCCACCCGGTTGATGATGTTGGATTCGTTCATATGGCCGGGCAACGGCAGCTGCACGAGTATGCCGTGAACCGCGGGATCTTCGTTCAAGTCATCAAGCAAACCCAGCAGGGTCTTTTCATCGGTGGTTTCCGGCAACCTGTGCTCGAAAGAATTCATGCCCACCTCTCGGGTCATTTTCCCTTTCGAGCGGACATAGACCTCACTTGCCGGATCAGAGCCGACCAGAACGACCGCCAGCCCCGGCGTCAGTCCATGGGCAGACTTCAACCTGCCAACATGGTCGGCCACTTGTCCGCGAATTCTGGCCGCAAACGCCTTTCCATCCAAGATTTCCGCCGTCATGATCTACCCCTGTCTGCCGCCGTATTGGCCAGATGCCGGAATTTGGCCATCTAGAACAACCCTTCGATTTCTCCGGATTCGTTAAGTCTGATCTGCTCGGCGGCGGGGCGGCGCGGAAGACCCGGCATGGTCATGATCTCACCACAGACCACCACGACAAATCCCGCGCCGGCCGACAGCCTGACCTCGCGTATCGGCACCTTGTGGCCGGTTGGCGCGCCGCGCAGGTTCGGGTCGGTCGAGAAGGAATACTGCGTCTTGGCCATGCAGATGGGCAAGTGGCCGTAACCGGCGTCCTCCCAGGCACGTAACTGATCACGAATTTTCTTGTCCGCCTGAACCTCATCGGCGTGATAAATTCGCCGGGCAATGGTCTCGATCTTTTCGAAAAGTGGCATATCGTCGGGATACAGCGGTTCAAACTGGGCCGCTCCACTATCCGCGAGCTCCGCCACCCGTTCCGCAAGGCCGGTGATCCCGGCCGATCCCTCGGCCCAGTGACGGCAAACGAACGCCTCGGCACCCTCTGCCGCCGCGCTTTCGGCGATAACCTGAACCTCGGCGTCGGTATCGGTCACGAAGTGGTTGATCGCGACCACGACCGGCACGCCGAACATCTTGAGGTTGCTGATATGACGCGCAAGGTTCGGGCATCCCTCGGCCACCGCAGCGACGTTTTCAGCCCCCAGGTCGGCTTTTTCGACACCGCCGTTCATCTTCATGGCCCGCACCGTGGCCACCAGCACCACAACGTCGGGCGCAATACCACCCTTGCGGCATTTGATGTTCATGAACTTTTCGGCGCCAAGATCCGCGCCGAAACCCGCTTCTGTCACGACGTAGTCTGCCAGTTTCAGCGCCGTTGTCGTCGCCGTCAGGGAATTGCAGCCGTGGGCGATATTGGCAAACGGCCCGCCATGCACCAGGGCCGGGTTGTTTTCCAGCGTCTGCACGAGGTTTGGCTGCATGGCGTCTTTCAGAAGAACGGTCATTGCACCATCCGCCTTGAGATCGCGGCAATACACCGGACTGCGGTCGCGCCTGTAGGCGACAATGATGTCGCCAAGCCGTTTTTCAAGATCGGCCAGGTTTCGGGCGAGGCAAAGGATCGCCATGACTTCACTGGCAACGGTGATGTCAAACCCGGTCTGGCGCGGGAACCCATTGGCAATGCCGCCAAGCGAGGTCACGATATCGCGCAATGCACGGTCGTTCATGTCAAGGACGCGCTTCCAGCTTACACGGCGTTGGTCGATACCAAGCTCGTTTCCCCAATAGATGTGGTTGTCGATAAGCGCGCTCAGCAAATTGTGGGCGCTGGTGATTGCATGAAAATCGCCGGTGAAATGCAGGTTCATGTCTTCCATCGGAACGACTTGGGCATGGCCACCGCCGGCGGCACCGCCTTTCATGCCGAAACATGGCCCGAGAGAGGCCTCGCGAATGCAGATCATGGCCTTCTTGCCAATCCGGTTCAGCCCGTCACCAAGACCGACAGTCGTCGTGGTCTTGCCTTCACCCGCCGGTGTCGGGTTGACCGCAGTCACCAGAATCAACTTGCCATCGGGTTGTTGCTGAACGGAGTCGATGAACGCCTGATCGACCTTGGCCTTGTCGCGTCCATAGGGCAGCAAATGCTCTTCGCCGATACCCGCCTTTGCTCCAATTTCCTGGATCGGCAATTTTCTCGCCGCCCGTGCAATTTCGATGTCAGTCAGATGTGCCATGTGGTCCCCAACGGTGTTTCAAGGTGTCCCCCACGGTTTAGCCACTGGCGACCAGGATCAGGGAAGTATTTCCGACATGATCTATGTCGAAATCGTCTTTCGCAAGACACAACCTCCCGACGACCTGTCAATCTTTCCGGTTTTTGTGCCCATTGCACTGCGCTTCTGCCAGATGGGGCCAAGCAGGCTGGTCCGGGACATGCAGCATCAACATGTCGCCAAGCGATACGTCACCCTCGCGTTCAACCCAGGCCGTGACCCCGCGCAAACCCCGGGCGGCGTTCTTGAACCTGCGTGCGGATGCCGGATGCCGCTGCCTGATAACCTGAGCCGGAAGCTGGCAGGGTCGGTTCTCCATATCAATGACGACGGTCGCACCTGATGGGCGCTGCAGACGTGACGACGGCGGCAGATGTGATAGCGCGGGAATGCCCCGCAGCACGATTGTCGCCCCCAGCCAGCCCGGGTCCAGGGCTTCCAGGCCCGCCCCGTGGCGATCCTGGCCAGCTCCTCTTGCGAAACGATGGAAAGTTGGCGGGTGTTCCGAATTTCGGTGCCCCGGGGATGTTGGGAAGTGACCCGCGAACAAGACGGTCGCGTCAGGCCACCATGGCTTTCGCCGACCGGACCGGAAAATCGCAGATCCAAGCGGTCCACGGGTTCGGAAACAAGCGCGCTCAAACGATCGCAAACCGACCCCAGCCACATGATTTCTGCGGAAAACCCGGTGGGGATCAAGGCCGGCATGCGTGCATTCCCCCTGTCATTTCAGGCTGGCAGACACGGCCGGGACCGGTCGGCGAACAGATGTCGCGCCCGCACCGTTTCGCCCCACCCGGTTCAACGGGCGGGGCGCAGGGTTGAGCAGATCACGCGGAAGGCTCTGGCTCCATGCCACCTTGCGGGCGCGGCTTTGGTTTGGTCTTGGGGATGGCGGCCAGGGATGGGGCACTACCCTCATCCGGCTTGTCATCCTCGTCGTCCTTGCTGTCGAGCGACTCGCCCTTGATGACCTTCTGGATGTCATCGCCGGTCAGGGTCTCATATTCCAGCAGACCTTCGGCCAGGCGTTCCCACTGCTTTTTCTTTTTCTTGATGATGTTGAAGGCCGTGGCATAGGCCTCATCGATGAAACGCTTGACCTCTTCTTCGATCAATTCCTTGGTATGGGCCGAAACAGACAGACCACCCGCGCCATTGCCCATGTATCCCTCATGGGCCTGCTGGTAGTCGACGTTGCCAACCTTTTCCGACATGCCCCAGCGCAACACCATGGCGCGCGCCAGTTGCGAGGCCTGCTGAATATCGCCGGCCGGCCCATTGGAGACATTGTCTTCGCCAAACTTGATGATTTCGGCCGCCTTGCCACCCATGGTCATTGCCAGTTTCTGCTCGCATTCGGCCCTTTCCCAGTTCAACCGGTCAATCTCGGGCAGCGAGACAACCATACCCAGCGCACCGCCGCGCGGTATGATGGTTGCCTTGTAAACCGGGTCGCACTTGGGCAGGGATAGTCCGACAATGGCATGGCCGGCCTCATGATATGCGGTTTTTTCCTTCTGTTCGGGCGTGAGCACCATTGAACGCCGCTCGGCGCCCATCATGACCTTGTCCTTGGCGTGCTCCAGATCTTCCATTGTCACGAACCGGCGTCCGATGCGGGCCGCCGTCAGAGCGGCTTCATTGATCAGGTTGGCCAGGTCCGCCCCCGAAAAACCCGGTGTTCCGCGCGCGATGATCCGCAGATCCACATCCGGACCCAACGGAACCTTGCGGGCATGAACCTCGAGAATCTTGGCGCGGCCCTTGATATCCGGATTGGGCACCTGAACCTGGCGGTCGAAACGTCCCGGCCGCAACAGCGCCGGATCAAGCACGTCCTTGCGGTTGGTCGCTGCGATGATGATCACGCCTTCATTCGCTTCAAACCCGTCCATCTCGACCAGAAGCTGGTTCAAGGTCTGCTCGCGTTCGTCATTGCCACCGCCGTAACCTGCGCCACGATGGCGGCCGACGGCGTCAATTTCGTCAATAAACACGATGCAGGGCGCGTTCTTTTTTGCCTGTTCGAACATGTCGCGAACCCGGCTTGCCCCGACCCCGACGAACATCTCGACGAAATCGGAACCTGAAATCGTGAAAAACGGCACGCCAGCTTCGCCCGCGATCGCGCGTGCCAGCAGCGTCTTGCCGGTGCCCGGAGGGCCAACCAGCAACGCCCCCTTGGGTATCTGGCCGCCAAGGCGGGAAAACTTCTGCGGATTGCGCAGGAACTCGACGATCTCCTCCAGCTCTTCCTTGGCTTCGTCGATACCGGCCACATCGTCAAAGGTCACGCGGCCCTGTTTTTCGGTCAGCAGCTTGGCGCGACTCTTGCCAAATCCCATGGCCCCGCCACGTCCGCCACCCTGCATCCGGTTCATGAAATAGATCCAGACACCGATCAGCAACAGAAACGGCAGGAAAGACATGATGATGGACGCCAGCCCGGATTGTTCCTGCGGCTTGGCGTTCACAACCACATGGTTTTCGATCAGGCGGTCGGTGACTTCTGCTCCTTCGGGGCGAATCGTGACATATTCCTGCCCGTCCGCGCCGCGATACAGAATGCGTTCGCCATCGAGCGTCGCCGATTGCACTTCGCCGTTTTCGACGGACGCGATGAAGTCGGAAAAGCTGACGGTTCTGGAATTGATTGTCGACTGTCCGCCACTGAACAGATTGAAGAGCGCCAGGATCAGAAGAAACAGCACAACCCAAAAGGCGACATTACGCGCGTTACCCAAAGCAACTCTCCTTGCATGAAGGGGCAATTTCCGCAGTTTGCGGGCTGCTTCCTAAAATAAGGATGAAAACAGGTAGTTCAATGCGTTAATATGGAACTTTCGAAATCATTTTCGCGCCGCACCAACCGCGCCTTGTAACCTCGGGGCAAACCGGCAAGGGGCGCGCTGACAAGCCTGTCGCCGGACCAGACTGCGGGACTGGCCAGCAAGACTGCCCGAGGCACCCCGCAATCGCGCCAGTCCGGGCAGGATTTCAGGCCGGTTTCGCCAAGACAGCGCACCTCCAGCCCCACCCCGTTCGGCCCGGTCACATGCCACCGGCTGTCCCAGACATCGCCGATGGATGCTGTGGCACCTGCGGCGCCGGCTGGCTCTCGGGCAATCAGACATTGGTCGCCGGACGCCATGATCAAACATCCGTGAAGTGTCGTCGTTTGCCCGCTTTCCAGCGCGTTCATGGCTGCATCCAACGACGCCTGCCGCGGAGCATAATCAGCCAGGCCAACCCACCGAAGCGCATGGGCCAAAAGCCGGCGCCGGACTTCGTAGGCCTGCCCAAGATACGGTCCAAGCCGCAGTTCGACCGCGCCGTGCCGCACCGTCGCACAGTCTCGGGCCGCCGATTGCGTGGCCATTTCAAGCACTTCGCGAGCCGAGCGCATCCGGCTGGCGACACCAGCCAGACGCTCGGGCGAGACGCCAATATCATCCAGCACTTTCAATGCATTACGAACTCTGACCCGGTCATACTTCGGGTCGTCATTGCTTGGGTCCTCGGCCCAGGATATCTGATTGGCCCGCAACCATGCGCGCAGGTCCTGCCGACGGAACTCCAGAAGCGGGCGCACCCATGTCACACCATGTGATTGACGCCTGTCGGCCATGGCTGACAACCCGTCCACACCAGAGCCGCGCGCCAGCCGCAGAAGAACGGTTTCAGCCTGATCGTCCAGCGTGTGACCCAGTGCGACGACACCCAGACCATTGGATTTCGCCCAGTCCGAAATGATCCGCAGGCGCGCTGCGCGCGCCTGGTTCTGCAGGTTGCCTCGGCCATCCCAATTATCCCAACGGGCCGTTTCGTGCCCTATTCCCAGCCGGGCGCATTGTTCGGCAACCTTTTTTGCCTCGCCGCCCGCCTCGGGGCGCAATCCATGGTCAACGGTCATCGCGCAAAGCCGGATGTCGCGCGATGTCGCATAGCTGTGGGCAAGGTGCAGCAGGGCCGTCGAATCGCTCCCGCCCGAGACCGCCAGGCCAATCCCGCCCGAAAACCCGGCAGGCAGACATTTTTCCATCCGTTCGGCAAATTCATCGACGGGCGAGACCGCCGGTGTCACGGGCAGTTGAGTGTCTGCATCGCGGCTGTGGCCTCTGCGACGGCTGCGGAGTTGGGGTATCTTTGGCCAACTTCACCCAACGTGATACAGGCTTCGTTCATCTGTCCCAGACTTCCCAGCGTCGTGCCCAGGCGCAACAGGGCCTCCGGGGCACGCGGCCCCGACGGCGAACCGGAAAAGCTCTCGAGATAGGCCCGGGCCGCATTGGCCGTGTCGCCAAGCGCCGAAAGCGCTTCGCCCCGGTAAAACAGCGCATCCCCCGTCAGCGGGCTGCCCGGGTAACTGTCAATGAATGTCGAAAACAGCTGCGACGCCTTGAAGTTTTCGCCACTTTCCAGGGCCGCAACCGCAGCATCGAAGTCTCTTTGTTCGCCCATCGCGAGTTCCGGCGCGTCCGTCGTTTCCGGCCTGGCCGGGGCCACCAGGTTACTGGTTTCGGCGTCGCCACCAAGGGTCGTGGTTTCGCCCAGCTTGCTGACGTCCCCACCCTCGAGCTCCACCAGCCGGAACTCGAGATCACCGATCCGGTTGGTTCCGTCCGTGACCACGCGCGTGATCCGGTTTTCCAGTTGTTCGGTTTTGGCGGTCAGCCGGGCCAGCTCGGCCTCGATCAGGTTCAGCCGGTCCAGCGCAGATTTTCCGGCAACATTGGCCCCGGCGCCGCCCGTCGTCGACAATTCGCGCTTCAACCGCTGCAGCTCGACAAAAAGGACCGAAAGTTCTTGGCGGATATCCGCCAAGGTTTGCTCACGTTCCTGCGCATAAGCGCCAGCGGGCGCAAAAGTCGCCAACAAGAGAGCCAGAATGATCCATCTCGACCAGGCCATCACCGAACCCCCGACCTTCAGCTGATCCCGCCGGCCACAAGGACCGTGACTGCGCGACGATTCTGGGCGTAGCACGCTTCATCGCTGCACAGCGCAATCGGGCGCTCCTTGCCAAGCGGCAGTGCTTTCAGGCGCGCAGGAGAAACGCCACGGCTGACAAGATATTCAATCACGGAATTGGCCCGCCGCCCGCTTAGCGCCAGGTTGTAGGCCGAGGTGCCCTGCTCGTCGGCGTGACCTTCAATGATCGCATTGAATTCAGGGTTATCCATCAGCCACTTGGCCTGCTGGTCCAGGGTGGCAATCGCTTCGGGGGTCAGTGTGTGCTGGTCGACGGCAAACAACACACGGTCGCCGATGGCTTCCTGGAAATAGGCCGGAGACCTCGGATCACTGACGCTGCCGGGCTGGATGGCTCCGGCCCCTGCCCCACCAGTGCCGCCCGCGCCAAATCTGTCCGGGTTTGCACAGGCGGCAAGAATGAAGCCTGCGAGAATGAGAATTGCCTTGCTGTGGAGTGCCATCTGGAATTTTCCGTTTCTTGTTTGCTCGATTTTCTTCAGTCTAACATCACAGCGCACGATTGAAAATGCGCTCTATTTCAAGAGCGGCGACCAGGCAGGGTCTGACGCCCCTCCCTCGGTTGGGACACGCTTCAGATTTCGACCGGTGATGTCGACAGAATACAGTGACCGTGCGCCGTCAGCGCCCTTGCTTTCACGCGTGAACATGATGACACGCCCGTTTGGCGACCAGGTTGGGCCTTCGTCCAGAAAGGACGCGGTCAGCAGCCGTTCTTCGCTGCCGTCCACCCGCATGACCCCGATGTGAAAGCGCCCGTTGGCCT
>Ga0256839_1002091_pt1 | contig 22941 bp, 17 predicted proteins | sample 354166metaG_FD_185968 | JGI IMG/M metagenome (GOLD analysis project Ga0256839, IMG submission 185968) | Hydrothermal vent microbial communities from Mid Atlantic Ridge, Atlantic Ocean - 354-166 | ecosystem: Environmental > Aquatic > Marine > Hydrothermal vents | place: Atlantic Ocean: Mid... | reverse complement strand
CAACAGGGGCTGCTGGTGGTGCAACATCTGGGCTATCAGTACAAAATCCGCTTCTACCGTATGGGCTAACAGCATTAGGTGGTGATACTTTTATATCTTTCACATCAGCCGCAACAATAGGCAAAGTAAAGTCTGTATGTTCTATAAATTCTGTACCATTGACTACAATTGATGATGTAATCCTTTGTTTCGACCACTCAGCCCTGCTTTTTGGATACACAACTTCAATAACTATGCGTCCGTTTTCATCTGTAACACCTGTGCCTGTAACAGCTGCATCATGTGTAGGTTCTAATAGTCCATTTCCATTAATATCTTCACCTATATCTAAATTACCATTTTTATTAGTATCTTCAGCATCACAAGTTGCTAGGTATCGTGGCCTCCAAACATCACCAAAGACCTCCATCTGACCCTTAAAATAGCCTATTGGTATGATTGTGAAGTCTACCTTTTGCTCTTTTACAGGGTTTCCTGCACTATCCGTTACAATTACACCAAACTTTTTGATATAAAAAACATCAGAAGAAGCAATTAAATTATCTTCACCCAATACAATACGTAAAGCATTACTACCAACTGTTAAGAAGATAGCATCTTCAGCTACAATTCCTTCGTAACCTTGTATGAAGGTAGTAATTTTAACGCCATCTTTTGCACTAGTTGAATCACCTGCTGTATATGAAACAGAAGCTCTACCCAATGAATCAGTAACAGCGGTAGATCCACTCAATACACCATTGACCGTATCATCAAGTCTAAAGCTTATTACTTTGTTTTTAACTGGATTGTCGTTAATATCACGAATTCTTGAAATAATCGTACTAGATTTATTGGGTGTTATTAATGTTGGGTCAGCTTGGGTATTTAAATATGCTGGCGTAGTAGCAATAAACTCTCGAGTTAATGATGTTGATAATCCATCTACTGTCGTAGCACTTATAACCGTTTTCCCTGCTGTACCCGATGATATTTCAATAGTCGCTTCACCAGCACTATTTGTAGTGACGCTATTATTTGTTAAACTACCTCTTGTTGCACTTATATAGATAAGTTTATTCGCTTGAGGAACTCCAGATTTTTTCCAAAAGAACTTAAGCAACTGAGAAGTATTTATACCCATTTCCATTGAATTATTTGATAATTCAAACTCATCATTTGAAATTGAAATGGATTTACTAACAGAAGCACCTAGCACCTCTGCGGTTAAAATATCATTTCCTCCTTGTAACCCAACAAGTTTAAAAGCTATTTCACCATTTTTATCTGTTTCAAAATTACTATCAGTAATAATCGTATTACCAGCACTTGATGTTAATGTAACAGCCTCATAACTAATTTTTTTATCCGCCCCATCCGTTAATTTAAGTACAAAAGGAACTTCTTTATTTAGTGTTATCGCATTTGGCCCATCAATAACAACACTCGTCCCAACAACATCAACCGTTATTGATTTAGTAATATTATCTGATGTAACTTTAACTGTTAACTTTCGATTGTTTGGAGTGCCTGGCTGTAAGGTAGCCGTATGAACCGAACCCGTTGCTGCGTCTGGAATTATCGTTGCATCATTATCAACAGAAAAAGTAATTATTGCCCCAGATATTGCATTATTGTCTATATTTTTTGCTATGGCGGTAATAGTTACAGGATCTGTTCCATCAGAAGATAGCTGTCGGCTACTTATCGACAGTTCAATAGAAGAAGCCTTCTCTACTTGCTCTTGCCCTCCATCGGAACCACCACTACCAAAGGTAGTACCCTCACCCCCACACGCGGCTAATGAAATTGCAAATGCAATCGGGGTAATAATTTTAACTAGTTTTATTGGATATGACATCTAAAGACCCTTCGTTATTGTTATTTGTTAGGATTATGTTGTTATTTATCTACTACAAATTTATTAATTTTTATAATTACCGTATATTCTAGTTTTCTTACCACTTTTCTGTCAAGAAAAGCCGTTTAATATCAGACTAATGGTATGGGTAATTCAAATACACTTATGCTTTACCATATTCCTTGTCTTTATTATTCACTCGCACCCTCATTTAAGTCGTTTTTAAATAAGCCTTATCGCACCCGCTGTATTATTTTAGTAAACACGCCTTTAAATATATTTGAATTCATAGTGATAAAAACAACGACCACTCATCCATAAATAATAGCCAAATATCTTGTACTGCTGTAATTTAAGAAGTTAATAAATTTCATTTTGTTTAGCTTTACCATTAAACATTGTCGGAATAATAAATAATAAAAAGAAATATAAAGGTATTCGCGTGAATAAAAAAGCTCTAGTACTCGCTGTTGGTTTAGCATTTGCTACACCTGCAATTTGTGTTGCCAAAGCATTACCCAGCAATCTTGTTGGTATGAATCTAGGTGAAATACAGTCTAACTCTTATTTGAATGAGCCTTATAAAGGCATAATTCCTATTTTATTTGCAAATATTGAGACTTCGAAAAAGCTGAATATAAGATTAGCACCTGAGTCTATTTTTAATAAAATTGGCGCAGAAAAACTATCTATATTAGAAAGCCTTAAATTCAGTATTATTAGTGAGAATAACAAACCCGTTATTTCTATTACCTCTACACAACCAATACAAATGCCTTTTTTAAATTTTGTATTGGAGATTGAAGGCCCAAATGGAAGCATCTATCAAGATTACACGACACTACTTGATCCTAAGAAAAAGACTGGCGACTCTTTTTCACAGGCCATAAATCCACAAATTAGTACTACGTTGAGCAACTCAGTTGCTTCTTCAAGCACTATCCTTAACTCTAACCGTACTTTAAAAGTTAAATCTGGAGATACCTTATCTCAAATTGCTCAAGCATTAAATGCAGCAGATATATCTCTTAAAAAAATGGTCAACGCCATCCACACTCGAAACCCGAATGCCTTTGTTAATAATAATATAAACAGGCTAAAAACAGGGGCTGTATTACACATACCTACTAAGAATGAATTAAAAAATTCAAACTTTAAAATTGCGGCAAAGATTGCTCTTAAAAATAAGCCTTCTAATTTTGATAAATCACAAAACAAAAATACGACTTACACAATCAAACGGGGGGACAACCTTTCAACGATCACTAAAAAGTTTGGACATAATGGGGTTTCTTTTACAAAAATGATGGCCGCTATCCATACTGCTAATCCCCATGCTTTTTCAAATAATAGAATTAACCTACTAAAAATTGGCAAAATTCTAACAATACCTTCTTTAGAAAAAGTAACATATAGCAACAAAAGTATTAGCAAAACTGATCCGAATTTAATAACTTTAGATGACTCAAATAAAAGCATCAATTCTAAGCTCATTGATTTAAATATAAAAAATAATAAAGAGTTTGTACTCGATGGGTTTATCATAGAAAAAGGTGATACCTTAGCTAAGATCACTAAACAGATTGGGCATAAAGACGTTCCTTACTCTAAAATGATGCAAGCTATTTATATTGCAAACCCTGATGCTTTTGAAAAGAATAATATAACAACACTAACCGAAGGAGCAGTAATTCGCTTGCCTGCAATATCTGAAATTGAGGAACTTATTCATCCTGCAGAGCAATGTAGCGGGAACTCTTGCTCTACCGATAAATTTATTGAAAATCAACCGCTTGATCCTATTGAAACGAAAGATAGTTCAATTAATGAAACTCCTAAATCCTTAGACAATAGCGCCGTAATAAATAAACTAGAAAAAAGAATTCGAGAACTAAAAAGAGATTTAAATAAAGCACATACTAGCTTATCTGATTTAGAACAATCACTTTCTGAAGAGGAGCCACTTCTAAAGCAACAAAGTAATAACCTATCAGAACTAGCAACAACGTTAGAAGAATTAAATAGCACTTCGATATCAACTAATAGCGAGAATAAGCCTCAAGAGGCAGTTCCCGAGGGAGGAATAGTAGAAAACTCTAAAATCGACTACTCACCTTTTTCTGTCGATTCATCCAATATTATGAGTACTACAAAGGCGCTACTTCCCCCAGAGTTAATAAAGAGTGATATTGAAGCGACCAAAAGTGGTTACGCTATGCCTACAGAACTTAACCAAAAGATATCTCAAAACATTAAAAGCAAACTTTTAGAATACAGCCAATATATGTCTGGAAAAGAGCTTTTTGCTACAATTTTGGCGCTTCTATTTGGCCTTCTTCTGGTTCGATATAGAAGAGAAATATATGCTTACACCAGTATTTCATATGATTATCCAAAATATTACCCTCCTTTTGGAGAAGAGGAAGCAAAGACTCTCCTAAAGGAAAAACAAATAAATTTCCAGGATACTCTCATTGATCCACCTACTGATATACATGAAGAAAACAAGCCCGAGTTTAGTAACGAATTGTTACAGGAATGTGAAGATTTAGCTGATGAACTTACAGGTAGTCTAGATATAAAAACATCAGTTCATAGTGATAATTCCAGCTGGGATGAACTTGATAAAACTTGCGATGTTTATATTGAAGAATATAAAGAAAAGAATGTAGTTGAAATGCTCGATGTTAGCGATAATATTATTAATGGTGCTAAATCCGCCCCTGAAGAAATGACATTCGAATTATTTGAAGCACTAGCAGAGGGCGTAACAGAAAATAATTCGAATCCAATACCTAAAAAGATACAAAATGATACTTTGATCTATGGCGTAGAAAATAGCCTAAATACTACTGATGATATTTTTGAAGAAGCTCAACCTATACCTTTTAGTGAGCTTGCCGCTTTATCAGAAAAATTAGAAAATAATAAAAAGCTAGTTAATTAGTTTTATATACTGTATTGAAATAAACATCATTTATAAACCTAGCCACTCAGCGACTAAAGCGATCCATCGATCGATATGATACTGCCTCACTCAAATGTTGTGTCTGTATATTTTCACTACCCGCTAAATCAGCAATGGTTCGTGCTACCTTTAATATTCTATGATATCCACGTGCTGATAACTTAAACTTATCCATCACTTGCTCTAATAGAGTTTCATTTTGTTTATTAAGTTTGCAGTAAAGTTCAATTTCTTGATTGCTTAGTGCAATATTTGCTTTTTCCTGACGTTGTATCTGCCTTTCTCTTGCCTTAACTACACGCTCACGCACTTGTTCACTACTTTCTCCTGTTGCTGGCTTATGTAAGTCTTCTCTTGATAATCGAGGTACTTCTATTTGTAAATCTATTCGATCTAAAAATGGTGCTGAAATCTTTGACCTGTAACGACGTTGCTGCTCAAGTGAACATTTACAATTATTTTGAGATGGGTCACAATCAATTCCTTGAGGACAAAAATTCATTGCCGCAACTAGCTGGAACTGAGCTGGATATGTTGCTTGTCTCGCCGCCCTTGATATCGTTATTTTACCCGTTTCTAAAGGCTCTCGAAGAACATCTAACACCCTTCTATCAAACTCTGTTAACTCATCTAAAAATAAAACACCATTATGAGACAGTGATATTTCTCCTGGTCTAACCTTTGCTCCTCCACCAACTAATGCAACTCCCGAGCTTGTATGATGAGGTTCACGCACTGGCCTCAAACCCCATTTTTTAGTATTAAAACCTTGATCACTAATAGAAGCAATCATTGCTGATTCTAAGGCCTCATCTTCAGCCATTGGTGGCAAAATTGTAGCAAGTCTTGTTGCAAGCATCGTTTTACCAGTACCTGGTGGACCAACCATGAGTAAATTATGCCCACCAGCCGCTGCTACTTCTAAAGCTCTTCTAGCTTGATATTGACCTTTCACATCACATAAATCTACACTCGACTTTATATTCTCATTTTTTAAGCTCGATATATGAGGTAATAGTTTCTCTATACCACCAAGATGAGAACATATTTGTAGTAAATGATTTGCTGCATAAACTGGCAAATCTTTTATCAAACTTGCTTCATCAGCATTTTCTAAAGGAACAAATATACCGCGCTTTACTTTACTGGCCGCATAAGCGGTCGGTAAAACCCCTTTTACAGAGCGCAGCTGCCCGCTTAGAGATAACTCCCCAATAAACTCATAATCTACTAATCCCTTCTCTGAAAGCTGCCCCGATGCAGCTAAAATACCCAAAGCTATCGGTAAATCAAACCTCCCTCCATCTTTAGGAATATCTGCAGGAGCGAGATTTACCGTTATTCGTTTTGCTGGAAATTCAAAATTTGAATTTAAAAGTGCTGCACGAACACGATCCTTACTTTCTTTAACCGCTAACTCTGGTAGCCCTACAATAGAAAACCCAGGTAAACCATTACCCAAGTGTACTTCTATTATTACTTGTGGAGCATTAATTCCATCATTCGTTCTACTATATACGACTGCTAAGTTCATTATATTTTTCTACGTTAAGGATGGCTTACTTTACCAAAACGAAACAAAAAGCATACGTGGATCAGATAAGCGGTAGCGTTGTATGATCATTCATGTAAAATAAGATTTTATCTTTTATTCTAATTATTATGGAATTAGCTTTTACCATTATTGCTGGATTCGGTGTCCTATTATTGTTAAGTGGCTATCTTGGCTTTGTCTTTGCTGGCTTCAAACACCACTTTGTTACAGGGCTTATTTCCATTCTTCCGGTGCTCAACATTGTCACAATTCCTGCGCTTTGGCGTAATGCTAGCCGCAAGGTTATCACTAGTGCTATTGGGCTTATTATTGTAGTTGCTAGCTGGTTTTTAGGAGCAAATACTGGATATAATAAATATATATCTTTATTTAAAGGAGGCAACCAAGTATCACAGGCAGCCATTGTTAGTCCTTCAGGCACTACAGATATTTTTTCTAAGCCTCAAACTCAAGGTTCTTTTCAATCAAATATTCAACAACCCCTAAATGACCGTAAATACCAATCTCTACCTAAAACAGCACTTTATCATATGAGCTTTGAGGTAATTCCTGTCGATAATATACAAGGACTAAAAGATAGAGTGGTTAAAATTATCACGACTAAAAATACCTTACTTGAAGGGCAAGTAGAAAGTGTAAATATTACTAGCATCATCATTAATGGAAATGAGTTACCTATTGCTAATATCAAACAAATTAGTCTAATGATTAAGAAGGCACGATAAGTTAATATTATGAATTGCTATATCTACCGCAGTAATAAACAAAAAGGTATGTACCTTTATTTAGATGAAAAAGATAATTTTTCTAAAGTCCCTGAATCGCTTTTGAGTTTATTAGGTGATATGGATTTTACGTTTGAGTTTGATTTGAGCAAAAAGCGTAAGCTAGTGAGAGCCGAAGCAGATGAAGTTCTGCGAATAATGACTGAGAATGGATATTTTTTACAAATGCCTCCTCCTAAAAGCGACTTTCTTAAAAAAACTAACTAAGTTAGTTGAAAAAAAGCCGCTATAAATAGCGGCTTTTTTTTCAACTACTCACTACTACTCACTACTGAGTAGTAACAACCATTGTTACAGTATCGTTATATGTGCCGGCAATAACTACTGCAGGCAACGCAGGTGAAGTAATTGTTAAATTAGAAGCTGCTTCATTACATGTTGCTGCTACATAATCATTACCAGAAGATGCCGCAGAGTTAGAAACGCCAGCATAAGTAATCGTGTAATCGCCTAAATCAAGAGTATTATTAACTGTATGAACTAGTTTATAGTTATTAGCAGATGCAAAAGAAACGGTACATGTACCAACTGTATTAGACTCAATACCAAGAGTTCCTAATGCTTGAGTACCAGCTAAAGTATTTACATCTAATGCTACTGTAGGGCTAGTTGAGAGTGTACCTACAAAGTTAACGTAAGCATCTTTAGTTACGTTAACTTTGTACAGTTGTAGTATCTGTATATGAAACCTAGTTAGATTCCACCCAGCTTATCCCCTTGCGAAGCCAATCCTGACTCTAGCTACCTCTGATACTAACGTGTGAAAGATTTATACAAACTTAACAGCCTTTTATTATTTATTTTTAACCTAAAAATATCCTTTTTTACTAGCCACCCCCCTGTTTTTCGGTGTTTTATAAGAATAATTATTTCTAAAAAAACACAAATCATCGAAAAACAGGGGGGGTGGCTATAAATATAAGGCTTTTTTCCATACTATTTACCGCATTTTCTTTAATTTTTGGTCTATAAACAGTGTGTAAGCAACTGGAAACACTCTTATGAATCCAAGATCTGTTAAAACTGTTGAAGAAGCCAAAAAAATTGTTGAGGATCGCAAACTTTCACACATCAAAGTCGGTCTAATCGACATAGACGGTATCATGCGTGGCAAATATATGAGTAAGGAGAAGTTTTTTTCATCCTTAGAGCATGGTTTTGCCTTTTGTGATGTTGTTTTAGGTTGGGATTCTAATGATGATGTCTATGACAATACCACTTACACAGGTTGGCATACGGGTTATCCTGACGCACCTGCCCGTATCATTCCTGAGAGTTGCCGAGAGTTGCCTTTTGAAGAAAACGGGCTATTTTTCCTCTGCGAATTCACCGCCCCTGCCGATGTACTTTGCCCCCGCCAACTTTTGCAGCGCATCTTAGCTAAGGCTGATGCAATGGGCTTTAAAGCTTTTGGCTCATTAGAATATGAGTTTTTTGTATTTAAAGAATCACCCGAATCCATTCGAGAAAAAAACTATATCGGGCTTGAACCACTTGCACCAGAGTCGTTTGGTTATTCGATCATTCGCAATACGGTTGAATCTGAGGTTTACCAAGAAATTATCAAAGTTTCTGAAGAAATGGACTTCCCTATAGAGGGGCTACATGAAGAATCTGGACCAGGTGTAATTGAAGGAGCTATTACAGTAGATGAGGCAGGCTCTGCCGCAGACAAAGCGGCTCTATTCAAAACCTTTATTAAAATAGCCATGCAACGCATGGGTTATATGGCTACATTCATGGCGAAATGGTCACCTGATTGGCCGGGGCAAAGCGGACATTTACACCTATCGCTACAAAACAAAGATGGTTCTTCGGCTTTTTATGATGATGCCAATGAGCATAATATGTCTGACACCATGCGCCACTTTTTGGCAGGACAACAAAAGCTGATGCCTGAAGTTTTGGCAATGGTTTCACCAACGATTAACTCTTATTCACGCATGGTTCCTGGCTCTTGGGCGCCAACTGATGCCAGTTGGGGCTTTGAAAACCGTACCTGTGCATTACGCGTGATTGGTGGTAGCCCTAAATCGCAGCGAGTGGAATATCGTATTGGTGCAGCAGATGGTAATCCTTATTTAGTCATGGCTGCCGCGCTTGCCTCGGGTTTATACGGTATTGAAAATAAGTTAGAACCCGAAGAAATGGTAACAGGCAATGCCTATGATATCGACTTCCCTAAAAAACTTCGTCTACCTTGTACGCTGTGGGATTCTGCGCGACGCTTTAAAGAATCAACAGCTACCCATGAAATGTTTGGTAGTGATTTCGTCACCCACTTTGCTGCTACTCGGGAATGGGAAGAGCGACAATATAGGAAACATGTATCTGATTGGGAGTTGAAGCGATACTTTGAGATCATATAGCTTAATTCCTTTTCCAATTTAATACCAATAAACAGACTGACGGGGGTCCTTGCTTAGGCAAGGAAGTTATATTTAAAACAAACATAGTATTCCTCGCCTAAGCGAGTACTCCTGAAAAACGCTACAAACGAGACCAATCAATGAAAAAAGTGCAACAAACAAAATCACCCATCGATGACAGTATCTACGTCGAGCGCACCTACACATCTCCCGAGGATGCAACACAAATAATCGCAAAAGCAAAAGCGGCACACAAAGATTGGCGCAAACTATCAGTAGATAAACGGGAAGCTTATTGCAACAAGGCAGTTGATGCTTTTATTAAAAATAAAGTGGCAATTGGCGAAGAAATCACTCGCCAAATGGGGCGACCTATTCGCTACGCAGCAGGTGAAGTTACTGGCTTTGAAGAACGCGCTCGTTACATGATTTCTGTTGCAAAAGATAAATTAGCCGATACACACCTTGAAGAAAAAGAAGGGTTTGAGCGATTTATCCGTCGTGAATCTCTAGGCGTTGTTTTCACAGTTGCTCCGTGGAATTATCCATATCTCACCGCTGTAAATTCTATAATTCCCGCACTTATGGCTGGCAACACTGTTATCTTAAAACACTCCGCACAAACACCGTTATGTGCAGAAAGGCTAGCAGATGCTTTTGCAGAAGCAGGTTTGCCTGAAGGTGTATTTCAAATATTACACGCCACACATGAAACCGTAGCCGGCATGATTAAAAATCCAGATATAAACTACATTGCCTTTACAGGCTCTGTCGCAGGTGGTGAAGCGATTGAAGCTTCTGTTTCTGGCTTGTTTAAAGGCGTAGGGTTAGAACTTGGCGGAAAAGACCCCGCCTACGTGCGCGCTGATGCGGATATCCCTTTTAGTGTTGAAAATTTAGTTGATGGTGTTTATTTTAACTCAGGGCAATCTTGCTGTGGCATTGAACGCATTTATGTTCACAAAGATGTGTTTGAGCCGTTTGTTGAAGGTTTCAAAAAATTAGTAGATGGCTATGTACTGGGCGATCCTATGAATGAAGCAACTACACTTGGCCCTATGGTTAAAAACAGTGCTGCTACTTTTGTGCGCGAGCAAATTAATGATGCTATTAATGCTGGTGCAACCCCTTTAATTGATCGTACTAAGTTTTCTGCTGATGTGGGTAACTCACCTTACCTTGCACCGCAAGTGCTAATCAATGTAGATCACTCCATGCGAATCATGACAGAAGAAAGTTTTGGTCCTGTCGTAGGTATTCAATCAGTAGAAAATGATGAAGAAGCTTTGCTATTAATGAATCACAGTGAATATGGTTTAACTGCCTCTATTTGGACAAAGGATACAGACAAGGCTTTAGAACTTGCTAGTGATTTAGAAACAGGCACCTGCTTTATGAATCGCTGTGATTATCTTGATCCTGAACTTGCTTGGGTTGGGGTTAAAAACTCTGGGCGCGGTTGTACCTTGTCTAGCATGGGTTATGAGTCATTAACCCGCCCTAAATCATTTCATTTACGCACCGTAATTTAAACCCTTTGTAGGTTGGCGCTGAACTTGTGAAGCCCAACAAACAGTGCTTTGTTGGGCTTCGTCCCTCAGCACCAACCTACAAAAATAGATAACAAAAAATCATACGAGAATAAACATGAACATAGAAAATACCTCAATAAAGAGCTTAGTCGGTAACTGGAACTACCCCACTGCAATTCGTTTTGGCTGTGGACGAATTAGTGAAATAGCGGAAACCTGTCATGAGTTAGGTATGAGCAATCCCCTTTTAATAACTGATCAGGGAATTGCAGCGCTTCCTATGGTTGCTGATTGTGTAGAGCTTTGCGTTAGTGCTGGTATGGATTGTGCTGTATTCAGTGATATTCAAGCAAACCCCGTTGGTAAAAACGTTGATGATGGCGTAACTGCTTATAAAGCAGGAAACCATGACGGCGTAATCGCTTTTGGTGGAGGTAGTGCTTTAGATGTGGCAAAAGCAGTGGCATTAATGGTTGGGCAAGATCGTCCCTTATGGGATTTTGAAGATGTTGATGATTGGTGTACGCGCGTAAATGTTGAAGGCATGGCACCTGTTGTTGCCGTACCTACCACATCAGGCACAGGTTCTGAAGTAGGGCGCGCTTCTGTTATTACTGATGAAAGCACTCACACCAAAAAGATTATATTCCACGCCAATATGCTCCCTGCAAAAGTCATTTGTGATCCCGAACTCACAATAGGTCTGCCCCGAAATATAACTGCTTGGGTTGGCATGGATGCCTTATCACATAGTATGGAAGCCTACTTTTCACCGTTTTATCACCCAATGGCAGAAGGTATTGCGCTAAAAGGTATGCAACTGGTAAAAGACTTTTTGCCTGATGCCGTCAGTGATGGCACGGATTTAGTGGCTCGCTCACAAATGATGATTGCCTCAACGATGGGGGCGACTGCCTTCCAAAAAGGTTTAGGCGCAATGCACAGTTTGAGCCATCCTTGTGGTGCGGTTTTAAATACACAACACGGTTTAACCAATGCTGTTGTGATGCCTTATGTGCTTGAAAGAAATCGAGAAGCAATCGCTGACAAAGCAACTGACCTTGCAAGATTCTTAAATCTACCTAATCCATCGCTCGATAGTTTGCTAAAGTGGGTCTTAGAACTACGTGAGCAAGTTGCAATCCCGCATACGCTGGCAGAAATTGGTGTCAATGATTCTCACATCGAAGAGCTATCAAAAATGGCTGCTGTAGATCCAACGGTAGGTGGCAATCCAATTCCTCTAGACGTTGATGATATGGCTAAGCTTTACAATAATGCAATTTCAGGAAATATTTAAAATAAAATGAGAATAGGTTTATTACAGTGCGACCATGTTGCCGATGATTTGATTGATACACATGGCGATTATCAAGATATGTTCTCCGATCTTTTGCAGTCTCAAGATCAAAATATTGAAATAGCTCTTTATGACTTAACCACTGATAGTTTTCATATTGATTTAAACGCTTGTGATGGATACATAATCACGGGAAGTCAGTTTAGTGCTTATGATGATATTGCTTGGATTCATAAAGCCAAAAAATTAGTTGTCGATTTATATCAAGCAGATATTCCCACGATTGGTATTTGTTTTGGGCATCAACTGATTGCCGAATCTCTCGGTGGCAAAGTAGAAAAAGCCACCGATAAAGGTTGGGGCGTTGGTGTGCAAAACTGGGAAATAAAAAATACCCGTGAATGGATGGGAGAATCTGCTCCTACTAACTTTTCACTACGTGCCAGTCATCAAGATCAAGTTGTTGAAATGCCAGCTGATTCTACGCTCTATGCCAGCAGTGACTTTTGTCCCATTGCAGGTTTTCAAACGGGTAAGAACTTTTTATCCATGCAGGGGCATCCTGAGTTCTCACGAGAATACTCTAATGCTTTAATGAGTAAGCGCGTCGATAGAATTGGTAAGGATGTCGTAGATATTGCGAAGAAATCATTAAAAAATGATGTTGATAATCGTAATGTTGGCGCTTGGATGGTTGAATTTATTAAACAGGCTAAAAAATAGATTTAAGTTATTAGTTTTTAGTATTAAAGGCTATTTATTCAAGCCACCCCCCCTTTTTTCGCTGTTTTGTATTTAAAAACTGAGCGCGGAAATCTTATAAATTAGCGGAAATAGGGGAAGGTGATATCATGCTTTTCGGGTATAAGGATCAAGAATCACAATCTCATCATTTCCTATCCGTTGCATAAGATTTTCTCCGTGTAAATCCCATGCTAAAATATTTTCGTATTGCTTGTAATAATCATACAGTTTTGCAATATCTTGGGCTAACTCTGCATTGTAGCGTTGAGTGACTCCCTCAATAATCTTTGCTCTATCTTGTTCTGATTGCCATTCTAAGTCTTTTACACACCGGTCAAAATAATCTCTATCTGTTTGGTCTAAATGTTGGAGTTTTTCCATTACATAGAGAAAACGTAGATCCGTTTCATTACCTGAATATATTTCTGCTTGGCTGGGTGCTTTAACTATATTGTCTTCCTCATCTAATATTCCTACGCGCTTAATATTGGGTACTTTGCTTAAGCCTTTTTTGTGAATAGCACCACAATAATATTCTAAACCTAACGAACGCTTTTCTAGCAAAACATGTGTGTCATCGTACATATATACATTGGTAAGAAAAGTCATTTCACATTCTTCACAGTGTATTTGTTCGTAATCACCCGCTATAAACTGTTGTGTAACTTTATTAGAATTCACTTTTTATACTCATTCGATATTATTCTTTGCGAAAATTTTACAAGATTCATCTGAAATTCCGGGATAGAAATCATCAATCCAGAGATGTACTTTTATGCCTAGTTTTCTCATATATTTTCGTTTTGGTTTGCCGTCTGTTAGATAGATTGCAATATTACTTAGTTTCAAAACTTTTCTGATTAATTGAATATTTTCTTTATCGGGAGCACGCAGGGAGCACACAAAGGGCGTATAGCCAGCTTGTTGAAGTTTTTTTATTAACTGTAAAAAATACGCTTGGTCTGCACTAATTGTATTATCCCAATCAATCGCAATATATTTTGATTTCGTTTTATCTAACAAAAGATAAATATCTATGAGAAATTCATCATAAAAATCAACTAGATCATGCTCTTGTTCTGCTAAATTTGTTTTAATGAGTTTGTAGACTTCTGCATCTGGATTACCACAATAAAAGAAGGTGAGCTTGTCATCAGCATCACGCATAAAGGCTCCTTAGTCTTTTGTAGCTAAATGTATGGTATACGCTTTGCCTTGCTTCACTTTTTTGTAGTTACCAAATATCTCTTTTAGATTACGTTTCATGTACTGTCGCAAACCATTTACAGTTACTAAGTATAGCTTTCCATCTGCTTTTAGATGTTGATGTGCATCATGCAACATCAATGACATCATCTCTTTTCCCACCTTTGCAGGGACGTTTGAAATAATTACATCGAAGCGTTTATCAGAATCTACGTGTTGAAAACCGTTGCTTAAAATCGCTTTGGCGTTTGTAATATTATTGAGTTGAGTATTTTTATTACTGTATTCCACTGCCATGAAATCTTTGTCGACCAGTAATGTTTCACCATTTGGAGCTAGTTTTGCCAGTGTTAACCCAATTGGGCCATAGCCACAACCGAGATCAAAACAATCATCATCAGCATTTATTTTTATGTATTTCATCAACAACTCGGTGCCGTCGTCTATGCCACGGGGTGAGAATATTCCCCATGTCGTCGTGAAATTGAGTGTTTGATCGCAGAGTTTTGCGGTAAATTTAATATCTTGGCGATATTCATCGAGTTGTTTTTTATCTAGCATTTGAGGCTTCTATTTTTCTTTTATAAACTCAAAATAATGGAGCTAGTTTATGTGTAGCGATTAGGAATGTATAAACAAATGCAGCTAAGCCTAATAGCCATAAAATACTTGCCATCGGTTTTGATAAACCTTGTTTAAGAGCAATAACACCAAGTGCGACAAATAATAATAAACCTATAATTTTAGTTAGAACAAAACCATCCGCAAATGATAGTTGCTTCTCAATAGCAATGAATACACCTAAGCCAAATAGAGCAAGTGTTGTGATTGATGCAATGGCTAATACTCCCCGCGAGTTTTTTAATGTTGAGCCAGCTAGCATCATTATTCCTCTGACTACATATACAAGTAGTACAAGATAAGCCATACCCGAGTGTGCTTTTGTTAATACATTAATGTCCATTTTTATTCCTTAACTTTTTGAATGAGTGAGTTGTTTATTCTATGTAAATAATTCTAAGCTGGTAACTTTTTAAATATTTTATTAGCTTCTTTCTGTGCATCTTCTACATTGTCTGCAAGCGTACAATAGTGTCCCATTTTTCGACCTTCTCTAGCTTCTAATTTACCGTATAAGTGTAACTTACTACTCGAACTTTTTAATACCGCTTCCCAGTGAGGCTGCTCCGTATTATCGTCACCACCCCAAACATCACCTAATAAATTAGTCATCACAACTGCACTTAGAAGTTTTGTACTACCAAACGGTAAATTACATACCATCCGTACTTGCTGTTCAAACTGAGAAGTTACACAAGCATCTACTGTGTAGTGACCGCTGTTGTGTGTTCTGGGTGCCATTTCATTGACGAGCAACTCCCCTTTTTTGGTGACAAAAAATTCTACTGCCATTACACCAACATAGCCTAGCTTATCTGCCATTCTAATGGCAGCTGCTTGTGCAGCACCTGCGATGTTATCAGCTACTCTGGCAGGTACGAGAGTTTGATATAAAATTCCATCTTGATGGATATTTTCTGCAACAGGGTGACAATGTGATTCTCCGCTTTCGTTTCTACCTAAAATTACTGAAATTTCACAATCTAGATCAATACGTTGTTCTAAAACACAATCTACTTGATTGATTGCCATAAACGCTGCTTCAACTTCATCTGCACTATTAATTATTTGCTGACCTTTACCATCATAGCCAAAGCGAGCTGTTTTCAATATTGCAGGAAAGTTAATTTCTTTAACTGCTTTTGCAATATCTGATTTTGTGGTGATAACGCCGTAGGGCACGGGTAATAATCCACAAGAAAGAATAAATTCTTTTTCGATAATACGATCTTGTGCTTTTTCTAGGGCATCTGCTGGCGGGAATACGGGGCAATCTTTACTTAGTTTACGTAGAACATCTGCTGGAATATTCTCAAACTCTGTTGTTATAACATCGCAAGCTTTACCTAATTGCTCTAGAGCATTCTCATCATCATAAGCGGCGATGATATGTTCATCGGCAACTTGTCCTGCTGGGCTTGTTGGATCAGGTTCTACAACAATGACTTTGTAACCTAATGAACGCGCCGACATTGCAAACATCCGTCCGAGTTGTCCACCTCCGAGCATTCCTAATGTTGAGCCTGGTAATAACATTTTTCTACCGCTTATTTCGTTTGGTTATTCTGGTGGAAGCGACATATTCATCGCTGTTTGTCTTTGTGTTTCACGAAATGCTTCTAGCTTTTTAGCTAGCTTATCATCACTATTTGCTAATGCAGATATAGCAAATAATGCAGCATTAGTTGCACCTGCTTCACCTATCGCAAACGTTGCTACAGGTATACCTGCCGGCATTTGAACAATAGAGTGTAAAGAATCAACCCCTTTTAAATATCGTGATGGCACAGGAACGCCTAATATAGGGATTAAGGTTTTTGAAGCTAGCATACCAGGTAAGTGCGCCGCACCACCTGCACCAGCAATAATCGCTTTTAAACCACGATCTTTTGCTGTGCTTGCGTATTCAAACAATAAGTCAGGGGTGCGATGTGCTGAGACAACTTTGTATTCGTGTGGAATACCAAAAGCTTCGAGTTGTTCAACCGCTTTTGACATGATGTGCCAATCGCTATTGCTTCCCATTACTACACCAATTATTGGCTTAGACATAATGTTGTCACCTTAAACCCTAAAAAACCGCGTATTATAGCGTGAAACTCCCTATTTCACTAATAGGGTATTCTTCTTTCATATTTAAGTTATTTAGTTTTTCCAGCCCCTATTTTTAATCATTATTAATAAGTTGTTTTTTCTACAACTGCTTTTAAACCAGGGCTTGTTTCTAACATCACACGAATGGGAGGGCCGATATAGCGATTAAAATCATCTTCAAATAATTGATCAAAATTACCAACTTGTGCCAAATCACTTGCTGGCTGATTTAAAATGATTTTTCTACCGCCTTTATTGTCTATTACAAAAATCCGAAAAAATTCATCTTGTGAACGCCCCATATTTTCTAAATGCCACAACATTGAAAACTTATTTTGTGCTCCGTGCCTTAATGTTATTGGGGGTGATGTTGCCGTATTACCGCGCATTACCCATCCATTTACACCTGCGCCACTAAATATTCCTCCAGTATTTATTATTTGTGGTGCTACGGTTAACGATTTAGAAGCAACGACTTGCTGAGCTGCGGGTTTTAAATAACCATCCCATGCTATTGTCTGCTGCTGTTGTAGTGCAGGTTGCGGTGCTCTTTCTTTTCTCACCACAGATGTTTTTTCTGGAGGTGCAACATAAGCTTTACGTTGTGGTGGAACATAAGTTGATGGGCTACCTAAATAGTCCATCAATGCCTGATATTTTGGTGTGGTAGGTTGTTGTAAATGATCTAACATTCCAAAAAAGTTCTTTGGTTCTGGTTGCCCAATACCGTAAAAGTGCAACATTAATCCACCACCACTTTGTGCCCAAGTGTTGAGGTATTGTTGATATGCTTGTCGCATTCTTGGATCTTTTTGCACACTCATAAAGAGCTTAAGCACTGCAGGGTCTTTCACCGTGTGTGGTGGGTCGTAGCGAATTAAATGCTGACCAGCTTCATAGGCTACCATCTCAATTCCGTATTTATCGGCTAGCTTTTTATTGGAGTATAATTGATCACGCAAGCGCATCATTGATCCGCCTTTTGGACCATCTTTAATCATGCCTCCGTGTAAAATTTCTTGAAATAAACGAGACTTTCCGCCATCTGCATTTCGTGTCCAGCTTTTAACCGTTGCCCGATTTTCTTTACGAGCTATGTAATCTCCAAAATAGGGGCCAACACCGTAAGCATCTATATGACGACCACATCCATTTGCTTCTTTCCATAATGGACAATCAAGGATTTCTTTACCAACCCATGGGACTGAGTTTAATGAGCCGACCACACATTTTACGCGATTGCGCTGTCCACCAAATTCCTTCTTAAAAATATTACACATTTCAACACTGCGTTTTGCATACCAGTTTGCTGATAGTAAAACGCGGCGTTTTCCTGCAGGTACTTTTGGATAAGGATATTTCCATAATGAATCTGCTTTTCTTGCTGCATATGTTGCCGCAGGGAAGATGCTATTCCAAACTTCATTTGAGTATTCTACGTATACTTTTTGATTTTTACGCAAGCGGTTCTTTACCATTCGTGCATATTGACGGATGTATTCATCATTTGCTTTATATGGGATGCTCATCCACGGTGTGGCATTAATTGCATTAGCTAAATCAATCATTCGTTCTGCTGGAACGCCATTATCACCGGTATAAAATGCTGAGCCTATAGTTGCTCGTTGACTCCAATTTTCAGCAACATTTGCTCTTGTATTTGTCCATGGCATAAAACGTATTGATTGCATTTCACGTATACGCGCTATGTAATCTGGGTTAAATACTTGGCGCTGATAGTTTGACTCATTTTTCTTAGGTACTATTCGAATATTACGAATGTAGTTACCGTTTCTTCTTGGGTCTGTTCGTGTAATCTGTAATCTCAAGTTACGTTTTGGTGATAACAAGTCAAACTCTATATGACCAGGTGTTTGGTATCCCATTCGTAAATCACCTGTGATTTTCATCGTACCTTCCCCATCATATAACACCACATAGCGACCCGTAGGAAAATGATCTGTTAAGCGCCACGTACTTGTAACACTGGTAAATATCGGTTGCTCTTGAGGGGAGGGCAGGGCTCTTACCCAGCCATCACCGTCTAATTGTAAAATGTCTTGTTCACGGGTATTAAGTGATGTTTTTCGTGTACAACCTGGGTCTATGGCACGACCTGCTGCCCAATCAAACTCACAGGATGTAAACCAACCACGTGATATCTTAAATATATCGGTAAAAGGAATTGAAGAACTTAGCTTACCTAAGCCTCCAACGTTAATACCTAATTTTGGATTTTGGCTGTAACGCGCGCTGGCTGTTTGCGTGAAGGCAAATGATAGTGTTATTAACGCCATTATCTTTAGTAAAGACCGAAACTGCATTTAGTTTTCTCCTTTTGAAGCTAGTATTATAATAACTAGCTGTTCACATCACTGTGAACGAACCTTTTTTCATTGTATTTATCTTTTGGTAGCTTAACTTTTATTATAAGGACTATCAAACGCCTAAATATGCGAGTTAGCTTATATAATTTATAGGTGATTATATGTAAACGTCTTAAAACGGACATTTATTATATGCCACCCCCCCTGTTTTTCGATGATTTGTATAATTTTTAAGCTAATAATTAACACAAATCATCGAAAAACAGGGGGGGTGGTATAGTAAAAAGGGTTAAATTAGATATTTCTCTTCTATTTTCTTTCTATGTGTCTTCCGGCAACAATTATTAATACCAAAACAGGTATTCCCATTAGTGCTGTTATTAAAAAGAACTTTGAGTAACCCATACTATCAACCATAGTGCCTGAATACCCACCAAGTATCTTGGGCAACAACGTCATCAACGAACTAAATATTGCATATTGAACTGCTGTGAATGAAATATTAGTTAAACTCGATAAAAACGCAATAAAAGCTGCACTGGCTAAGCCTGCTGAAATATTATCTGCAGATATAACTAGATAAAGCATCGGCATACTATGCCCCTGCTGTGCTAGCCACATAAACATTATATTTGTAACAGCTGATAATAATGCACCTAGAAAAAGTATTTTCATTACCCCAAATCGTACCGATAATAAGCCACCTAAAAATCCACCTGCTATTGTCATAAACAAACCAAAGGTTTTTACTACGCTAGCAATCTCTACTTTTGTATAACCTAAATCTTGATAAAAAACATTTGAGATTACACCGAGCACGATATCGGAAATACGATATAAACCAACCAATGCCAATAGCAACCAAGCCAATGTAACACCATAGCGACTAAAAAAATCTTTTACGGGTTCAACATAGGTTGATGTCACCATTTTTTTATTAACAATACCTAATTTTGTCAACAATGTTGCTAATGCACCCGCAATTGCGAGTGCTAAAACCAGACGCAAAAATTGCACTATAAAACTAGCTAGAGGTTTATTCGAAAATGTTTCTGTTAATGCTTTTTTTATTTCTTTTGCTGTATCAACGCTAAAGTAAAATGTTGCTATAAAACCTGCCACGGCAATTGCAAAAAGTAGTAAAAAGCGTAAATAGTCTCCGCTTGAATAAACGGACTCATCAGGTCTTTGAATTGTGGGCTCTGATATTATTAGTGTTGTGGCAATTCCTACTGACATTACGCCTGCCATAATCATGTAACTCATTTGCCAAGCTTGATAGTTATACGAATCTTTATCTGAGCCAAAATAACTTGCCAGATAAAGAGCTCCTGCGCCAGCAACTAACATACCTATTCGATAACCTGCAATGTAGGTGGATGACATTAATGCTTGCAGGTCAGAGTCCGCAGACTCTATTCGATATGCATCAATAACCACATCTTGTGTGGCAGATGAAAAGCCTAATAACACTGCGGCAAGCGCCATTATGGTTAAACTTCCTTCACTTGTAGGATCTGTTTGTGCCATCCAAAAAATAGCACCAATAATAGCAATTTGTGAGAATAGCATCCAACTACGTCTACGCCCGAGTAAGGCAGTTAATAAAGGTAAAGGTAATTTGTCTACTAACGGTGCCCAAACAAATTTAAAAGAATACCCCAATGCAGCCCAACTAAAAAATGTAACAGCTGAACGTTCAACACCCGCCTCACGTAGCCACAAACTAAGTGATGAGAATATTAATAATATAGGTACACCAGCGGAGAAACCCAAAAATAGCATTGTTATCACACGAGGATGAAGAAAGGATTGAATGGTTTCGCCCCAACCTTTTTTCACTTCTATCGTCTGATCTAGCGCCATTAATTCCCCCTTATCTATTACTTAAGCTTCTTTTATTTGATAATCATAATCTATAATTAATGGTGCATGATCTGAAAACTTCTTATCTTTATATATTTCAGTTTTCTGTACACTACCTTTTAGACTTGGTGAAAGTACGTGATAATCAATTCTCCAGCCTGTATTATTTGCGTAAGCTTGTCCACGGTTTGACCACCATGTATAAGAGTGTTCTGGCTGTTCTAATTCTCTAAAGGCATCAACAAACTTATAATCATCAAAAAGTACATCAAACCAAGCTCGCTCTTCGGGTAAAAATCCTGAGTTCTTTTTATTGCCCTTCCAGTTTTTTATATCTTCATTTTTATGTGCAATATTCCAATCACCACAAATAATATAATCTCTACCTGAATCAAGCATTTGTTGAATTAAGAAGTTCTTTTCAGGCGTTGATGTATTGCTTGATTCCCCCATTAGGGCTTCAATATCAATGTCTTTCATCGTTTCGTGTTGCTTAGTTTTTTCTAGCGGCAAAAAGTAATCCATGCAACGGTATTTGGTTTGCTGGCGTTCTTCTTTTGCTGAACCTGATGGCATATACAAAGAAATAACACTTAGATTACCAAAGCGCGCCTCTATATAACGCCCTTCACAATCAAACTCTTCATTACCCATCCCAATTATCACTTCATCGGGTTCTGTTTTACAGTAAAGCGCTACACCGCTATAACCTTTTTTAACTGCATCATGATAATAGCTATGCCCTGGGTGAAATATGGGGTCTTCTAGCTGATGAACTTGTGCTTTAGTTTCTTGGATACAAACAACATCAGCATCTTGCTTTTCTAACCAATCAAAAAAACCTTTCTTACCTGCTGAACGAATGCCGTTAGTATTTGCTGTGATTATTCGCATAAATTGATTAAAATCCTTTTAAATCAATATGTTGTTTTTTAAGATCGTTGGTTTACGTATTATCATTGTTCTGGGTGCTTCTAACAACTTTCAGTACAATGCGGGAAAACTGAGCTTACAAATGTAAGTGATCTTTTACCAACTCAGTAATGGCAGTTGTTAGGAGTATTCAGAGCAACGAGAATTAAACGTCTAGGTTTGCTACGTTGAGCGCATTCTTTTCTATAAACTCGCGTCTTGGTTCTACAACATCACCCATCAACGTTGTAAAGATTTCATCTGCTTGATAGGCATCTTCAATCTTTACTTGTAACATTCTACGTGTCTCAGGATCCATCGTCGTATCCCATAGCTGATCTGGATTCATTTCACCCAGACCTTTATAACGCTGAATATTTAAACCTCGTTGACCTTCTTTCATCAACCAAGCCATTAAGTTATCAAAGCGTGATACATATTCGCGGCGTTCACTACGCTCGATATAGCTATCTTTGGTGAGTAAACCATCTAATGTTTGATTTAACTTAATGATGTGTTTAATTTCCTGACTATTAAAGAAGTCTTTATTTAAAAAGAAGTCAGTATCAACACCATGCATTAAGCGAGTAACACGAATCGTCCAATCATCACCCTCTAACTTTTGGGCACTAATTTTATAATTACGTGTACCATTGAATTTATCATTTATAGCAACTGCTGATATTTCTAACCATTTTTCTGCAGCAGAAAAATCAATATCAACGGAACCAGCAGGATTAAATAGCATTGCTTCTAATATTTCTGTATCAAAGCGCCTTGATAGACGACTAATTATATTTTCAATAACAACATAATCTTTTG
>Ga0256839_1002090_pt1 | contig 22943 bp, 48 predicted proteins | sample 354166metaG_FD_185968 | JGI IMG/M metagenome (GOLD analysis project Ga0256839, IMG submission 185968) | Hydrothermal vent microbial communities from Mid Atlantic Ridge, Atlantic Ocean - 354-166 | ecosystem: Environmental > Aquatic > Marine > Hydrothermal vents | place: Atlantic Ocean: Mid... | reverse complement strand
ACGCAAAAGTTGTTGGTTACAGCACCGTAACTTTCACCTACCCCGCTCCGATGATTTCCGGCTGTGATACCGGCTCGCTCGTTATCGCATCTGACGGTTCAATCGTCGATGATACGATGAATTGCGTCCACCCCTCGCTCGATGCGTTCCTTGCTTCCCTCGAGGCAATGACGGTGATCTGATGACCACTCACGCAGACATCCGCGAGGCCGTTGCGCCTCTAATCGAAAAGATACTAGAGTCCTTTGCCGCTTCCGTTGCTGAGGACCTCGAATCCGACGCCCGCAACGACGAGCGCATGAACTCGGACGTGTCGTCCGCACTCTACGCCGTTGCTCACCGACTTCAATCTGCTGACTTTGCTTACAGCGTCCGCGAGGCGCTGCAGGAGATGAATGATGCTTGAAGCAATCCTTGACGCAATCGACTACTACCGCGACCACCCGTGGGAGCTACTAGGAGACATCCTGGGTGTTGCCGCTATCACGTTCTTGACTGTGGGCATGATGTATCTGCCCCTGCTGTGGAGGTGAGGCATGGCTAGCTGTTATCCACGCAAAGATGGGTCATGGGACGTCTACCTCGTCCAGTCGTGCTATAAACGTGACCCGAAGAACGGTTGGGCGGTCTACGCCTGGGTTGCTGGCTTCGACAATCGCGAACGCGTCGAGTCAATGGGCCTCGTCTACGAAGAAACGACCTTGCAACCATCGGGGCGCGTCTGGCAAGAGTCGGGCACCCACGGTACCACCAACCTGGAATATGCTCGTGTGCTGTTGCGCCTGTGCCGCAAGGACCAGCCCCGGCATGACCACCGCATCGTGCGGATGACTGTGTCTCGTCAGACGGAGGTCGTAGAATGACCGCGCCTCTCTCGCCTGCGGGCATGATCACGCTCTTCCTCAACGGTTGGGGTGTGCAGCTACCTGCGGCAGTCCTGGAAGGGACAGGTCTCAAAGACGGCGATTCTGTGTCGAGACATACTCTTGACCTTCTTCTAAACTGACAAACGAATTGGGTGGGACCCACGTTCCATTGAAAAGAAACTCACTGCCATCGTCGCAATCGTGGCAGCACTGTTCCGCCGCGAGCTGCACGAGTACGACCTTGGCGCCAGCTAAGACCTAGAACTCGAATCGTTCGATCCTTTGGTTGAAGGTGCGATTGTGCTTCTTAACGGTGACTATTGACAAAGGCGCAGAGAATGGTTGTGCTACTAATCAACCCGCAACTGTGCCGAAAGAACGCAGTTACTCAAGAGACGCCTATCTATCTACGCGCTCTGTGACAACTGGCATCGGGATTCACCCATGTTACAAAACCTTGAAGACACGGATGCGGCGGCAAGGTTTTGTAACATGTAAGACGACCCTTGCGACGATTGGTCACTCAGCGACCTTAACCGTTTAAACGTCCCACCAGTCGACCTTCCTGAGGCGGCGAGTCATCCCACCATTACAAATGAGGTGGTTGCCGTAGTCGTGAGCTACGAACCGCCGTCCGATCATGCCGAAGTTTGACCGCTTGGTGTCTGTCATCCAGGATGGGATCTTGTCCGGGTAGGTCTTTGCGGGTCTCGTTCGCTCCTGGATGAGAACTATCCCACACGCGGAGATAGCTTTGCATGGCGCTAGCCATCTCGAGATATCTGGGCCCATCTCCTTCGCGTCGTTCCACACGTCCCACTCCCGGACATTAGAGAACGATTGCGCGCCCGTCTCTATCTTGATCACATATCGGGGGTCCTGAGCGAACGAATAGACGTCCCTGGATGCCCCTGAACCAATCTGCTCACCGCACACAAGCCAGAAGAAGTCCTTCTGAACCGCAGTTATAAACTCGTCATGAGAATCCATAGCCACCTCCCCAGTTGTGCATAACTAAGTTATATGATATAATCGAGTCACGGGCAGTACTGCTCGATCAACGGAAGAAGGAACTTCAAATGCACAAAGTATGGATTGAACTACCGAAAGTCGACACTCTCGAAGAAGCGGAAGCGCATTGCGAACTCGCGAACAAGATGCTACGGAAACTGGGCGTGCCATACGACGTCTTCTGGGCGACTGACTCACAACGCTACACTTCCACCTTCTACAACGCGAACGAAGGGCCGGGAGGCGCTGGGTTCACCGAGCTGGAAGAACGTGGCAAGTGGTTCAACCTCAAATTCTTCGCCAAGTAACGATGGGTGGGGCGCATCAGTGCGTCCCCCTCAACCTCGACGTGATGATTGCTTTCTCGGAGTCAATCATGAGTTCGTGGATCGCCCACACCAGCGCGTCGATGCGGTCAGGTGAGTAGGTTGCGCTCAGTCGCTCCCAAGTGCACATCTGATCTTCAAGGTTGTCCAGGTGCCCCTCGTTCTTCGTCCCATCAGCACGCACCACGGCATTGCCGACGTGCGAGATCTTACCTTGCTCGTATTTCTGTGCAACAGGCTCTGCCCGCGCGAGCTTCCCGCGAGACGCGTGCACCATCTTAACTGGCATGTCGGCATTCGCACCTTCTAGAACGTGCTTGACCATGTCGCCGCCTTGGTTAACCTCTGCGACGACGCTGTCTGCTTGCCAGATGTTGAACGCCTCGGCTACTTTCAGCCCCCATGCCGCGGGCGAGTACTTGCCCGAGTAGTCGGCAAGCACATAGCCGCGATTATCAGACCCAAGAGCCGCAACGATGATCCCCGTCTCGTCCGAGCCCTCCTTGTCGGTCGTTGCGGGGTCAACCCCGATGACGATGCGCAGGAAGTAGAAGTCCTCGTCGAGGAGCGTGGGCATCACGTCGAAGCGGTTCTCATTGATCTGAGACCGACGCCACAGCGCACCTTCCAGCTCTTCGAGAAGAACACCGTCGAGTTCCTGCCGACCGAGCTGAGACCCGGCATACATCTCGCGGAGCTCTTCGATCACGCCAGGAGCTAGGTTCGCGCTGTTGCGTTCGGACGAACCGGTCGTCATGACCACGTCCTTGTCCTCGGGGTTGACTGCCCGGGCATATAGGCGCTTGATCAAGGGTTTGGGCTTGGGTGTCGTCGAGATGAATACCTTCGGCGCCTTACCGAGGCGCAGTCCGAACATTGCTTGGTCGAAAGTCTCCATGCGGCGCCAGGCTGCAAGCTCGTCCATCCAGATGAAGGAGTGCTGGGGGCCACGAAGGCGCTCAGGTTCATCCGCACTATAGAGCGTCACCATCGCACCGTTCTCCCACGTCACGCGACGCTTTGACGGTTCGTAGAGGGGGCGGCCCATGGGATTGCCGTCGTAGTCGGTATCCCACTTGTTGCAGATAGCGAGAAGACCCGACTCGCCTTCGATCATGACGTCTCGGGCGTCTGCCGCTGTAGGAGCAATCAAGCCCCCGCGATTGTATCCTTGGCGCACTAGTTCCTTCGTCCATTCGGCACCCGTCCGGGTCTTACCCGAACCACGTCCCGCCATGTAGAGCCAGAATTTGTGGGATGCTGCTGGAGGTAGCTGCTCATCTCGCGCGAGGAACTGCCAATCGTTTACTATCTCGTGAAACAGCTCGGAACCGAACTCGTCGAGCCATTCGGGCACCATCTCGGGATGTTCCCGCAGGTACTCGATTGTGAGTCCTGCCTGGCGCAAAGAGCGTCCGATGTGTAGGCCGTCAAAGCTGTGTTCCGATATTGTGAAGTCTAGAGGCATGAATGACGTATAAGTTGCTTAGGTTATCTGCGCAAACATGAAAGAAGGTGTTGACAAGGGCCTATAACTCGGTTATACGTCAATTAGCAACAACGAAAGCAACGGAGAAGAGGCAATGGACCTCGAATTTAAAAAGAACGACCGGATCGTGCTCACTAAAGCGGCTCGCCACCATCAAGCGGCGGGGTTCATCTCATCTACCAAATGCGTGCCTGCGGAAGTTGCTCACGCTAGCGTCCTTAAGGTCACCAACACGAAACGCGGCCGCAAGGTTCATGTGTGGGACGACCGGGGATATGGATATGCGATTATGGCGGACGACCTTCCCGACTTCATGACGGTTTCCAAGGAGTGATGCTACATCAGCATCCTGTTCCGCTGGTACTCAAAGCAAGACCCACGCACCTTTCTCGTATTTCACGACCCCTTCTTTGCGCTTCTTCTGAAGCAGCCGGTCTGCTGCCCGTGCAGTGCGGTCTCCAGGGGCATAACCTAGGAGGGTAAACTCGCGCTGCAGGACCGCGTATGAAAGACCTTTGGCAACAGCGTTCTCCCACGCGGTTTCCAAGACGTTGTCAGGGAACTGCACACCGTAGACAATCATACCGCTTCCCCGCGACCGCCGGGGGTGTCTTTCAATTCGTTGATCATTCGGGTAGCAATCTGATCCCAAGATTGCTCGCAAGGAGTATGCGCTCGCGCACCACGGTCATATTCAGCTTGGTGAAGGCCCTCTGCTTTCGCCACACGAGCAGCCTCCTCACCGATTGCCTCGGCGAGAATGCAGCGTGAGATAGGGTCTCGGCGAAGCAGTTCGAGGATCACAGCGAAGCGATACTGCGGCATCGCGTCGATAAGGTCGGCAAGCGACTTGATCATAGCTTCCCGCATAGGACCACCAAGGTCCAGTTTGAATTCCATTTCAGCCATTGAACACATTCTCCTTAACCGATTGCCAAATCCAGAACAGGACGACCATATCAAGGAGAACGTCGAACAAACGCCCCAGGATCAGGTCATAAGGGAGCAACAGAGAGAAGGCGACCATGAGCACGCGGTCGAACTTGGATCCGCCCTCCCACGTAGTCAGGACTTCTTTCTTGATCTGAGCTAGCATGAGCACCCCTCCATATCTTCGGTTGATGCAAGATAGGCGATAAGCACCGACGACGTCAAGCGTGTTTCCAGGTGCAAGTCACTTATTAGTGGGTCCTTCAGTCATCCGAGGGATAAGACGATGACTGCAAGCACGTCAGCAAGGAGGTAAGATCAGGGCGCGGCTCAGTTCTCCCTTGTAGCTGTCTAAAGGGTGATCCTCCCACCTACTCCTCATGCGCTCTATAGTTGCCCTGGGTACTCCGTGGATGTTGAGGTAGTTTCCCGTGCATACAATAACCGCGACGTCATCTGTTAGGGAAAGGTAAGGCTTCATCTCCCAGAGGCGGGAAAAGGTGTTAGACACAACCACCCGCTGACCACACTTAACAGCATTCTTCGCCACTTCAAGGCACCAGGCGTGAGCGTCCTTCAAACGTGACGGGTCGAACTCATAGCCGTTTCTGGTTTCAAAGAACATATCTGCTTCCACATGCAAGCAACCAGAGAGGCTTCGCGCATGGGTGGATTTTCCGCTTCCAGGCAAGCCACGAATAAGTGTTAAAGTACAGGTCAACTAAAGTCCTTTCTCACGCATCCAAGTGCTTCATAAGTTGTACCACACCAATAGCGCCGTCAAGGGTACTGCGTCCAAGTCGATTGCTTGTAAAGCCAGAAGTGTCTCAAATTGCATAGCCTATCCTTTACGGCGTAAAGTACTCGACGTCCAAGTTGCTCGGGTGCATCGCAGCGTTCACAGCGTCTCTGATCCGCTGCTCCTCACCGAGGTGCTTGTCCACTTCACGACGATGCCATGACTTGAAGGCTGCCGTCTCACTTATGCGTTTAAACGCCGTGCGCTTGTTCTTGTGCTGGGACCTCGTGTCGTCACTCTGCCCAACTGCGCCCGACTCAATGTGAGTGTACCGGACACCCGATTCTGTCTTGTTACGCTTCTGACCGCCTTTGCCAGATCCACGGAAGTAGCCCCACCGGCAGTCTGCTGCGGTTACAGAGAAGAGTACTTCTTTAGCCATGTCGTTCCATTGCGTCGCGCATCAACTCGGACACGCGCGCCCCTGTTTCTGTGTTTCGGTAGTACCGACCGAACCCGTCGCACTTCTCGCAGGATCGAGAGCAGTCGCAATCGACAACCTCCCAGGGATCTAGTGCATCTTCTGGATCAGGCTTTTTCACAGTAGTCCTCCTCGTCTGTGTCAGGTAAAGGCCACCACCCTAGTAGGCGGTGCTTGGGCCTCTTCGAATTCTCGTGGAACAGCAGGCGCCAATTGTAGTCATACCAGGCGCCATCCTGGAAGAATGCTTGGGTGATGCTCACGTCCGCACCCCGAAGCGGGTTTGACGCTGCCTTAGGCTGGAAGAAAGCAATCAGTATCTGCTTGCCATCTCGCTTGCATGCATCAGCTGGCCGCGTGTCGGACCCCATATTCAAAGTAGGGATCAGTCATCTTCTGGCGCACGACCTGCTTTGCTGTCTCCTCGTCCTTATAGCGACCGAAGCGCGACCAATTGCGAAAGAACGGGGAGCTGCGCCCATTCGATGCTCGCCACCACAGTTCCCACGGTCTCGCATGCTTCCGCAAGCGCTTGCGCGGACGCTGCGTCTCTTCCGGCATCTGGGACGATTGCTTACTCATCTCGTTTCACTTTCACTCCCATGTTCTCAAGAGCTGCAAGAACACGGTCCTTCTTCTCGTCAGGATCGGTATTCTTCTCGTCGTCCTCGCCCACCTCTTTCGGACGGATGTGCGGATGCAGGTAAGGGGCGACTTTCGCCGAGACAGCGGCAGCCAGTTCGTGGTTGGGCGGTACCATCACCTGCTTTCCTGTTTCGGGATCCAGGATTGGGTTGCCATCGTCGTCGACCGCAGGATAGCCAGCGAAGGCCCGCCCAGCTATTACTGCCATCATGACCACGGGGTCCCAATGGGCGATCCCGGTGTCCATCTCGACCGCCTTTTGGATTTTGTCAATCAGCGTCTCTTTGATTGCTCGACGGCGTTGCAGGCCGCGCCTCGTGCCGTCTTTCGCTACCCGGAGTTTCGAGACGATAATGTCGGTGCCCGCGTCGTCTGCTTTCGGCTCGGGTTTCTTGTTCTTTGGCGCCACGTTGCTCTACCTCGTTCTTTGGTGCAGTACCTACTTCTTTTCTCCAATTAGGAGAGGCCTAACTTACTTATACCCGAGGCCCATCGTCGATGCAATCAGTAACGAAGGTGCAGGGAAATGGGCGAAAGGTGCAGGGGAAGGCGCATGCTTCGCGCAGGGAATCGCATAAAGACGCAGGGGATCGCGGCATCTGAGCAAGAAAACACTCATACACATGCGCACGCGCGCGGAAATTCAACGTCAAAACCATCTGATCACTCAAGAAACCCTGCACGAAATCGCGGAAACCCTGCACGAAATTGAAAAGCCCCTGCATGAAACCCCAAAACCCCCTGCGTCTTTTCCCACCCCGGAGTCTTATAAATAAGGAAACCCTGCACAATCTGCGCGTTTTTTAGAAATAGAAAAAATCCAACCGCCTCGCGAGCGCGCGCGTATATGCGCACATGCGCGCGCGTGAGTCATCCCGCCCCATTTGTCAACCACCCAAAACCTCAGTAATAAGGACCTAGAAACGACGAAACGCGCCCGACTTTCACAGAACCCCTCATCGGGCTCCGGGCACAGCCAGACACGTTTCTCCTGTATTCTCGCGCGGTCGCACGCCTACCCTGCAATCGTGTAATGTGAACAAACCTGATCCCGTCGCCCACAATTGCAGGCCGGACAATGACTGCTAGGCAACAGCCAAAGGAGGCGCGTTGGGTCAGGCAACCTATTTCAGTGCAGCGCCTGCGATCTGAGACGCGAGGTCATTGGATGCCGCCTCAACGAGACCCGAGATGAAATCCATTCCGAGCATCCCGCCGAGTACGACGAAAAGCGAGACGATTGCGTATTGTTGAATCTGTGCCATTGTGCTTCTCCGTTGATTGATAACTCGCTTATAGACGAATGCCCACTACCTGCCAACAGGTTCCTACAACCGAGTTATATCCTCATTCCACGCTTGACGTTCAGAATCGTGCCGCGGTGTGAAGTTTCAACTGCTTCTCGGGAAGCCGTTGAGCAGCACCGCGCTGCGGTTCACGTAGTGCTGACGTGACAAGCTCCCAACCGAGAACACGCAACGCTTTGCCCGTCCCATTAACATGTGCAACTTCGGCACCCCCATGCCCATTCTCGATCATGTTGCCGAGATCTTCGTGCAGATCCTTGACATTCATTTCCCATTCTCCTTCATCGTTGATGCGGTCAAGAAGACCTTTCCTGGCCGCTCATTTTCGCAAGCCCTTCTCGAGAGTATACGGGTTAAGCTCTGACTTCATTAGAGCGTCGATGGGGATAGGGCTTTCCATTTCAACGTAAAGGCGGTGCAGTGCCCTTGTCTTTGCGGGTGTCAATCCGTAGATCATACCCGCCCTTCCTTCTGCCACTTGAGTTGATTGCGGATCATAACGATGAAGATCCCGATTACGCCGACGAGAAGCCCCCATTGCTGAGTTCCAACGAAATAGAAGAACCACAGGAATTGTCCGGTTATTCCGACGACCCAGGTCCACTTGTTCAGGTTGCCCGCCAACCAGAGATTGGCGAGGGTGAAGATGGACAGAACGTATGCCAGCGCGTCGTAGGTCATGCGAACGACCTTGGCATGGAATCAGGGATCGCAATGCAGTCGGGGATAGCAATAGACCACTCGCTCCCACGGAGACGCGAGTAGCGACGATCCCGCCCGTTTTCCCATACGAGCGTATGCCAAAGCCGACTCCGCCCAGCCATTCGAAGCAGAACACGTCTTGCGATGGCATCCCGGAACACTTCATCACCGAAGTGGACGTCCGTTACATAGCCGCAGGTCTCAGCTTCCCGGTGCATCAGGCGCGTGAACTGTTTCTGGGTTAGCGCCTCTACGATATGGGCGCGGTCGTAGTCCTCATGGTCCTCGTGCATCCACAGTATCTGGCTTGGGTCGTTGTCGCTGAGGCAAGGCAGGACGTCCTTTGGCAGATACGTCGGGTCCTCGAGATGCGCCTGGCATGCTTCAATCGAAGGATCAACCGACCGGAATCGGATCGTCGACTTCGAGACGTCGCCCACTCGGTGAATCTCAGCGGTACCGCTGAAACCTCCGAGAAACTCGCAAATGTCGTCGATTGACCGGTCGTCGAAGATCGCTTCTTTGACCTCCTCTTCCCGCTTCTCGGCAACCTCGTTGTAGGGCGACCCATCTTCCACCTCGCTATAGTGGTGAGGATCTTTGTCCGCGTACCGTTCGAAGTTGTCAACAACGAGGGCTTGCAGACGGTCTCGTAGAGCGTCCATGTCTTTGATCTGCGGCGGGCGGTCATCCGTCCAGAAACCATTCATCTGAGCATCGCGTAAGACGAACAGCGAGCAGATGGCTTTCGTTATGTGCGACAGACCGGAGTCTTTGTCGATGTCTTCGCCTTCGACGAACTGCTGGATGTGCCCCAAAGCCGCATCGACATAGACGGACGCGCGGACCCCCGCCCCACGGTAGTTGTGGCGCCCGTACTTCAAAGACCCCTCGAGCATCCCGACTCCAACCTCCCATAGAACCTGCATGGGAACGACAAAGAATTGTCGCCACTTGGCAGTCCCGATTGCGTCTTTCGGGTTTGAGTCTTTTTCCATAGGTAACTCCGTAGTTGAAAGAGCCGTTTAAACGGCTCTTTTGGTGTTAAAGCCAGTTTGTCTTTGGCGCGCCTTTCATCTGGATCTGCTCCGGAACGCGCCAGACGGTCAAAGGTTCTTCGTTGTAGAACTTGTTCCACGCGAATACGAAGTAGGGGAAGAGGTCCGCAATGTGGCGACCGTTGTTGCCAAATTTCAAAGAAGACAGCTTCTGGCGCAGCTTGAACGCAGGATCATTCGGATCGGAGCTGAGGCCAGTAATGAGGCGGTCAGCGAAGTCCGGGAACCTCTCTGGATCGCACTTCTCGGCAAGATAGTAGAAAGTTCCGAGGATGCCCTTAGGAGCAGGCCGATTCCCACCGCCCATAACGCTGAGTTCCGCTGCTGCAACCAACCTCTCACGACGAGAAATAGCGAACTCAAGCACCTCGCTGTTGTCAATGTCGATCTTCATAGTGAAAGTTCCGCGGGCGGAATCGAACAGGTGTAGGTTCCGGACGACCGCTCCGATTTCACGGTAATAAGGAAAACCTTCAATTGCCAAGACGTCGGATTTCGAGCGACCACTACCTTGATCCATTGTGTGGAACGCCTCTTCTGGTACTCCACGGACGACCAGAAACTGCGCACGGATGTTGCCGAGTACGATTGCGGTCATGCGATGGGATCCATTCAGCATCCGGCCCATTCCATCGAACTGCAGCACCTCGCCATTGCTGAAATTCCATGTACCATTCTTGATTGACCGGATGTACTTCTGTACTTTCGACGGTTTCACGGGCCGCCTAATCTTCCGCGCATCGAGATTAGCCTGCGCTTCCTCGGGGCCTATCGTCACAATCTCAGTGGTGAGGTTTGCTTCTATCATGTGAGTCTTCATTTCGTTCTCCGTTTATCTACTGTTGTTTGTAGCTAGAGTATTGTGGCATATAAGAGAGTTATCCGCAACAAAGAAACCAGGTTCCTATTATGCGGGTTTCTTCTCCAAAGCGTGGTGATACTCCTCGCCTTCCATCGTCACCGTGTAACCGGATCCCGCGACCATCCCATCCTCGTCAAACCCACGGCCGTATTCGACGAGGCCACGCGTGCGCAACGAGTGCAGGAAGCCCCGCGTCACAGCGAAGTCAATATCGAGTGCTTTTTCGATGTATCGGATTGGCATGAACCAGCAATGAGCGAAGTAGGAGGGCGTCTCCTCGAGCATATAACCGAGGATGGTTAGCTCTAGCTGTTCTTGCGGGGTCATGAGGACACCTCAAGATAGACGATACCACTACTAACGCTTAGAAGAACGGCAGAAACCCACTCACCGCTTGCTTCACCGGCGTCCGAGACGTAGACCTCAGTATCTTTCCCCATTTTGTAGTTTCCACCTTTATATCCCCGGAAAACCTTTCCGATGGCGCTGGCTAAGCTCTGTCTAAGCTCAGCAACCGTTACATCTTCATACGACCGCCCTAAAGCAAGGTGCTCGTAGGCACCGCGATAAGAAGCGAGTTCACCTGGGCGCCACTCCCCTATCCAGACAGGTGCATCACTCGGGTACTTCGAAAGTGCGTCTATAAGTTCACCGAGTTTCATTCTACCTTCTCCACAAACTCGCCATCAACGATGCGGAGCACCTTGGAATCTTTCGGCTCACCAATAAACCGAAAGTAAGCGCGCCCACCGTCGATAGAGACACCCGCACCTTCGACCTCGTAGAAGTCATGCCGATGCTGAGAATACTCCAACCCCTTCGTGCCTTCGACCATGCGGAAGTCTACCTCCTCGATTGCGTCCGCGTTCGAGATCATGAGGGGCGCTTCCTTCGTCAGGCGAGTCATCTGAGAATGGAACAGCCGGAAGTAGCGATTGCCGAACTCAGGGTGCGGCGTCTCGCGGAAGTAAATGTCGCCTGCAAATGCTTCACCCGCTATTGCCGACGTGCAGACATAGCGGACGTCCACGCCGTCTTTCTCGGAGTAGAACTTGGCGACCTTTTCCGGGTAAAACAGTGGTCGGTGGTGGATCTTATTCAACGACATAGGCTTTCACCGCCTGCTCATCTTCACCAAGGTACTCTTTGCCGGCATACTCCGACCATGTCTTCGACGGTTCGTGCCAAACCACTTTCTTCCGAACAAGCGGGGCGAGGCGGAGGGAGTGATCACCGTCTGGCACGAGCACATTAAATTCTAGGTTTTTCTTTCTCATTTCTTGTCCTCCTTAGGTTCAAACTTCGAGATCACCAAGCTCGACAGATCCAAGAAACCATCCCGTGCCTAGATAGAGGGCCTTCCCGTCTCGTGATGCTCGACCACGTCGTAGATGTCGCCCACGCGGTAGGCGCTCGTTGCGGCATGCGTGCAGCGAACTTTGCTTCCAACAACGAATCTAAGTGTCTTCTTCGGTGCGTGTTGAGGGGCAGTCATTTGCTCGACCATACGATTATGGCACAGACCAGCGTTACAGTGCCGAAGACAGCTCGCGACATTATTGACCAGTACCAGGAAGCATCCCATGCAGCCAAAGCAAGAACCGAAGCTACGCCAAAAGCGGCTACTACTCCAAAGAACGCCGCCACGATAAACCCGATTATCCAACCAGGGACCCAGTTCGACACGAACAAGTCAAGCTTCCTGTACCAGGGAGAGAGCTCCCAGGTCCTTTCGTTGATATGGTCAGGGCGCAGCATCTTTTTCACCTTCGATGATATAACGTGCCTCAAGGAGGGACCTCAGCTGGTCATGCGCGAACTGCATCGAGTGAGGATCCCCACCGCGCAATTTCACGCCAAGGTTGTGAAATTGGTGAATCATCCACCCACCTTCAACAACAAAAGTCGGAGACCTTTCTCGGTCGTCCTTTACGAGCCCCCGATCTGGGAACTCACGAGCAACGGGGCGCTCGAAGGACCGGCAACAGTTGTCGAAGTCGCGTTCCATCGCATCACCTGCTACGGGTTGCCACCCGCCCACCAATTTGATCCACTTCCGCATGTTATTCTCCGTTACTTGATAACTCACTTATAACACAGCAACGGACGTGCTATAAGCCAGTTATCAGGTTTACTCGTCCCCGAATAAGGTCTGAGTGCTACTCCTCGTAGCCCCTGCTTTGACTTTCATTAGTTCGTCTATCTTATCGGCCATGGCCTTTGCAGAGCTCCAGTTTTTCTCCTCGAGAAGCAGGAACTTCGGTATTCCATCTCGGAGCAAGGTGTAGCGGTCGGTGAACAAGTACCAGCCACCATCTCGAACTCGAACCCACCAGAATGCGAGCCCGCCTGCTTTCGCGTGCGCTATGAGCCAATTGCATTGGTGAGCAAGTCGTGGTTCGCCCGCGGCACCGAAACGGACGAGCGTCTTGTCTCGGGCCGGCAAGTTCTTGATGAACTTCCCCTCCAAGAACGCGTAGACGCCATGCTTGCCCACGCCGGTGTCTGGTATTCCTGGAGTCAGCTTGTCTTCGAAGCGCTGGCAATGCGCACCGCCGGCCTGTAGGTGCGTTCGAAGTGTGCGGGTTGCGCTTGTTTCACTCATTCGATGTTGCCTCCATGTGCTCCTTCAACTCCTTCGAGAACTCGCGCATCTGGTCGTAGGCCTCATTGAGCGCCTCGCGAGGACTCCTGCCTTGCCCGCAGAAGCGGTACCGTGTTGAGATAGCGACGGCTTGGAACATTCCTTCCCACATCTCAGTGATCTCCCAACCCGGTTTGTTGATCTGCGGCAGGCCGCCAAACGTGACTACGGGAGCCCAAACGGACGCATCGAAGCCGGTCAGCATCCACAACGCGCGATTGCGCGTGCTGCCCAGCTCCGCGTCTTCAGTCGGTGCTTTTATCATTGCTCAGCTCCTTTCTGAGTTTGCCCAGCTCCGCGTTTAAACGAGCGATCTCCTGATCCTGCCCGAAGAGCTGCTGGGATTGACGATTGAAGGCATCGATGTGCCTTTTGATCTCGTAATAGGCGTAGCGAGCAACGTCGCGGGCCTGTGACTCGATGTCGAGTGGACGGATGCGACCCGCGAAAGCCTTATCCGTGATCACGCCCCAACCTTCATTCCGGTACTGAAGGTCGAGACGAGCGTATGTCTGCATCCTTTCTCGCAACGCGGCTCGGAGAACTTCAATCTTGTCTTCTTCACAAGCATAGCTCATTTACCACACTCCCGCATGAACCAGGACAGCAGACGGCCTTGAGCTTTGGCATCCTCGAGAGCGTTGTGGACGGTTCTATTGGAAGGGCGGCACTCCAGGCGCTGCTCATACCAGGCCTCTTCTAGCTCAGCGTTCCCAGACCACTCGATAACGTCGTCCAAGGTCCTAATGCAGCGATGATGGCGGAAATGCCACGATGCTCTGTTACCGAACTGCTCAGCAAGGTTCTCGAGCACTGCGCCGTCGAACGCGGGGCCTTTAGTATATACCCCATTTATCGAGTCGCGAGAACAGAAGTCTCGCAGCATCTCAAGTGCGAGGACGGGGTGGGTGGTATCCCTCAGGAAGGTTTCTTCGATAGTGTTCCTTTCCTGAAGAAACCAGAACTTTAGCGTGTCCTCCGAAACGTGGAGTCCAGCGTCAATCTGCTCTTGCAGCGACAGACGGACGTAGAAAGTATCTCCGAGTCCTTCGGGAGTAACAACGACCGCGCCAATCGACGCGACCACTGCTTGTTTTTCTGCGGACAGTGTTTCGATGTCCAGCGAGATTGCGCGACGAGTCATTTCTCACTCAACTCCTTGTCTCCGCCGGGCGGGAGTCTCAGCGCGTTGTTCAATCTCTCGCGAGCGACGACGGGTAAGAACGCAGCAGCGGCAGTCTCCTTCTTAAGGAACGGAGCCGCGAATTCTTCAACCTCGGGCCAGATCACAATCAGCTTCTGAACCGTAGATGCCGTGTCGAGGGTTGCGCGCGTCGATTGGCGCATGGACGAGATTTCTGCGGTCAGGTCTTTGCGCAGGCTTCCAAGGGCGGCGGCGCGTTCTGAAAACTCGTGTGCTGCGTCATAGACGTTGATGGTGTAGTGGCTCTGGAAGCCGGGTTGGAAAGCCCATTTGTGCTGCCTGTGCACAGGAACTTCTTTGATACCCACCAGGTTGTTGTTCGGCGGGTAACCGCCACCCAAACCGGCGTACCGGTCGAACCTGGTCACCTGGCCCGCAAGTTCGACCTTGAACGAGTTCGACATGGCGGGCCAGCCTGCCGGAAGAGCCGCGACGATTTTCCGCAAAGACAGCTTAGGGCCTTTACCTCCCTCAACTTTGAGGAACCACGTGTCCATCGTGTGGTCATAGATTTCTTGCGCGAGGGCACATTCTGCGGCGACCAGCTTTCGGCAGCGATCTGCGAAAGCGTGGTCAATGAGTTGCGAGACAAGCGCCTCCTTGATCGCAACGGTCAGTCGTGTTGATGCCATGGTAAAATCTCCTTTATGTCCAGGCGTAGATTGCTGCCGTCAGCAGCAGGATTGTGAGCGACCAGTAGATCACCTGTTGACGGACAAAGCGTTTGAACCCGTCATTCTTGATTTCTTTCCGAAGGAGACGCAGACGCGCGTCGTCGATTAGACGTTCTTGCTTCTTGTTAGACATTGGTGCTTACTCCTATTGTTGCAAAGAAAGCAATCCAGAACACTCCCCGTGATGGAGTTCCGAAGAGATCGAACGCAGCCCCTGCGATTCCGCGTAGCATCTTGGGCGTAAATCGTTTCTTGCGCGATGATAGGCGAGAACACGCTATCCGCCTTAGATCGCTTCTCTGAGCGTGGTTGGAATTTGAGGATCTCGGCAGTCATCTGAACGCTCCTGGAACTCGGAAGGAGCACCGAACTTCCGGAAGCTTTACTTCAACCTGGAGGTCCATCATGTCAGCAACAGCGCAGTCGGTATAAGAAGTGGGTCCCATACCGCGCGGCTTCCCTGCTTTCGCTGCTTCACGCGCAAGCATGAGGATATGCTCGTCCATGACGCCTTCGAAGCGTCGGGCGGCATTATCGACGATGTAGTCGCGCAAGTTCACGTCGAGACGAAGAGTCTTTTTCACCTGGCTGAACACTGGCCGGTTCAAGAAAATAGAGGACAGCTCCTCCTTCAGTTGGTTGTTCTCTGCTTCGAGTTCGGTGACACGAGCGGAAAGCCGCTCTGTGGCCATGATTCCGCGGATTCCTTTGAGCATCAGTCTCCTCCTTTCGTCAGGTCTTTTTCCTCCACTACGCCGGTCACTTCGACCAAAGTCTCTTTCGCGCGGGTTACCGCGACGTAGATCAGATTATACTCCTGTTCCACCTGCCACTCCTGCTTAGCCATCTTCGACGGCATCAGAGCTTCGCGGTCGAGAAGGAACACGCGATTCCATTCCATCCCCTTCGACTTGTGAGCCGAGCAAAGCGTGATAAAGCCTTTTCCCGCTACGTTGTCGTCGAAGATCTCTTCGATTGCGTCGACCACGTCGGTGACGCGATCCAAGCCGTTCGAGCGGACGCGTTCGATAACCGTCATGATGGTTGCGACTTCGTCCACGATACGGTCAGCCTTCTGCTCCTGGTCCTTCTTCAGGGCTTTTGCCACTTCGCGGGTCTCATATTCGCGCAGCTTGGTCTCCAAGCCGTTAACGGTTTTCGCCGACTTCCAGCGGGTCGAGAGCTTGACCAAGCCTTCGCCGATGTTGCGGCCTTCGATCTTAGCGGGCAGGCCTTCGCGGATCATCTTGAAGCACAGGCCTACCAGGTACTTGTTGTAGCGGCAGAGGATTGCGTTCTCGCTGTAGTCAGCCGCGTCGATTGCTTGCAGCCGATCCATAAGGTCACCATAGGGCAGCGAGATTACTTCACCCTCGGGAGCGGATTCGTGCGCCGTGATATGAGACACCCAGTTCTGAGCGTGCGCAACGATTGTCTTTGGGCAGCGGTAGGTCACGGTCAGCGGAAGTTCTATGGCGTTGAAGGCACGTTTGATCTGCTCGAGAGAGTCGTTGTCCGCGCCCGTGAAGCCGTAGATTGCTTGGTGTGGGTCACCGACGGCAACGAAACGTGCACCGCCGGCCATCACGAGACGCGCGAGTGCTCGGCGTGCCGGATTGGTGTCCTGCGCCTCGTCAACGAGGACCCAGTTGTACTTGTGCCACGGTTTCAGCGAAACGCGCTTCGCCAGCGGCAAGTACACCATGTCGTCCATGTCGATGGTCGACAAGTCAGCATTAGATTTCCGCAGGACGGTGCGAGCGAAGTTGATCGCTATACTGATCTGGTCGTCTTCGAGCGTCTCGCCAATGTCGAAACGGTAGGCCATGTCGTACCACGCGTCCACGTCGTCCCAGTCGGTCAAGCCTTCCTTGACAAGTGCGCTAGGAACGAAGCCGCGGTTCTTTGCCATCGAGACGAATTTGAGGATGGTGGGGACGAGTTCGCGAAGTTCGGTGCGCTCCTGCTGCGCGATAGCCTCTTTCTCGGCAACGATCTGGTCGACGATGCGGTTCACCTTCTTGTCGTCGATCTCGGGTTTTTTGGGATACGTCATGGAACGCACAATACCGAACCCGAGCGAGTGGAACGTGGACGACTCGATGCGGTCGGCCTTGTTTCCGAAGTCTGCTCGAGCGCGCAAGTCGTCGCGCTTCGCGAGCTTCTCTTTGATCTCGTCAGCCATCTTCTTGTTGTAGACGCCGAACCAAACCTTGCCGCGCATGAGTGCAATGCCGTTGAGGATCGTGGTGGTTTTGCCAGCACCTGCGACTGCGTTCAGGATCGCATGACCGCGGTCATTGTTGACCCAGTCGTAGAACGCTTGCTGGGCGGGCGAGGGTTTGAAAGTCGACATTGTGCTTCTCCGTTGATCAGTTGATACCACGACACATAAGCGATTTATAGCTCCGCGTCAACCGTCATCTTCATCTTCGAGCAGAACTCCCAGCATAAAGTCAACTACTGCTTGGCCCAAGTACCATCCGACGCCAGCAGCTAAGCCGACGCCGAAGAACCACGACAAGGTGTAGGCCATTACAGGTTGGCCGCGGCGAACAGGTTGTCCGTGCGCAGCGTATAGAAGTTGCGTGGCAGGACGAACTGGAAGGTAGCAGGTCCCACCTGCATGAGCGGGACGCGAACGAGCTCCTGGTCATGGACGACCTGAATACCTAGCGATGCGCCGGTGGCCGTCGCCCGCATCTCGCGCCCGAGTTCCAACACGCCTTTGCTATTCGACAAGGCGGTTCCTTCACGGCCGAGTTTGAAGCGAAGCGCCCCCGTCTTCTCGTCGAAGTCGATCTGCTTGAAGCGAGGTTCCGGCATGAGTTTGTCGAGGCCGATTTCTCGCTGGTTCGCTTCCTCCTTCATCGAGAAGCGGAAAGTGTCTTCGAAGGTGTAGATATCAAGGTGCATCGTCGTGCTCCGTTTTCTTGTGCTTCGCTTTTCGCGGAAGAGGTTTAGCTTTTCCCGGTACCGCGCGAGGTTTAAACGCGCCAAAAAGGTTCCGAGGTTTTGGCGCGGGTCGTTTCATGCAGGCGGTTTCCCCATGTTCTGGATAGTCTTGTGGATGCCTTGGATGATCATCGAGTTGCTCGTGATGATCTGCGCCAGGTTCTCGTTCGCGTCTTGCAGAAGTTTCAGGCGCCCGATGTTACTGGCTATCAGCGCCATTTCTCCCCCCTGATCGCGCGCATTCGCGAGGGCGTTGTCCGCGTTCTTCATGATCTTGTCTCGAAGCACCTCGTCGTTGTCGAGGCTGTTGGTTTCGCCTTTCGGGGTGCAGGCAGCGGCCCAGCCGAGGATTGCGAAAATTGCAGCGTTGATCACAGCATTGAGGTGGATATTGTTTTGAGGATCCTTCTTCATCTGATCCTGAAGGATCGACCAGATCCGAGGAGCAACCTCGCCCATGGCGGACCCCATCTCATCCGACACAGCGTCTCGCAGCATCTCTCGCCGTGTTTCGTCGTCCGGGTTGGATGCTTTCTCGACGAAAGCGGAAAAGTCGAAGGGGTCTTGCATTTCTGAGCCTTTCAAATGGTTCGCCCGAGCATAACAAATGCCCAGGCGATAGGAAAGCAGGGTTTCAGGTTTCACCCGATGTTGATCTCACCGGAGCAGAACGAATCCGGGCAGCTCAGTTCAGAGGTCGACTCGAGCCATTTCGAAGACGTGCGGAAAGTGAAGCCGCACTGCTCGCACTCGCACTTGATCATGCGAGTGGTTTGCTTCTTCGTGCCACCCATCTCCGAGGACAGTGCTGCGTGAGGCAGTGGTCCGAGTTTCTCGATGATCGGCAGAGCCCATTCGCGCCATTTGTCGCCTGCGGTTGTGGCGGTCGGTTTTCCCTCCAAGCCCACCGCTTTCATGCAGCGAACGAAGTCGGCTTTGTGTCCCCGGATTCCGGTTGCGTGGATCAGTTCGTGCGTGTGGACGTCCGCGATGCGTTCCGCGTCTCCGATTGCGGGGGTGATGAAGATCTCCGGTGTCCGGTCCTCAGAAGCTTCGGGCACCCAGCACTCGCCGATGCGCTTTCCTTTCGCGCCGTGCGACGTGAAGCCGATTGAGACGCGGACGTCGGGGACAACGTATCCAGCGTCCAGGAACACTTTGCGAGCTTCGGCGGTAAAGGCTTGCAGCCACTCTTCGCGGGTTTTGATTGATTTGGTCATCTGTATCTCCAGTTGTCGGTTGCTATAAATCGCTTATAGCAACTAACCGGACAGGGGTCAACCGTTTAAACGGGCGAGGCTGCTTTCATTGACTTCCATTCCTGCTGGATCGTTCTCTGGTAGGTTCGCCAGTCGAGTTGATTGCGGGCCCACTGAGGAACGCGGGCGAGAACGCTGAGCAGTGGGTACCCATCACGTCTCGCAGCATCAAGCCGCCGCTCTAGGTCGAGGCCTACATCCCCTGCCAATGAGGGACGGCACGGCCAGGCGAGTTCGTAAGATGGGGGAGCTGTCCAGACGAGCATATCACCTTGAATCTCGAACTCAGCTAGGTCAACGTGGAATCCTGGCAGACAGAAGCTGGTAGGTTTGAATTCCAGCTGCCGAACCATGTCAGGCGAGGCGTAGGATGTGGGTTCTTTGACGAGGTACTCGCCATCTCCATCTGGGCAGATGATAAGCTGGCGGCCGACCCATTCAGCAGAGAAGCGCTTCCCGATCTCAAAGTAATCGGCGAAAGCACGTCCGCATTGGATAGACATGCGGCCATTTTGGCGAGCTGCAAGGCGTAGGTGGAGCATTTTGGTCTCCGTTGTTCGCTGTCGACGCGTGAACTATTGCGACCATCCTCGAATATGTCAAGGGGTTCAATTAGGCAGGATAAGTTTCCCCGTGCCTCCCCCGCTCGGATTCTTGAGGATCTCAGGACCTTCCATGCTCGTGATCAAAGCCACTTCCCAGTCGATGATCTCGTAGTCGATCTTGCTGTTGGCGTTGATCTTCGAGACGAACATTGCCGCGCCTTGTGCCCCGCCCTCGATCTCGACGGTGTCCGCCTCTTCAATGCCGACCTTTGGTGAGAGGTTGTTGTACCGTTTGACAATCCGGATTCTGTTGCCCATTGGGTTGCTCCAGTTCTAGTAGACCCACTTGGGCTTCGCGGAGCATTATCTCGGAAATCTCGAAAGAATCCTTGAACCGTTCTGCGAGACCCGGTGGGGTCGGATTTGTGATTATAGAACGAACTCCCGACTGGATCAAGAGGCCTGCGCAGGACGCGCAGGGGCGGTGCGTTACATACGCCAGGGAGTCTTCGACAGACCCGACGGCGTTAAGTATCGCGTTTGCTTCGGCATGGACAACCATTGCGTACTTCGTTGGACGGTCGTCGTAGCGATCTTTACCGTCCTCGACGCTCCTCGGGAAGCCGTTATACCCCATGCCGACGACCTGCCACTTGCTGTTGACGAGCACACAACCTACCTGGGTGCTCGGATCCTTAGACCAGGTCGCGACATGCGCAGCAAGCTTGAGGAAACGCCTATGCCACTTCTCGCTCATTTTACCCTCTTCTTTACGCGTGCCAGACGCAGCAGGATGTCGCCCATCTTGTTGCCGTCGTGCGCGGGTTTCTCGAACTCGTCGAGTATGATCAGGTACTTGAGGTTGCCACTGAGTGCGGCGGTCAGGTAGTAGTGGAATACTGTCGTGCGAACACCTTCCGGCGACTCGTCCTTCATTTCGCGCAGCATCGCGGCAGCTTCCCCAATCGACCACTCCTTGGAAATCAGCCGGGCGAGGTCAATTGCTTGCTTAGATCCTGGTGCGCGGTTCAGAGCTGCCTGAGCCTCCGCAACGGTCTTGCAATGCGCGACCGCGGACAAGTTGACCACTCCTTGCCGCGGAGAGCCGCCTGCTTCTTCGGCGCAGATGTCGAGTATGTCCTCGGATACTTCGATGCCTTCAGCTTCGGCAATGCGCGACAGCAAAGTAAGCAGCTTGCGCCAAGGCACTTCTTTCAGCGCGTAGGTTATGCAGCGAGTTCGGATCGACTTGAGGATCTTGGCCCCCTCGGTCGTGCAGAAGAACCAGTAAACGCCTTCGGGCGGTTCTTCTATGTCTTTGAGAAGCGACTCCCACGCCTGTTTCGACAGTCGGTGGCACTCGTCAACGATGATTGCTTTTCCGCCGCCGTCGAACGAGACGAAGCGTGCGCGGTCGGCAACCTCTCGCATCGCATCCACTCCCGTGTGGGACGCTGCGTCGATTTCGATAACTTCAGCGCAACCGAGCTCTTTCGCGCAGATACGCGCAAGCGTGGTCTTTCCCGTGCCACTGGGCCCCTCGAACAGGAACGCCTGTTGCTTGCCCGTAGCCATCGTGGCAGCTAGTCCCTCTCGGATGTGATCCTGGCCCACGACTTCGTCGAGCGATGAGGGGCGGTATTTCGTGTGAAGGGTCTCAGACATTCTTTTCTCCGTTACATTGCGAGATTTCGCCAGCCATTGGCGTCTTCCCATTGCCCGTTGTTGTATCGTCTTACTGATACCACGCCTTGGTTCTCGAGGTCAATGGCATATTTAGAAAGACGCCACAAAACCCAATTCCGTTTGTCTTCAGGGCCGAATACTCGGGCCCGAGGGGTGCCATCGGTTGAGATATCGAAAAGCCAGTGAGGCGGATCAGATAGCATCTCGTCGGTCACTTCGCTTCATCCCAGTTTTCGCCCATCGTACCATCGGCAAGAACTGGGATGTCCAGCTTGAGCGTTGTTTCCATGATGTGCCGCATCTCATCGAATGCCTCGACACCTTCTTTCGTGTCAGGGACCGAGCTGTTGAACTCGTCGTGGACGGTCAAGTGCGGTACGAGCAGCCCGGGATTGAACAAGCCCGCATCCCACATCTCGACCATTGCTTTCTTCATGAGGTCGGCCGCCGATCCCTGCAGTAGAGAGTTTAGTGCGGCGTGAGTGAACGCGCGGCGAGTTGAGCGGACATTCTTACCTTTGCAGAAATCGTCCAGGTCCGCCGTGTCAACGTAGTGCGGAGACTTCTCTCCTGCTATGCGGACCTCCCAGGTATCGAAGCGGCGCTTACGTCCAAGGATAGTGCGGATGAAACCGCGGTTGCTTGCGGCGTTAGAGCAGCGGTCAAGCATGCCTTTCATGAAGGGCGCGTTGTCCTGGAATTTGGCCATGATTGCCTTTGCTTCTTCGACGGTGATTCCGAGGTTGTTAGCGAGAGCGGGAACGCCCATACCGTAGACAACACCGAAGTTGACGCCTTTTGCTTCCTTCCGGTCAACGCCTGCGATCTCGGCAGCCATAGTGTGGAAGTCTGTCTTGGGGTCTGCTCGATACATGCGGACAGCGTTCGAGGCATCAATGCCTTTGGTGATCGAAGCATAGTGCACAAGCAACCGGTACTCAATCTGCGACCAGTCGAGTGAACCCCAGCGCATACCTTCTTCCGGTATGAACATGGAACGCATAAGGGGACCAAAGATTGGGTGCCGAGCGGGGATGTTCTGAAGGTTCGGTCCTGACGACGAGAAACGACCTGACACTGTTCCGCCACCTTCACCTTTCAACTGGTTGAACATGCAGTGAAGGCGCCCGTTGATATGACCGTCCAGGATATAGGATTTGATGAAGGTGCCGGCAATCTTGTCGTTGGTTCGCGCCTGGTTTATCAAGCGAGAGATCTCGTGCGTCGAGTGCTCGAAATAGTCTTTGGTGAAGGACGGCTTCCCCGTCTTTGTCTTGTTGTACTCGATCCCGAGATTCTCGTAAGCGATAGCGATTGAATCCGCCGACCAGATGTCCACGCGTGCAGAACCCATCTCGTCGATACGGTCCTCTATCTCTGCTTGCTCTGCTTTCAAGGCGTCATAGGACTCTTGCGCCTTGACGTGATCGACACGCACACCGACAGAGCGCATTTCCAGCAGCAAAGGGAACAAAGCAGATTCCAAGTGGAACAGTTCGGTGAGTCCGTCCGCCTCTAGAAGCTGCTCCTGCTTGTCCATGATCTCCCAGGGGAGCATAA
>Ga0256839_1002089_pt1 | contig 22947 bp, 22 predicted proteins | sample 354166metaG_FD_185968 | JGI IMG/M metagenome (GOLD analysis project Ga0256839, IMG submission 185968) | Hydrothermal vent microbial communities from Mid Atlantic Ridge, Atlantic Ocean - 354-166 | ecosystem: Environmental > Aquatic > Marine > Hydrothermal vents | place: Atlantic Ocean: Mid... | reverse complement strand
CCCAACCTCTTTTAGCTATTAAACCTTTAATCTTACAAGCTAAATCATCACTTTCATTTTTATTTAACGTACTTGGATAAAATCTCATTACTTCTTGGTCTGCACTTAATTTTGCAAAAGTGATTAAATCACTATCTTTCCATTGTCTTAATTTTAAACGATTGCTTTGTAACTCTACTATCTCCATTAGAGTAATTCCCTGAATTTTAGTTATAATTGAAGCACACCCCCTCCTTTTTTGCCACTTTTGTACGAGGATAGAGCTTCTGTAAATGCTTGTGAAATATGCTTTTGCGTCGCAGACACCTAACAGTTTATTAGACAGCTGCCGTCTAATTCATCTCTAAACTCTACCAGCAAAACAACCCAGTATCTATATTTATCAACTATATACTGTGGTTTTCTATAACTTGCTAAAAAATTATACAGCATCTGCACAATCCATTGTTGCCGCATCTGTAAAATTCCATTAATATAAATGTTCGCTTTTTGTTTTCTTTCCGGGTATTTTATCAATGACAGACTGTTTTCTACATGAACTTTTAAAGGATACTAGCTTATGGACTCGTTTTTCTAGGCATTTAAAAACTAGAAGAGTTAAGTCTATAGCTATTGATTGGTATATCAAACATGTCCAGCGGTTTCTTCAGAAAGCCAAAAATACGCCTTGTAGTGAGCTTTCAGCTGACCGAGTGATTGTTTATTTACAGTTACTTGCTGATGACTCTTTTGTAAGCAGTTTTCGCTTAAATCAATCCATTGATGCTATCCAAATTTTTCTGCGTGATTTCTTGCATAAAGATTATGTTGATGCGATTAATTGGCAGTCTTACAAGAAAGATGCTCGTTACGCACGAAATGGAAGTTATGTAGAATCACTTGATATACCTGAGTTAATTGCTAAACGTGTACAACGGTTTGACAAAAATCTGCGTGGGCGGCATGAGATTATATTAACTAAAGTGGTTAAGGTTTTACGGGTAAGAAATTATTCTCGACGGACTGAAGATACCTATTTATTATGGATTTTGCGGTTTTTGCGCTTTATTAAAACAACTGAAGAGGCAGATATTTGTGAGCAACATGTGCGCGAGTTTTTAGAATATTTGGCTTTATCTCGGCACGTATCACCGAATACTCAGAAATTGGCGCTCAATGCACTTTCATTTCTGTTTAATTTTGGGCTTGAACGACAATTAGGGAGCATCGGTGAATTTGTTAAGGCTAAATCGCAACAGCGGCTCCCTGTTGTATTGTCAAAGAATGAGGTGAAGTTAGTTTTTAAGCAGTTAACGAATAAACGACATCATTTAATGACGGGGTTACTATATGGTGCGGGGCTGCGTTTAATGGAGTGTGTGAGCCTTCGAGTTCAAGATATTGATTTTGATTATCAACAAATTATCGTCCGAAACGGCAAGGGTTTTAAAGACCGTGTTGTACCGCTACCGCTTAAATATATCCCAGCTTTAAGACTACAAATTACTGCTGTCAATAAGGTATTTGAAGCAGATTCTGCGCTGGATATTGATAGCGTTTACCTTCCTTTTGCATTGGAACGCAAATACCCAAATGCTGGAAAGCAACTGGGCTGGCAGTTTCTTTTCCCTGCTACGCGTATTGCTACGGATCAACGTTCTGGAAAAACCCGTCGTCATCACCTACACCCTACAGCTTTACAACGTGCGATAAGAAAAGCGGGACTTAATAGTGGCATTACAAAACGTGTTCACACGCATGTATTTCGACATTCTTTTGCAACCCACCTACTCGAAGCTGGGTATGATATTCGTACCGTTCAAGCATTGCTTGGTCATTCTGATGTATCGACTACGATGATTTATACGCATGTTCTTAATAAGCCTGGTATCACTGTTAGCTCTCCGGTTGACTTATTATGAACGCTTACTTTGGCAAATAGCATAGAGAGGTATTATTCAACCGCCAAATGACTTACTTTACGATAACCGTTGGGTAATAGTTTTCCACGTTTACCCCGCTCACCTAGATATTCTCCCAATTCATCACCCTGAACCGCTTTATGCTTTTTGCCTGCATGAACAATTAACTTAGCACCCTGCGGCAATGCAATCATTGACACCACATACTCCTCACCTGCTTTGAGTTTTTTACTTGGTACATTAATAATTTTATTGCCTTTTCCACGCGGTAGTTGCGGTAACTCTTTTGCGGGAATGATTAATAAATAGCCTTCAGATGTAACTGCTGCAATCATATCTGTTTCTATATCAGTAAGTTGTGATGGGCAAGTAATTTGTGCCCCTGCTTTGCCTAAACTCACAGTTGCTTTACCTGCTTTTGCTCGGCTTTGTAAATCTTCAAACTTTACGATAAAGCCATAACCAAAGTTGCTACCAACGAGGTAAAGTTGCTCATCACCTTTGCCTGATCCTGACATAATAACTGCTTTAAAAATAGCGCCTTCAGTGGGCTTGAAACGACCGCTTAAAGGATCACCCTGCCCGCGCGCAGAAGGTAATGTATGTGCAGCTAAGGTATAACTTCGCCCGTTGCTATCCAGTAACACGACTTGTTGATTTGATCGCCCATAGGCTGAGGCTTGGTATTTATCGCCTTGCTTATAGCTGAGTGAATGTGGATCAATATCATGCCCTTTGGCGGCGCGAATCCAGCCCATTTCAGAAAGTACAACCATTACAGGCTCAGAAGGGATTAGCGCAGTTTCGTCCAAAATTTGTGAGGCTTCGCGTTTAACAATGGGTGAGCGTCTATCATCGCCGTACTTTTCGGCATCTTCTTTAAGTTCTTTACGGATTAATGAGGTCAGCTTATTGGGGTTATCCAATAGCCCTTGTAACTCATCACGCTCTTTGATTAACTCTTCTTGTTCGGAGCGAATTTGGAATTCTTCAAGCTTGGCTAAGTTGCGTAAACGTAGGTTTAATACCGCTTCTGCTTGTATATCTGTTAGTTTAAAGTGCGACATCAAGACAGGTTTTGGCTCATCGTTTTCACGAATAATCTTAATCACTTCGTCAATATTAAGATGCGCAATTAATAAACCTTCTAAAATATGTAAACGCTCTAGCACTTTCTTTAAGCGCCATTCGATTCGACGAATCACTGTGTTACGACGGAATTCCAACCATTCTGTTAAGACTACCTTTAGGTTTTTAACCTGCGGTTTTCCATCAGTGCCAATCATATTCATATTGACACGGTAGTTACGTTCTAAGTCAGTTGAGGCAAATAGATGCGACATCATCTGCTTAATATCAACTCGATTTGAGCGTGGTGTAATCACTAAACGCGTGGGGTTTTCGTGGTCCGATTCATCTCGTAAATCAGCTACCATCGGTAATTTTTTAGCCCGCATTTGAGCGGCAATTTGTTCTAAGACTTTTCCACCTGAGGTTTGGAAAGGTAACGCAGTAATAATGATATCAGTATTTTCTTTCTCCCACTTGGCGCGCATTTTTACGCTTCCCTTACCTGTCTCATAGATAACTTTGAGCTCATCAGGAGAACTGATAATCTCAGCATCAGTTGGGTAATCGGGGCCTTTAACAAATTCTTGTAACTCTTCTACACTGCTGGTTTTTTTCTTGAGTAACTGTAAGCAAGCATTCACTACTTCGCGCAAGTTATGTGGTGGAATATCCGTTGCCATACCCACCGCAATTCCTGAGCCACCGTTAAGTAAAACATTGGGTAAACGTGCAGGTAACAGTGATGGCTCTTGCAAAGTACCATCGAAGTTATCCACCCATTCGACCGTACCCTGCCCTAATTCTTGGAGCAAAACTCTAGCATAAGGCGTAAGGCGAGATTCAGTATAACGCATGGCGGCGAAAGATTTAGGGTCATCTTGTGAGCCCCAGTTTCCTTGCCCATCAACCAAGGGATAGCGATAAGAAAACGGCTGCGCCATTAATACCATTGCCTCGTAACAGGCGCTATCACCGTGTGGATGGAATTTACCTAACACATCACCCACCGTACGAGCCGATTTTTTGTGTTTAGATGCCGCCGATAAACCCAACTCAGACATTGCATAAACAATACGGCGTTGCACCGGCTTTAAACCATCGCCAATATTGGGGAGCGCACGGTCTAAAATAACGTACATCGAATAGTCGAGGTAGGCTTTTTCGGTATAAGCTTGTAGCGGGATTCGCTCGATACCATCGTGATCGCCACGCTCTCCGCCATCCCCACCTATTTTATCTAGGTTTAATAGATCCAGTTGTGTTTCATCTGTCATTATTTTTTTAGCCACTTTAATATATTATCACACCCAATGCTTTGAAAAATCTAGCAAATGTGCTTTTTCTTGATCGTTATTATCCAGTACTTCTCGCAATAAGTTAAATTCTTTTTCTAGCACTTCTGAGCTAATTTCGCCACGTATGAGTTGATAACGTAAATAAATCAAATAGGTATTTAAGGTATCCGTTTCACAGCTGTTACGAATGCCATTAATATTCCCAGATTGGTATTCATCCCATACCTGCGAACCCTCCAACCCTATTTTTCCGGGAAAACCCAGTAACTTCGCCATATCATTTAATGGTGCACTAGCTTCGGGGTTGTAGCTGGCTAAAACGTCTTTTAAATCAGTATGGCGCTCATGATGACGACTCAAATAATTATCATGACGGTACTCTTTATTGTTTTTACCGTTCTCCCAATATGCAGGAGCACTAATACCATGCCTTAAAGCACGATAATGAATAACAGGAAAATCAAAAGCAGAACCACCCCATGACACAATGACAGGGGTTCTTCCTTCGACTTCATCGAAAAACTGTTGCAATAAATCAGCCTCACTACTACTCTTATCGCCCAAGGAACGTACCGCAAGCCATTTACCCATATCATCGCCTATACCGCGATAAACGATAGAAATGGCCACAATCTTCAGTAAATGTAAGGGTAAAATATCAGAACCTGATTTTTGTTGATGGATATGCCGCATCGCTTTTACTGTGCTTTTATCATCCAACCCTTGTAAGTCAAATATTGCCTGACCTGCTTTAATATCAGGAATCGTTTCTAGATTAAAAACTAATACGTTCATGGTACTTCCTTGTAGGCTTATTAAACTATTTTGTAAGTTTACCAGATGAGACTGATAGGCATGAGGGTAAGTTTATTGATTAAATACTAGTTTAACTCCAAGCAAGCCCATTAAACCACCAGCAACACGATTGATGTTATTTTTAAAACGTAGATAAATACGCTGAGCATGCGGCGTTGTTAGTGCTATAGCGACTAAAATATACCAACTTGCATCTAGTATGAATGCCATTAAGCTTAATAAAATTATAGAATAATCAGGAAGTTTCTCTGGCAGAAATGCCATAAAAATACCACCAATAACGATAGCCGTTTTTGGATTACTTAGTTGTGTTAAAAGCCCTAACGTATAGGATTTCATAAGGCTGCCATGAGAAAGAACTAATTCCTTATTAACGAATAATTCTTTAGAAACTGGGTTTATAGCATCATTCGCACCCTGCCACATTTGGTAGGCGATATAAAGCAGGTATAAGCCACCTACTATTTTAAGCGCTGTATAAAGTACTGGGATAGTTTGCAATACAACAAACAAACCCGTTATTGCCATTAAAGACAATAACAAAGCACCTGTACCCATGCCCAAGGAAGTGGCGATACCGTGAGCACGTGACTTATTCATTGCGGTTTGTGCCACAAATAAAAAACTTGGCCCTGGGCTGATAACACCCACGGCTAAAGCCAGAGCAATGGGGATAAAAAACAGATAATCATTCATGCAGGAAAAACACCTGTTGAAATATAACGATCACCTCGATCACAGATGATTGTTACAATCGTAGCGTTTTCAACAGCTTGTGAGAGTTTTATTGCCGCTGCTACTGCACCACCTGAGGACACCCCACAGAATATTCCTTCTTCTTCAGCAAGGGTGCGCATGGTAGTTTCTGATTCTTCTTGAGTAATATCGATTTCTTGATCTACCACAGAGGCATCAAATATTTCGGGTAGGTATTCCGCTGACCAACGCCTAATCCCCGGTATATCTTCATCATTACTTTTGGGCTGGACACCGATGATTTGAATGCTACTGCTCTGCTCTTTTAAAAAATGCCCTGTGCCTGTAATGGTTCCTGTCGTCCCCATTGCGCTAACAAAATGGGTGATTTGACCTTGTGTGTCTCGCCAAATTTCGGGGCCCGTTGTTTGGTAATGCGCTAAGGGGTTATCAGTGTTGGCAAACTGGTTTAACAAAAAACCTTTACCTTGTTGCCCCATTTCAAGGGCTAAATCACGCGCACCTTCCATTCCGCCCTGCTCTTTTGAAACTAGAATTAATTCCGCGCCATAGGCTTTCATGGAGGCACGACGTTCTTCGCTCATATGATCTGGCATGAGTAAAACCAGTTTATAGCCACGCATTGCGGCAACCATGGCTAAGGCGATACCGGTATTACCGCTGGTGGCTTCAATTAAAGTATCGCCAGTTTTGATGTCACCACGCTTTTCGGCCTGTTGAATCATACTCAATGCAGCCCGGTCTTTTACTGAGCCTGCGGGGTTAGTGCCTTCTAGTTTGACTAGAACCGTATTACTGCTATTGCCTGCCATTCGTTGTAATTTGACTAAGGGGGTATTACCTATACACGATTCCATGGTTAAATAATCAGTCATTGGGTTTTTATCCTTTAGTCTTTTAATCGGGCGGTTAGCTTTCTAATATGACGTAAGCAATGGCGTATTTTTTCTCATCGCTAAGTGAAATAAACTGCTTTTTTACGCCGAGCTTTTTAGCCAGTGCCAATGTTTTCCCATGAAATCTTAGCACAGGTTGTCCCTTGGCATTATTGCTGACCTCGACATCTTGGAAGCCAACCCCTTCCGCTATCCCTGTGCCGAGTGCCTTGGCGACCGCTTCTTTGGCTGCAAAGCGTTTAGCGAGGTAGGTGTTAGGGGATTTATGTGCTGCCAAAACTAATAATTCATTGGGGTGTAATATGCGCTCAGCAAAGCCTTTAGGGTGTTTTTTAAACACTTTACCGATACGCGATATTTTTATGATATCCGTGCCTATACCGATAATAGCCATTAGCTATAGAACGTCATTAGATAATAGGTACTCACTTTTTAAATACCCCGCGCTTCATTCATAATTTCGATCATCTGTCTGGTCGCTCGGCTAATACCCACAAACAGGGCGCGTGCCACAATAGAATGCCCAATGTTTAATTCTTGAATTTGTGGAATTTGTGCTACTGCCTTGGTATTGGCATAATCCAAACCATGACCTGCGTTGACTTGTATGCCGAGTGAATGGGCATATTCTGTTGCCTCAATGATTCTATCCAATTCGCGTTTTTGGTCATCACCTTCTGCATTGGCATAAGTGCCAGTATGAAGCTCAATAATTGGCGCACCAATATCAGGAACACGTTTGATGTGCTCGATATTCGGTTCAATAAATAAGGAGACACGAACCTCTTTTTGGGTAAGTTGCTGGGTTGTCTTTTGGATACGCTCAAACTGACCAATAATATCTAAGCCTCCTTCTGTGGTTAGCTCTTCACGCTTTTCAGGAACGATACAGGCATCTTCTGGCAATACATCACAGGCAATTTTGACCATTTCATCGGTGGCCGCAAGCTCTAGGTTTAGACGGATATTTATTTGCTTTCGAATTGCATAAACATCGGCATCTTGAATATGACGACGGTCTTCTCGAAGGTGAATGGTGATCGCATCTGCACCAGCTTCTTTGACGAGAAAAGCGGCTTCTAATAAATCAGGGTATGTGGTTCCACGTGCTTGGCGCAGTGTGGCGATATGGTCTATATTTACGCCTAGCTCTAGCTTTTGGCTGGTGTTTTCTTCCATGTTTAAACTCACATTCCTAAATATTTAAAAGTCGACGAGTATTTATTTTTCGTGGGGTTAATAGTGCAAACGTTGCATCCAAAAATACCCTTAACTCTCGCCACTGTGATTCTGTCATATTTTGTATATCCTGTAATGCTAAAAGTAGCTCGATGCTGATTATTGCACCACTTCGTTTTGTTAATGTTGCTATTAAGCCTTCATCCGGTGTAAAACGTAAATAAGGTGCTTTGCACTCGTGGGCTATTAAGTCATAGCCTATTTCGGCTAGGAGATAAACTTCAAAGCGCATTAAAATTTGTTGATTCAGCGAGGTGTCGTTAAGCTTATGTAGCGTGTATTTATAAGCCGAAAACAGTGCTGGCATGGGCGTGTGTTGATGCGTTAACAGCAATAAAAGTTCGTTAAGGTATAAACCCATCATTAATTCAGACGGTGGAATGGTGTGCCTCCCGCGTTCGTCTGCATCGGTAAGCGTTTGCACATCACCCTTGCCTATCCATTGTATGTGTAAATAACGAAATGGTTGAAGTGTGCCTTTAAGGACTTTACCGCGCTTTTTTGCGGGGCGTGCGACACAACAAATTTTACCCGCATCCTCGGTAAATAGATCAACTAATAAACTGTTTTCTCGAAACGGTCGTGTATTTAGAATGTAGGCGAAGGAGTTCGGCAAGGTATTAATTTATTATAAAAAGACTATTTTACCATGAAGGCTGTGAAGGTATGAATAAACACATCACTGGTTGTATGCTTCTTATAATTCTCGGTTAGAGATTATACCCAGTTCATTAAGATGTCTTGGGTTATTTTGCCAGTTCTCTTCTACTTTAACCCATTGCTTGAGCATGACCTTTTTCATTAAAAATTCTTCTAATGAGCGACGTGCAGCTTGACCGATACGCTTTAAAGTTTCGCCCTTCTTGCCGATGATAATACCTTTTTGATTAGCTCGACCTGCCCAAATTACGGCTTCTATGGTGACAAGTTTGTCAGTTTCTTCAAAGGTTTCAATATCAATGGCGGTGGTATAGGGAAGCTCTTCATGTAAGTTTAGGACGAGTTGTTCACGAATAAGCTCGCTACAAATAAAACGTATTGATTTATCCGTTATGTGATCTTCAGGATAGATAAATCCTGATTCTGGTAGAACCTTTAATAATGACTGAATCAATACATCGGTATTCATTCCCTTGGTGGCCGAGATGGGAATGATTTCTGCAAACTCTCGTTTTTTGGATACTTTTTCTAGGTAAGGAAACAAGCGGTTTTTGTCTTCTAAACGGTCGACTTTATTGATTAATAAAAAGACCGGTTTGTTCGTATGCTTTAAGCGGCTGAGTACATAGGTGTCTTCATCCGTCCACTTTAAGACCTCGACAATCATGATGATAGAATCAACATCTTCAACTGCCGCAACGGCTTCGCTGTTAAGTGTGCGGTTTAATAAATTCTTCGAATTTTGATGAATCCCTGGAGTATCGGTAAAAATGATTTGATAGTTTTTGTTATTTTTAAGTTCGGTCAAAATGCCACGAATATTAGTTCGCGTGGTTTGTGGTTTATTCGCAATAGCCGAAAGCTTATAACCCACTAAATGGTTTAGTAAGGTAGATTTACCAACATTGGGGCGACCAATAATTGAGACTGTTCCACATTGTTTCGCAGGTACATTCTTACTCATTGAGTAGTTTCCTTTTTTTGCTGCTTCTTATCAGCTTCTCTTTTCATAACGATTTCATAGGCATTTTGAGCAGCTTGTTGCTCTGCTTTGCGACGGCTTCCGGCAATTCCCTTGGTATGAATTTCAATATCTGAAATTATGCACTCTGCAGTAAATACCTGACGGTGTGCATCACCTGTTGTACTGACTAAATTGTATTGCGGAATTTCATGACCGCGTGATTGTAAGAATTCTTGCAAACGACTTTTAGGGTCTTTTAAGCTATCTTCTGAGGGCAAGTTTTCTAATCGATCAGTGTAGATTCTTAAAACAAACTCTTTAGTGGCATCGGTGCCTTTCTCTAAGTAAACACTTGCGATAACGGCTTCTAGTGTATCGGAGAGAATTGATTTGCGACGAAAACCACCACTTTTTAACTCACCTGCACCTAAACGCAAAAAATCGCCTAATGATAATTCATTGGCGATTTCAGCGAGTGTGTTTTCATTGACTAGTGATGCTCTAAGGCGTGATAAATAACCCTCTGTCGCTTTAGGCATTTTAAAATAAAGTGCATTTGTAATCACTAAACCCAAAACACTATCACCTAAAAACTCCATGCGCTCATTATGCTTTGAACCAAAACTACGATGCGTCAGTGCTTGCACAAAGCAATCACTGCTCATATGCTTATGACCAAGTAGGTCAACCAGTTTAATTGATTTTTCCATCAAAACTTATTACTTTAGTAAAATAAGTAAGTATTTTATCATGGTACTACTATGTTGTTATGGTTAATACTTAATTTGTTGAAGCAGGAGTCGGATGACCAACCATCTACTCCTGCAAAAACCTCAAAATACTAAGCTGTATGATCATTATCGACCAGAGACATTATCTGGTTCACCAAGAACTACTTCATGAGTGAATTTCATTAAAAATGATAGGTTTCCAATCCAAGAGGTTTCAACTGGGTACGTTACAACTAGTTTTTTACGGTTATCACCTTTCTTTAAACGAACGACTTTAAAAGGGTTTTGAGACTTTCCATCGGCCGTTCTACCTGCATAAAAGGACTTTTCTAGACCGCGTAAACTATTTATAGTCAAATACTTGCCAATTTTTTCATTAAGTTGGTGTTTATTAGCAGTTTTAATTCCCGCTTCACCTGCTATGTTTTTCATCATACTTTTTACGCTATTGAACTCAATATAGTAAGGTCCAACCTTAACAACAGCGCTTGCTGTCAAGCCAAAAAAAGCGGCTACGACTAACCAAGTGATCATGGTTGCGCCTTGTTGTTTCTTTTTTATTTTCATTATTATTTTTCCTAAAGCTTGTAATTACGCACGAAGGCAGTTTATATCAAGGGCAATTATTACATGAGAAAGGTGAAGCTAAGCTGAATCAATTAACTGCAGTACCAATACGGCCAGCCTGAAAACCATCGCCATTTTCTAGCCAGTTCCAATGCATCCATACAAAGGAGGCTTTACCGACTAAGTTGGCTTCAGGTACAAAGCCCCAAAAGCGACCGTCGCTACTATTATCGCGGTTATCACCCATCATAAAATAATGTCCTTCGGGGACTTTCCATTTTCCTGCCCTTGTACTTTGCGGGTACAAAATCACATTATGCTTTACTCCATTGGGCAGTGTTTCTGTTTTTTGGGATACTTTTCTAGCGCTTCCTAAACCATCTTCTACGGAATAATTTTCTATTGATTGATAGTTAAGCGCTACACCGTTTATAGTCAATTTTTTATCATTCGACCATTCCACCGTATCACCAGGCAGCCCAATAAGACGCTTAATATAGTTTATCTCAGGCTGTGGCGGATAGCGAAAGACAACTACATCACCGCGCTCAGGTTTATCAACCTCGAGAATTTTTTGATGAATAACAGGCAAGCGTACACCGTAGGCGTATTTTTTGACTAAGATGAAGTCACCTACTTCTAGGGTTGGAATCATGGAACCTGAAGGAATTCTAAAAGGTTCAGCGATAAATGACCGTACTACAATAACAATTAATAATATAGGAAAGAATGATTTTGAAAAATCAACAAGAAAGGGATCATCACTACGCGCCTGCTTAGGTTTCCCCCATCGACTTAAGGTGTAAAATAAAACAATTAGGCCGGTTACTACAGTAAGTACGACCAGCATCAACTCAATATTAAAGCCCCTTTCCATACTTAACTCTCATCTCTTTTTAAGACAGCCAAGAATGCTTCTTGGGGAATTTCGACATTACCCACTTGCTTCATACGTTTTTTACCCGCTTTTTGTTTCGCGAGTAGTTTTTTCTTACGCGAAATATCACCGCCGTAACATTTTGCGGTTACATTTTTACGCAAGGCTTTTACATTTGAGCGAGCAATGATATTACCGCCAATAGCAGCTTGAATGGCAACATCAAACATTTGTCTTTGAATGACTTCGCGCATTCTTTCAACTAATACTCTGCCACGGTTTTGCGAGAAGTCTTTGTGTACGATTATTGATAAAGCATCGACTGGCTCACCATTAATTAATGTATCAACTTTTACTAAGGGTGCAGGTTCAAAGCGATCCAGCTCATAATCAAAAGATGCATAGCCACGGCTGACAGACTTTAATCGATCAAAGAAATCCAGTACCACTTCGCTTAAGGGTAAGTCATAGGTTAGCGTTACTTGATTGCCGAGATACTGCATTTCTTTTTGAACACCGCGCTTTTCTATACACAGAGAAATCACATTACCGACATACTCTTGCGGCATCATGATTGTGCCACGAATGATGGGCTCACGAATTTCTTCAATATGATTAATTGCGGGTAAGTCTGCAGGGTTATGAATATTTATAACCTCACCTTTAGTCGTTACGACTTCATAAATTACAGACGGTGCTGTGGTGATCAAATCAAGGTCATATTCACGCTCTAAACGCTCTTGAACAATCTCCATGTGGAGCAAGCCAAGGAAACCACAACGAAAACCAAAGCCTAGCGCTTGGGAAGTTTCTGGCTCATATTTAAGTGAGGCATCATTGAGGCTGAGTTTATCCAAAGCATCGCGTAAGTTTTCATAATCTTCCGCGCTCACTGGAAATAACCCTGAGAATACACGTGGCTGGATTTCTTTAAAACCTGCTAAGGGCTCAGATGCGGGGTTTTTCGCAGAAGTAAACGTATCGCCTACTTTTGCAGCTTCAATGTCTTTAATGCCCGCAATCACAAAGCCCACTTCACCTGCAACCAGCGCTTCTGTATCTTTTCGCTTTGGAGTAAATACACCAACATGGTCAACTGCATGCTCTTGCTGGGTCGACATGGGCATGATCTTCATTTTCTTAGTGATGCGTCCATCAACCACACGCACTAAGGACACCACGCCTAAATAATTATCAAACCATGAATCTATAATTAATGCTTTAAGCGGCTTATCAAGGTCACCCGTAGGCGGCGGTATGCGCTCAACTAGTTGCTCAAGCAAATCATCAATACCGACTCCCGTCTTACCACTGACATGAATTGCATCGGTAGCATCTATACCAATAATTTCTTCAATCTCTTTTGAGACTCTATCAACATCAGCGGCGGGTAAATCTATTTTATTCAGCACCGGAACCACTTCAAGATCAAGATCAATCGCGGTATAACAGTTTGCTACGCTTTGAGCCTCCACACCTTGTGATGCATCAACCACCAACAAAGCACCTTCGCAAGCCGATAAAGAGCGGGAAACTTCGTATGAGAAATCTACATGACCTGGGGTATCAATAAAGTTGAGGTGGTAGATTTGGCCGTCTTTTGAATGAAAATCAAGTGACACACTTTGTGCCTTGATGGTAATTCCACGTTCACGCTCAATATCCATTGAGTCAAGTACTTGCGAGTCCATTTCACGCTCAGTTAAACCTTCACAGGTTTGAATAAAACGATCGGAGATGGTCGACTTGCCGTGATCAATATGAGCAATTATAGAGAAATTTCGAATATTTTGGTTGGCTTGAGACATTGGCTACCGCGTTTATGCTTTAAGGGCTTCTCTATGTAAATTAAATTATATAGAAAATACTGCTCTTAAAGCCTTTTCATCAAAAAAATGATAGAAAATGACTTCATCGTTAACCATGACTACAGGTACATCTGCATTGTACTTTTTATTGAGTTCAGGATCTTTATCAATATCTATCGGCTTAATCTTATACCCCAGCTCTTTTTGCAGCTGAGATAAAGAAGCCACCACATCATCACACAAATGGCAGCTTTCGCGATGATACACGATTACGTCTGGTGTGAGTATGCGCATGATTAACTATTGATAAAAATTAGTCTTTCTTTTTAGCCGTTGGTTTTTCTGCTTTTAAGGCAAGGTAACGCGCTGAGCCACCTCTAAGTACTAAAAAAGCATAGGTTTTATTCTCTTCCATACCCTGCACTAAGCTTTCAAAGTGTTTGATGTCTGTTATTTTCTCGCCTTTTAGCATTAACAGCACATCACCTGCCTCAATTCCCGCATGTCGCGCAGAATCACCTATAACACGCTTAACAACGACGCCGTGATCAACCTCTAAAGCTTTTTTAGCAATTGTGTCTAGCTCAGCTAGCTCCATACCTAAAATAAGCGCAGGTTTTACTGTTTTTTTAGGTTTTTGCTTAGGCAACGCCTTACTTAGAACAGTATCTTCCGAAGGGAGCTCACTGAGCTTTAAGGTTAATGTCTCTGTTTTATCACCACGCCTTACTTTAATTTCTATGTCTTTATCAATAGGCGTTGCTCCAACCAAAATAGGAAGCGTAGAGGCATCCCTAACAGGGTTTCCATTAAATTCTAAAACAATATCACCTTGTTGCAAAACACCCAGTGCGGGACCTTCTTTTATAACATCAACCACTAATGCGCCCTTTGGTTTATCTAAACCAAAGGATAACGCAAGCTCGCGTGTCACTTCTTGAATATACACACCTAGCCAACCACGAGATACTTTGCCTTTGGTTTTTAAATCAGCCACTACACGCTTTGCAATATCAATAGGGATTGCAAATGAAACACCCATAAAACCACCAGTACGACTGTAGATTTGTGAGTTAATGCCAACGACTTCGCCTTTCATATTAAACAACGGGCCGCCCGAGTTTCCTGGGTTAATGGCAACATCGGTTTGAATAAAGGGTACATAGTTTTCGGTCGGTAAGCTACGTCCTTTGGCGCTTACTATGCCTGCAGTAACACTGTGATCAAACCCAAAGGGAGAGCCAATAGCAACGACCCATTCCCCTACTTTTAGATCTTTCGAACTACCGGTTTCTAGCACCGGTAAATTGTCTGCCTCTACTTTTAAAAGTGCAATATCACTACGCTTATCCTTACCAACAACTTTAGCAGACAGTTCACGGCGATCACTTAAGCGCACGATAATTTCATCAGCATCACGAATAACGTGATAATTTGTCACGACATAACCATCTTTTGAAATAATAAATCCTGAGCCTAAAGAGCTGGTATCTTTTTCACCATCAAAACCACCCGCACCATCTCGATCAAAAAAACGCTTCATTAACTCATCAAGCATTTGATTTTTCTCGTCACTATTTCCTTCACGGTTACCATCAAGCCCACCTAAAAAATCATGCGGTGATTTATTCGCTGCTTTCTTACTGGTCTTCGTACTAATATTAACAACTGCGGTGCGGTGCTGCTCTACCAGTTTAGTAAAATCTGGCAAACCATCTGCTAAAGCAGAGCCAGTTAACACACTAATATTGAGTAGCGATACGAAAAATAATCCGATAAGTTTTTTGCTTTGAAGCATGCTGCTTTCCTTTAAGTTAAAGCCGTTATTGTTGTTAATGATGATGAGAGGACTTTGTACAAAACAGATGATGCGTAAAAATATCACCACTGATTCATGCACGATCACAATGAAAAATACTAACTATTCCTTTAAACGTATGGTCAGTTTATTTAGTTTCAATGTTTATTATTTTTCTTATTAAGGTGGGCTCAAATTGATTGGATACTTTTTGTTGTTTCAAGTAATTTTTAACAAAAATAAGTGTGATGATAAAGCCCATCAAGCCCACAACCGTACTCAATATTTCCCCACCCAATGATTTCGCAATACTGGCTGTTAGCAATAAACTCACCAAGGGTAATAAGTACATCAAAAACGTACCTAATAGAATTTTTTCGGAAGATAAGGCGAGTACCGCACGATCACCTATCTGAAGGTTTAAAGTATTTCTAACCTTCAAGCCTGCTTTGGGTGATTTTTTCTGACTTGAACTGAAAAAATTAAGGCTACCGCAGGAAGATTTTGATGCGCAACTACCACAAGCGGAAGCTGCTGAGGTTTCAACATAGGCGAAACCATCTTTGATTAACGTAACTTTAACCGTTTCTTCTGTATCTACAATACTCATTTATTCCTCTGACCGTAGTACTTGGCTAGTGCGATGAGGTTACTTTTTCTGCAAGCTTTTTACAATGTTTTTCAAGGTTGCTTCTGGCACTTCACCAACAACGGTTACAAGATGACCGTTTTTTTCTTGAGAGAATACATTGAGTGCGCCTGAATTTATTTTAACGGCTGGGTTGCTCACGCCAGCAGTCAAAGGTGAGACAAACACAGATAATGAACTTAAGCCATCTGAAACAATATAGTGCTTGGTGACATCATCAGATGATTCTTGATCATTAATTTCAGGTGCACTTTTGATTTGAAAACCTGCAGGCAAGGCTTCCATCACCCAGCCATCATCTAGTGTAATATTGCCGGCTTGAAAATCTTGACTATGATCTTGCGAGTACTGCTGAGGCTGAACATTCACCTTCATTGCACCAACGTGTGTGCTTTTAGCCCCAGACAATGAAGAAGGTGCTAACGTTGCAGACAACACCGCTTTTGTAACACTGGCTGCGTTTGTATTACCATTGCTAGTAGCTACCTGTTCTTCGGCAATATCACCCTCCGCCACACCAATTTCAATAGTCGTAAACATTAGTTGCTCAACGGGCTTATGTGACTTGCCGACCAACATGTAATCTAACAACATACCCGTCACGTCATCAATACAAAACTTTTGCAAATAACGATTACGGTCTTTAGGGCGAGCTGTAATAATACGACACGGTATATTCGCGATACGATTGGTACGACCCATATCAAAGGAATAGACACGATTCATCTCAGGCACAATTTGCGGAATAGATGATAGCGAGAAGCCTGTTAGCTCACGTGATACTTCACCACCTGATTCATTTAAGCGTACTACTCGTTCAGATTCAACGCCGTTAACAACTTTATGTTCAATTTGCAGCGTGGATAAAGAATCACCACGTAAATAAACCAACGATCCTTTGTAATCCAACTCGCGTAAGGCACGATTCATACGGTTAATTAATTCTATTGCCGCTTCATCTGCTGATACGAGTGGTGAGTAACTTAACAATGGAATAATCAATATTCCTGCAAGAGACAATCCTTTTGTCAATTTTATAATTTTCATAGTCTATCTAGGTTTCTTATGCTCACGTTTTACAACTCTGCAGTATTAAAAATCAGAGTAAGAAATAACACGTACCGATGGCACGAATGTGGTGTTCGATGCAAATTGCATATGGCTGTCAACATAGCGCTTTAACAAGGCGCGGGTTTGTGCGTTGGCGTGTTTATAACCATCTGTTTCTTTTACAGGCTCGGTCATTGCAACAACTGTTTTAGCTTTAGCCTCAGGCTGCGCCATTTCCGCAGCGGAAATAACCGTAGCAGACTCCATTGCCGCTAGGCTTAGCTGAGTTTTATTAGCTTCTGGCTGGGCTGCTGTAGAGGCGAGCATTGCTGTTTCTACAGAACTAGTTGGTTGCTTACTTTGTTGAAAATTTTGTACGCCAATCACTGCAATGGCAGCAAAAGATGCCGCTATTGCAAAACCACCAACAGGGCGTAACCATGAGCTATTATTCGCCGCCGGCTTTACTTCACCGCCTTCAATAACCACTTGATGATAGTCAGATTCTTTCTCAATTTGGGCATGAATACCCGCCAAAAAGTTATTATCAATAATCATGGTAGCATCTGTAGTTGAGCTTGCACTTCGCATCGCCTCTCCAATTAAACTGTAAGATGACAATGACTGACGTAATACCGGTGAGTTGTTTTTTGTTAATTCATCTAAGACTCGTGTTTGTTCAAATGCCCCAGCTTCATCATCCAAAACGGCTGATAAGTGCTCATTTAACGAAATTGATGTGTTGTTTGTATTACTCATTTTAAATTTCTTCTTAGTTATTTCGAAGTGCTAAACACTCCTAACGTTTATAATTAATTTATACACTTTCTCTGACAGCAAATAAACAGTTAGTTCATTTTAAAGCGATGAAAAAACAATGCTTTACCTACTAATAGTCCAGTTTAGCGCGTTATTACTGATGCCGCGCTTAACAAAGTTTGTTAAGCCGAGCCAATTAACGGTGCTAACTCCTTTTCTATGGCATCTCGTGCCCTAAAAATTCTTGATCGTACAGTGCCTATTGGGCACTCCATCACATCGGATATTTCTTCATAACTTAAGCCTTCAAGTTCACGTAATGTAATTGCAATACGCAAATCATCAGGCAGTGCCTCGATTGCTATTGTGATGGTTGAATGAATCTCCTGTGTCATCATTTCATTTTCTGGTGTACTCATATCACGTAGTTTGCCACCACCTTCGTATTGCTCTGCTTCTTGTGCATCGATATCATCATCAGGCATACGACGGCTTCGCGAAACAAGATGATTCTTCGCTGTATTAATAGAAATTCGATAAAGCCACGTATAAAATGCGCTATCACCGCGAAAATTCTTTAAACCGCGGTACGCTTTTATAAATGACTCTTGTGAAATATCCATCGCGATATGCGGATCATGCACATAACGCATCACAAGGTTAATTACTTTTTGCTGGTATTTAAGCACCAACACATCAAAAGCGGATTTATCCCCTGCTTGTACACGTTTGACCAGTTCTAAGTCAGTTTGGTTCTCGCCCATTAGGGCTTATCTCCTTTACGGTATGATTTTTAGGACAAACGTAAGAATTTTGTAAAAAACCCTTAACCCCAATTAAAAATCATCACCTGCAATATTATTGTTATCGGGTATGATAGTCTAAACAATCACTTTAACCAACCAACAAGCTCGCTTTATTATGCATGACGTATTAATTATCGGCAGTGGCGCTGCAGGGCTTACCCTAGCCCTCAGCTTGCCTAAAACTATGAGTGTTGCCGTACTCAGCAAAGAAGAGCTCGCAGAAGGTAGCACTTATTATGCGCAAGGCGGGATTTCTGCAGTGCTGGATGAGTCAGACTCGTTTGAATCGCATATTGCGGATACGCTCGATTCTGGCGCAGGCTTGTGCGATGAAGCCGTGGTTCGTTTTGTGGTTGAAAAAGGCCCCGAGGCGATTGACTGGCTGGTTAAAGCAGGCGTGCCTTTCACCCGAGAGGATTCAAATAACGAAACAAGCAACGACGGCAGTAACTTGCACCTCACTCGTGAGGGCGGGCACAGCAATCGCCGTGTAGCACATGCCGCTGATGCCAGCGGCAGAGCAATTGAAACGACCCTTATCTCTGCCGTTAAAGCACGCAAAAATATTGAATTATTTGAACACCACATCGCAATCGATCTCATTACCTCGCGTAAACTTCAACACCAACGTGACAACCGTTGTGTCGGCGCCTATGTACTGGATATAAACAGCGAGAAAGTCAGCACTTTTCAAGCCAAATTTACCGTCATTGCAGCAGGTGGAGCGAGCAAAGTATACCTCTACACCAGTAATCCTGATGGTGCGAGTGGCGATGGTATCGCGATGGGTTGGCGCGCAGGCTGCCGTGTTGCCAATATGGAGTTTATGCAATTCCACCCCACATGCCTTTATCATCCACATGCAAAATCTAACCTAATCACAGAAGCGGTAAGAGGCGAAGGCGGACGTTTAATGTTGCCTGATGGCACTTACTTCATGGAAAAATTTGATCCCCGTGGTGATTTAGCCCCACGAGATACTGTTGCCCGCTCTATCGACCATGAAATGAAACGCTTAGGGATTGATTCGGTCTTTTTGGATATTAGCCATAAGTCCGAAGCTTTTATTTTAGAACACTTTCCAAATGTTTACGCCATGTGCCGCAAGTTTGGTTATGACATGAGTAAAGAACCCGTCCCCGTGGTGCCTGCTGCGCATTACACTTGCGGAGGCTTAATGGTTAACGAACATGGCCACACAGACGTAGATGGCTTATATGCCATTGGTGAAACTACCTTCACTGGGCTACACGGGGCTAACCGCATGGCAAGTAACTCATTGCTAGAATGCGTCGTTTATGGTCAAGCATCTGCGTTAGATATTATCAATCAAGACAAAAACACATCTGCGATCAGCATTACCATTCCTGGATGGGATGAAAGCCGCGTAACTGATTCAGATGAACGCGTGGTGATTAATCATAACTGGAATGAACTCAGAAGCTTTATGTGGGATTATGTGGGCATTGTACGCACGGATAAACGCCTGCAACGCGCTCGCAACCGAATTGAAATGCTACTCAATGAAATTGATGAATATTATTCTAACTTCCGCGTTAGCAGTGATTTGATCGAATTAAGAAACTTAGCCGAAGTTGCCCGAATGATTATTCGCTCAGCCCAATTACGCAAAGAAAGCCGAGGCCTTCAATATAACCTTGACTACCCCGCTGCTGACCCTATGCTAGAAAAAGTAAACACGATACTTGACCCACTACGTCGCAGTAATGCAACGCTTAATGATTAATCGTGTTTTTTTAGAACTAACCCAAGCCACTAGATTAAGACAATTATAATTTAGCACAGAAATATCGGCATTTCTGTCAAGCTAAAAAAATTGGACTTGATTAGATTAGATTCTGCTTAACAGCACATCTTCAGAAAATCCTTGATTCTCTAAAATACGGCGTAACCGTTTTAGTGCTTCCATTTGAATTTGGCGTACCCGTTCACGGGTTAAACCCAGCTCCTCACCCACTTGTGCCAAAGTCGAATTATCATGACCATGCAAACCGAAGCGCCGCACGATAACTTCTTGCTGTTTTGATTCGAGCTGGCTTAACCAATCTTCAACCGAGCTATGCACTGCCTCATCATTAATCGCATCATCAGGCTCTTGTTCATTTTTCTCTGAGATAAAATCAACCAACGGACTATTGCCTTCTTTACCGATATTAATATCCAGTGAACTAACGCGTTCACCATAACGCATTAGCTTTTGTAGCTTATCTACAGGTTTCCCTAAGGCTTCGGCGACCTCGGCGATACTCGGCTCTTCACCGGTTTGTTGTGTGAGCTCCCTTGCTTTACGGTAAAACTGATTAATCTCTTTATTTATATGAATCGGTAAGCGAATGGTTCGCGACTGGTTCATCAAAGCACGTTCAATATTTTGCCGTATCCACCAAGTAGCATAGGTTGAAAACCGAAAACCACGTTCAGGGTCAAATTTCTCGACAGCATGAATTAAACCCAAATTACCTTCTTCGATTAAATCAGGCAAAGGTAAACCACGATTCATATAACGGCGCGATATTTTAACCACCAAACGTAAATTACAGGTGATCATTTTAGTCCGACCAAGCTCATCACCCTGCCTTGCTAATCGCCCATACTTAACTTCTTCCTCTGGCGTTAGTAATGGAGAGAATTCAATCTCCTTTAAATACAGCTGTACGGCGTCCAATTCTTTTCGTGAGACGCGCGTCGTGCTTTTTTTAATCTGATCTAGCGCAAGCTTCTCTGAGGGTTTAGATGCTTTGTCGCCTTCGTTACCGATAGTTGTGTGGTATGAGGATTTTTCTGGTGAGCTTTTACTGGCTAATGGCTTTTGGTTCGCTAATGGCTTTTCATCAAGCAAAGGGTTCAAACCAGCGTTAGGTTTGTTTTTAGCACCTGCGTTAGGCAGGCCATTTAGATTCGTATTTATCATAGACAACTCTCCAATAGCATCTATTTAACAGGTCGCACTAGGGGAGCGCCCTGCTTAGCGGCAATGGCTCAAACAGCTTGAAATAGCAGAACCATCATTATCACTCGACAGTAGCATAAAAATCAAAGGCGAACTACCTCTTTGGAGATAGTTTTATAGTTTCTATTTATAGCCACTATTGAATATTTTTCTACCACGTACGAAATCTCTGAAAGATAATCTTTATTCATTAAAAATCGTACCGATAATAAACAATCACCTTTTTTAAATCGAAATACAATCCGTATATTTACCTAAATTTACACTCTGAGACCTTTGCACGGGTCGGTGGCGAAAGAAATATTCGATTAAATTTTACTGATTGAGGCGGGAAATGAAGCTAATAACAGGTTATTAGCAAGTTTTCCAACGAAAAGCAGTAAATTTAAATCATATATACTCGTCATCCGAGTCGTGCAAAGGTCTCACTTTATTTCTAATCAGCATAGACCAGTTATCTCCTTAATTCGTAATCTAGAATTAATTCAAACAGCTGATATTAACTTTAAGCTATACTCATATTGAGTACCTCAACTTGATAGGTACGCTGGTGGGTGCAACACGTTATTTTGACATGGACTATATTAGACCGCCCAGTGGCGCTGCCGCCCTAAGGTTGATTTAGGAACCCTAGGTTTAAGCTCTAATATACCGGGTAATTGTGTTATCGCTTTTGATAGCGCAAATGCTTACAAGTTTAGACACACTGTCAGCAACAAACGACTTGCTCGCTATCGCTTATGGTATAGAGGCAAGAAACTAACCAATAAACAGAATAAAATTACTACACCTTGCAGCTTTAGCCCTGATATGGTTCAACTTTCAACAACAAAAAGATTTAGAAAACGCATCAAGTCAGGCTTATATCAAGATATTCTGACCATTACGGTTGCTACTGAGTAACCAATAATCAAAGATGTAGAATCATCACTTTTTGCGCGCAACAAGCCAAAGCCTACCAAAACTCTCATATAACCTGACATTCTGCATCAGCTATCATATAGTTAATCCTTACATTTCACCTTACTCAGGAAATATATGATTAATGCACTACAACAGATGGCTCAAGACAATAAAACAACCGCTGAAATGCTGCGTTACATGATAATAGATTCAAAAATAGAACAACAAATAGACCTGATGAAAAACTTTGCCGAAGCCTTTGATGTGACGCTCGGCGAAGTCACCGCCATTGCTGCTTGGTGGCACGATGAAACAGCCGAACTTAATGACAATGACATTAATGCTTATATGTCACCCCTCGTTCAAGACTGGCTAAAATCGAATACTAGCCCTCAATCATCTTAAAATAGTTGACCAAGTTCTCTTTCAGCTCAAACATTTCTTTGTTTATCTGCTCCTTCTCCGGACA
>Ga0256839_1002088_pt1 | contig 22948 bp, 22 predicted proteins | sample 354166metaG_FD_185968 | JGI IMG/M metagenome (GOLD analysis project Ga0256839, IMG submission 185968) | Hydrothermal vent microbial communities from Mid Atlantic Ridge, Atlantic Ocean - 354-166 | ecosystem: Environmental > Aquatic > Marine > Hydrothermal vents | place: Atlantic Ocean: Mid... | reverse complement strand
TTGGCCAAGGGTCCGGTTATTCTAATCTTGGTTTTACCTGTAGCGTTACTAGCTCCTTGGTGGAGTAAAAGCAGTGATCAAAACAGTCCTTCTCTTTCCTGGCTACGCTGGTATGGCGGGGTGTTTTTTGCAATTTTAATGGGTAGCGCTATTGCATTAGCCTGGGCGCTTCCGGCTGCTTCTGCAGGGGGAAAAGCTTACCACGATGCGATACTTTGGGGGCAAACTGCAAACCGGGTTGTTAAATCATTTGCCCACTCAAGACCTTGGTGGTGGTATTTTCCACTGCTGCCTTTACTGTTATCACCCTGGAGTTTTTGGGCGCCTTTGTGGCGCAAGAGCCGTGTTGTTTTTCAAAGAAGCATTGATAGCGGCGCTAAATTCTCATTAACGATTTTTATCGGTGGGCTGATTTTATTGAGTTTGATCAGCGGCAAACAAATACACTATCTAATACCTTTATTTCCAGCCTTTGCACTTTTTGCAGCCAATGTTTTGGTTAGATCAAACAACGCTGTAACTTTAAGTCGGGTTCAAGCTGTTATTTTAACCATTCTGCCTGGGATAGTTGGCTTGTATATTCTTTTAACACCATTTATTGAGCCTTCACCGAAATTGCCCCATAGCCTAACCAGTCCTGCTTTGCTTTGGAGTATTCCTTTTTTAAGCATAGTGCTTGTAGCATTGATTAAGCCAAGTTTGTTTGCTCGGCCTACCGGAGTTGGGGCGCTTAGTTTATCGATTCTGGTATTTTGCTACGGAGCTTTTTTTCATCAAATGGCCCAAGATTACAACTTGAAGCCGATTGCCAATAAAATTGCTGAGCAACAAGCTTTAGGAATACCAGTAGGATTTACCGGCCGCGAATATAAAGCGGAATTTAATTTTTATGGTCGTTTACGGCAGCCTATTGAAATAATTCCTGAATGGCAAGAACCACAGCAGTGGCTTGAATCGCATAAAAATGCCGCAATTGTAAAAATTGTAAAACAAAAGCCTGCAAATGATCGTTTGTATGTGCCGGTATGGAACAAAGGAGACTATTATCTTTGGTTGCCTCCTCAAGAAACAAATGTCCCGGGTTAAGATTAGTATTGTTAACTCTCTTTAATAATCTCGTCTACTTCCTCGCCGCTCAATACTTCCTTCTTTTCCAATTCAGCGGCTAATTTATCCAGTATTTTTCGTTTCTCGTTCAAGATTTTGGTGGCTCGCTGATAGCCTTCTTCTACCAGTGCCTTGACTTCACTATCGATCAGTCGGGCAGTTTCTTCACTGTAATTTCTTTCCTCAACGCCCTGATGGGCCAAAAATTGCAGTTGTTGTTTTTTTCCATAGGTTAATGGTCCGAGTTTTTTGCTCATTCCCAATCGTGTTACCATTTCCCGGGCGATTTCAGATGCGCGTTCCAGATCATTGGAAGCGCCGCTGGTAACATCACCAAAGACAATTTCTTCTGCGACACGACCACCCATTATGCTATTTACGGTCAAAAATACCTCGCTACATTCATAATAATTAATTTACATTCAGTATGTTACATAACGTCAAAAGTGCATTTTTCAGCGTAAACAGTAAATATTGCAATTTGATCTTTAAGTTCCTGTTCACTTGACAGAAACTTTTCTTTTGTAGGTAATTGCAAGGTATAGCCCAGTGCAGCTACCCCACGAGGAATAATGGAAACTTTATGGACCGGTTCGCCGCTGGGTACCGTAACAGCGACCAGGGTATGCCCTGATTCATGAAAGGCAACCTTGTGTTTTTCCGGTGAATCCATAAGCCTATTTTTTTTCTCGGGACCTGCGATCACGCGATCAATGGCCGCTTCAAAATCCTGCATGGTCACTACTTCATGACGCCTTCTAACAGCAAAAATAGCAGCTTCATTGGCGATATTGGCGAGATCCGCGCCAACAAATCCAGGAGTACGCTGAGCGACAACTTTAAGATCAACATCTTCAGCCAGACGCATTTTTTTGGTGTGCAATTCTAGAATAGCGACTCGGGCATCAAGATCTGGCTTATCGACGATAATTTGTCGATCGAATCTTCCTGCACGCAGTAATGCCTTGTCCAGAATTTCTGGCCGATTGGTGGCAGCCATAACAACCACGCCAGATGATGGATCAAAGCCGTCCATTTCAGTTAAGAGTTGGTTTAAAGTTTGTTCCCTTTCATCGTGGCCACCCATAGCCGGACCCATGCCACGGGCAGCACCAATGGCATCCAGTTCATCAATAAAAATAATGCATGGGGCTTTTTGTCGGGCTTGATCAAACATATCCCGAACCCTTGAAGCCCCGACCCCGACAAACATTTCAATAAATTCCGAGCCGCTAATATTAAAAAACGGGACATCTGCTTCGCCTGCAACGGCTCGCGCTAACAGAGTTTTACCTGTTCCTGGCGGGCCGACAAGTAGTATACCTTTAGGCATACGCCCGCCTATTTTTTGTATGAGTTCGGGATTTTTCAGAAAATCAATGCATTCTCCAAGTTCTTGTTTGGCATCCTCGGCTCCGGCAACATCTTTAAAAGTGGTCTTTTTGCCTCCCTCAGGATGGATTCGGACACGGTTACCAATATTCAAAAATCCTTGAGCGCCTGAATCAATTCGTTTTGCCATCCATGTCCAGAATAAAAACAAAAGCCCAAAAGGTAGCACCCAATTAAAGAAAAAATTACTTAGCCAATTATCACCATGGCGAACAGTAAATTTAACGCCATTTTTTTCCAGTTCTGTTGCCAATTCATTATCAAACAATGGCACAGTGATAAAATATTCTTGTTTTGTTTCCTCAGGATCTAAATTCTCTGTTTTGAATTTCCCGGTAATCACTTTGTCAGTAATCACCGCTTCTTCGACCTTCCCTTCATGGACTTTTTGCAGAAATTCACTGTATGGAATTTCTTGTCGTTCCACTTGTTTTAACCCCTCCCAAACGTAAAGGGATATCAGCATGAAGAGAATGTAAAGCCAAAGATTAAATTCGGGCCTTTGCCAGGCTTTGGGCTCTGATGGCCGGTTGATTTCAATTTTTGGATCTTCGTCTTTTACATTGAAATTTTGTTTTTTCATGGTGTGAGAATTTTCTAAGTTTTGAAGAAGATAGATCAAATGTGTTGTTTAAGCATACTATCACCAATTTTTAACATTTCACATGACTTAATATTGTGAAAAATGAATTTTTCAGCGGCAATAACCTCTATATGTTATATTGTAAGTTAATGAGAATGATTAGTATTAAGCGTTAATGCATATGAAAGATTTAAAAGTTGGTGATTTTGGTAAAGTGGTAGGTTTTGATAAATCCGGTAAAGCCTACAGAAAACGGTTGCTTGCAATGGGGCTGACTCCTGGAACAGAATTCAGCGTAACACGATTTGCTCCGATGGGCGATCCAGTAGAAATAAAACTGCGCGGATTTTCGTTAACCTTGCGAAAAAATGAAGCTGACGTCCTGTTGGTTGAGAAGATCTAATGAGCACTGATTTAACCATCGCCATCATTGGCAATCCAAATTGCGGTAAAACCACCCTGTTTAATGCGCTGACTGGTGCAAAACAGCATGTTGGTAATTGGCCGGGCGTCACCGTTGAGCGTAAATACGGAGAGTATACGTATGATGGAAAAATACTTAAAGTCGTTGATTTACCAGGCACTTATTCCTTGGAAGCAAGTGATGATCAGGTTTCATTGGATGAGAAAATTGCCCGGGATTATGTCGCTTCCCGTGAAGCCGATCTGATCATCAATATAGTAGATGCTTCTAATATTGAACGAAATTTGTATTTAACATCCCAACTTATCGAAATGAAAGTTCCGATGATGGTGGTGTTGAATATGATGGACAGCGCTGAGCGTAAAGGCATCAAAATTGACATCGCCCTATTGTCAAAAAAACTGGGTTGCCCGGTCATTCCAGTGACGGCAGCAAGTTTACAAGGGATAGACAATCTTAAAACTGAAATCAATCGTTGCGCTGTTAGTAAACCCGTTCCAATTTCTGTTGTCACTTATGATCCAATCCTGGAACAGGCGATAGATCAATTGTCACAGAAGTTAACCGAAAAAGCAGCTCAATACCAATGTGATGAGAGCTGGCTGGCTATCAGGTTATTGGAAGATGATACTTTGGCAAAACAATTCGCTGGGCCAGAGTTGACCAGTCAGGCAAAAAAAATGCAAAAGGCAGTTGAGCAGCAAATTGGTGACGATATTGATATTGTCGCAGCCGATGCCCGTTACGATTTTGTTAACAAGTTAACCTATGCTTGTGTGAGTAAGTTAACTGAAGTTTCCCGAGACCTTTCTGATCGCATCGATCAGGTGGTATTGAACCGGTTTTTAGGGATTCCGGTTTTTTTGTTTGTGATGTATCTGATGTTTATGTTTACCATAAATTTCGGCACTGCATTTGTTGATTTTTTCGATCAACTGGTTGCCGCATTGTTGGTGGATGGTTTTTCGGTTTTATTAACCAGTTGGCATTGGCCGGAATGGTTGATTGTTTTGCTGACAGATGGCATTGGCGGCGGTATTCAGGTGGTCGCGACTTTTATTCCGATAGTGGGGTTTTTATTTTTGTTTTTATCGGTTCTGGAAGATTCCGGTTATATGGCCAGGGCAGCTTTTGTTATGGATCGATTTATGCGTTTGATCGGTCTGCCAGGCAAGTCATTCGTCCCTATGATTGTAGGGTTTGGTTGTAATGTACCTGCGATTATGGCGACCAGAACACTGGAAAGTCATCGTGACCGTATTTTGACTAATATTATGAATCCCTTTATGTCTTGCGGTGCAAGATTACCTGTTTATGCATTATTTGCAGCAGCATTTTTTCCGGTTGGCGGGCAAAATATGGTGTTTGGTTTGTATTTATTAGGTATTGCGGTGGCGGTATTAACTGGATTAATCATGAAGAGAACTTTGTTTCAGGGTGAATCAGCACCGTTTATCATGGAATTACCAACCTATCATTTGCCAACCATACGCGGTATTTTGATTCGTACCTGGGAACGCTTAAAAACCTTTTTGTTCAATGCAGGAAAAGTTATTGTGCCAATGGTGCTGGTTTTGAATTTTCTTAATGCTCTTGGTACGGACGGCAGTTTCGGTAAGGAAAATACCAATCAATCTGTTCTTAGTGAAATTGGTCGGGCAATGGTTCCTGTTTTTAAGCCAATGGGTATTGAAGAAAAAAACTGGCCAGCAACCGTTGGAATTTTCACTGGGCTTTTAGCCAAAGAAGCGGTCGTTGGTACTTTGGATGCCTTGTATAGTCAGTTAGGGCAAACCAATATTCAATCAGAACCGAAATTTGATTTAGGGGGAGCAATCACTGCATCTGTTATGACCATTCCAGAAAATTTAATGGGAATTCTGGATAGCGCATTGGATCCTTTAGGGCTGGATATAGAATCGGCCAATCAGGATTCTGATGTGGATAATAAAACATTTGGAGAAATGCAGGCTCGTTTTGATGGAAGAGTTGGGGCATTTGCCTACTTATTATTTATTCTCTTATATGCGCCTTGCGTTGCAGCAACTGCCGCTTTATATAGAGAAACTGGTTTGGCATGGACAGTTTTTGTGGTGTCCTGGACTACAGGAATTGCTTATATGACGGCGACCGTTTTTTATCAAGCAGCGACCTTTAGTCGACATCCACAGTATTCAAGCTTCTGGATTATTGGCTTGTTAAGTATTTTCGCGATGGTTATTTTAACTTTTAAAATATGGGGGATGAGACAAACAAGGCTCGGCCCAGGAGAAGTCACGAATGATCCTGTCTGATTTAAGAAATTATTTGCAACAACAACGACGTGTAGTTTTGGCTGATTTGGTCAATCATTTTGACATGGACCCTGATGCCATTCGGGGCATGTTGAACAAGTGGATTAGCAAGGGCAAGGTGAGAAAAATATCCGCAGAAAATGCGTGTGGTACCACTTGTTGTAAATGTGATCCTGTGCAAACGGAAATTTACGAGTGGGTTGAGTAATATACTTCGCGTGGTCACGTCTACGGATTTTGACGACTGAGTTTTTGCCGATAACTGCGTTAGTTGCGTAGCTTGCTATGCGCCTATTTTAATGCCTTGCTCTCGACAAAAATCAGTGCGCTATAAATTCCGCATCCGTGACCGTGCGAAGTATAAAATCGTCGATCAAATTTAAGAACATTTTGTTTTTTAGCTTTCACGTTTGAAAAATCCCCATGTAGTCTTTTCTAATATGAAATGAGTCTGAACAGAGATCAACTCTGTTCGCTGATTCGGAAGCAAGCTAGTACTACTTCATACCGAGTGATTTCATCAACCGTATTGATTTGATGAACGCCTTTTCCCCGCCTGAATATAGCCATTTTTCCCATCGCATTGAGTTTGCGTGTTTCACCAATAACGACGATTTGCCGAGACTTGATCTGATCAGTTTAGATTCATTTAATATTGGAATACGGGGTGAATTTCAGACTCATTTCGTATTGGAGAAAGCTATATAGTGTTTTACTAAAATTATTGTTATAAAATAAACGGCTTTGTGTAATAGAATTTTGGAATAACTTATGTTTTTTTCTCAAGGGAAGTTATCGGTATTAATGATACTGCTTATGAGTTTGGTTGTGGTCACGGTGCAAGCAGATAAACTCAAGCGAGCAATAAATATAGATATGGCAACCAACAGCGCTGGCATCAAATCACAAAAAAAGATTGATAAATACAGTGATCAGGCTCGAAAAGCATTGGCTGAATATCGTTCAGCTTTACGGCAAACTGAAACATTAGTCACTTACAACAGATATTTACAAACCTTAATTAAGTCCCAAAAAGATGAAAAAACTTCGTTAGAACAACAATTGCAAGATATTGAAACCACCCAGCAGGAAATTGTACCGTTAATTTTGAGGATGCTAGATAGTCTGGAAAAATTTATTCAATTGGATATCCCTTTTCTACCTGAGGAGCGCCAGCAACGACTACAACGATTAAAAGAAATGGTTAGTAGGGCTGATGTTACCAATGCTGAAAAATTTCGCCGTATTATAGAAGCTTTCCAAATTGAAAATGACTACGGAAAAACCATAGAAGCTTATCGAGCGAACCTGACAGCAGGAGATAATACAATTTCAGTGGATTTTCTGCGCCTGGGGCGGGTCGCGTTATATTATCAACGCCTGGATGGCAGCGAAACTGGATCTTGGAACAGAGAAACCAAAACCTGGGATATTTTATCTTCGGATTATCGAAATGCAATCAGTAAAGGCCTGCGAATTGCCAGAAAGGAAGCCGCACCTGATTTGCTAGAGGTTCCAGTGCCAGCGGCGGAGTCAGTTAAATGAAAAAAATACTCGCCATAATAACTCTAGTTTTTTTGGGATCAGCTGTTAGTGCGAAACATCTCGATCTGGATCAATTATTAAGAGAAGTCAAACAAGCCCAAAACCGTGAAGGAAAAATTAATAAGCAAAGGGAAGCAAAATTTCTGGCTGATAAAAGTCAGCAGCAAAAACTTTTGGCCACTGCAAAAGCAAAATTGCAACAGCAACAGCGGCTAAGTGATCAGTTACGGGAGCAGCTGGAAAGTAATGAACAACTACTCAGTGAGTTGGAAACCGAACTGGATAAACGCAGTGGTGTGCTCGGTGAATTGTTTGGGGTTGCCAAACAGGTTGCAGGTGATTTAAAAGCAGATTTAGAAAACTCGCTGGTTTCAGAACAGTATCCTAATCGAACCAAACAACTTGCCGAGTTGGTAAACAGTAAAACCCTTCCAACGATTGAACAATTGGAAACATTATGGTTTACCTTGCAGCAGGAAATGACCGAATCGGGAAAAGTGGTTCGTTATCCGAGCGAAATTTTGATTACTTCTGGTGAACCGAAAAAATCTGATGTGATCCGTATTGGCGTGTTTAATGCTCTGTCTGAAGAGGGAAAATATTTACGCTATTTACCGGAAACTTCAAAACTGGTTGAACTGGCCAGACAGCCAGAAAGTCGGTATTTATCTCTCGCCGAGGATTTTGTTAATACTCCCTCAGGAATTGCGGATGTTGCAATTGATCCGACGCGGGGAGTAATTTTAAGCTTGTTAATTCAAACACCGAATGTATTCGAACGTATTCACCAAGGTGGAGTTATCGGTTACATTATTTTGACATTGGGGGCAGTTGGATTAATTTATGGTATTTGGCGGCTAATAATTTTATCGATCACCGGCACAAAAATGCAGCAACAAATGCAGAGTACGGAACCTGATACCAGTAATCCATTAGGACGGGTATTTGCAGTCGCCCAGCAAAAGGGCATAGAAGATGCCGAGACTTTTGAGTTGTTGCTGGATGAAGCAATCACCAAAGAAATTCCACAATTGGAAAAAGGTCAGACAAGCATTAAATTACTTGCCTCTGTGGCGCCATTATTAGGATTATTAGGAACAGTGACTGGAATGATTGCAACGTTTCAGTCGATCAGTTTGTTTGGAACCGGCGACCCCAAATTAATGGCAAGCGGGATATCTCAAGCATTAGTTACTACTATGCTGGGGTTAATGGTTGCTATTCCATTATTGTTTTTACATAGCCTGGTTGCTTCCCGAAGTCGTACCCTGATTCAGATTTTGGATGAACAGTCAGCGGGATTGATTAGTAAACGATTGGAAAAATAATGTCTTTGCTATTCGATTTTTTTGATAGCTTGCGCTCGTTTTTAAATGCCGGGGGGACAGTTTTATGGATTATTCTATGGGTATCGGTTTGTCTTTGGTGCCTGATTGTAGAGCGATTGCTATTTTTTAAACTAGATTATCCTGTTTTAAAGGAACAATGGGTTAAACAATGGAATGAACGCAGCGATAAATCTTCCCAATATGCATTAACTATCAGAAAAGCGATAATTTCCGAGGCAAAAATCACCATGAGCCGGTTTTTGTCGATTATTAAAATGTTGATTGGGCTTTGTCCATTGTTTGGGTTATTGGGAACAGTGATAGGTATGATCCATGTTTTTGATGTCATGGCGGTGACAGGAACCGGCAATGCCAGAGCTATGGCTTCAGGAATATCACTGGCCACAATTCCGACGATGGCAGGAATGGTTATTGCGATTGCCGGGCTTTATTTTAAGAAATTAATCGAGGAATGGGTGGATGATGAAACCCATTTACTGACAGACTTACTAAAATATCATTAACAAATATCATGCGCCATAGAAGCAATCGATCTAATAATGGTCAAACTACAGAAATTGATATGACACCGATGCTGGACATCGTATTTATCATGTTAATTTTTTTTATTGTTACCACTTCCTTTGTAAAAGAATCAGGTATCGATGTTAATCGTCCAACCGCACAAACTGCGGAAAGAAAAGAGCAAGGACATATCATTGTTTCTATAAAACCAAATGGTGAAATCTGGATTGACAAACGCCAAGTTGATATTCGTGCAGTAAGAGCAAATGTGGCGCGCTTGCATGCTGAAAATCCTTTAGGTTCCGTCATTATCGCTGCTGATAAGGATACCAAAGTTAATGTGCTGGTGCAGGTAATGGATCAGATTCGTTTGGCCGGAATTAGCAACGCATCGATTGCAACAGAAACAGAATCTCAGTGAAGCGTTTTTTCATTGCATTTTTTTTGGGAGTGGTTTTTTCCATAGGCTTGTTTTGGTTGATGCATTTCATGATCACTAACAACCAACAAGGATTCAAGAAAACCGAAAGCCTGAAAATGGTTGAGTTCGTGCGGTTGAAAAGACAAACCCAGTTACAAACCAAAGACAGAAAAATCCCTGATAAGCCACCGCCTCAAAAACGACCTCCGCCGCCAAAAATGCAAGTGGCTCAAACCAATATCGCCCAGCAACATATTTCGAATATGAAAATGCCTAACCTGGATTTGCCAGCTCAGACGGGTCGTTTCAGTGGTCCAGGAATCAGCGGTTTGCAAGTCGCTCAAGGCCAAATGGAAATCAGCACGAATCTTGTGCCATTGGTTCGTATTCCTCCGCGATACCCGATGCGTGCAGCATCAAGGAAAATCGAAGGCTGGGTGAAAGTTGAATTTACCATTACTAAAACAGGTACCGTAAAAGATCCGAAAGTTGTTGCAGCACAACCTCCTAATATATTTGATCGTGCCGCATTGAAGGCAATTTCACGCTGGAAATTCAAGCCTAAAATTGTTGATGGAAAAGCGCAGGAACAGCGTGCCGTACAGATCCTTCAATTTAAACTATCCAAATGATTCGACTGAAATTTTTGTTGCTTTGTTTTGTATTGATTAGTTCGCCGGCTTTCGCCAAGGAAGCTGATCAATCAACAGTGGTTTCCGCATCGTTATACAAGAAATTATCCAGAGTTGAAAAACTGATTGATAAAAAGTCTTATTCCAAGGCCCGACAAATACTGATTAATGCTTTGGGAAAAGTAAAAAAAGGGACTTATGAAGAAGCGGTGGTATTGCGGACATTGGCTTCAATTTATGCAATGCAGGAACAATATTCAAAAGCTGCTGAATATTTATCCAAAGCGCTGGGACTTGATGTGTTGCCAGCAAAGCAGCAGCAACAGGTATTGTTAAATTTAGGTCAGATATATATGGCCTTGGGTAAATATGCAAAAGCAGTCAATATTTTACAGCCCTGGTTAAAAGCCAAGCCAAAATTAGATGCACAAATTGCAATTTTATTGGCTAATGCTTACACTCAGTTAAAACAATATCATAAAGCTCTCCCTTATGTTGAACAAGCTATTCGAATGAGCAAAAAACCACCGGAGTCGTGGTATCAGCTGAATCTAGCATTACTGTATGAATTAGGGAGATATTCTGCTGCAGCCAACATTTTGGAACAATTAATTACCAGATTCCCGGAAAAAAAACAGTATTGGACGCAGTTATCCAGTGTTTACCAACAGCTTAAACAGTATAAAAAAGCACTTGCGATTCGTGATTTGGCTTACAAAAAAGGTTTAATCAACACCGAAAAAGAAATTCTGGAATTAGTGAATCTTTATCTTTATGTTGATTTACCCTATAAAGCCGCGCAGCTTTTACAATCGGAAATTAATAGCAAGCGCGTGAAAGGAAACTCTAAAAACTGGGAATTATTGGCTAATGCATGGACTCAGGCGAAAGAATTTAAAAAAGCAACGTTAGCGTTAGAAAAAGCTTCCCATTTGAATCCTAAAGGAGCGCTTTATCAGCAATTAGGCCGTATTTATGTTGAGCAGGAAAATTGGTCTGCTGCTGTTAATGCACTGACTAGGGCTTTACAAAAAGGTGGATTAAAAAATCCAGGTAATGCCTATTTGCTGCTTGGCATGAGTTATTATGAGTTGAAAAAAATCAACAAGGCTAAACATGCTTTTATTCAAGCAAAAAAATATAAAAAGACCAGAAGGTCAGCCCAGCAATGGCTGGATTATATTTCTTCAGAAAAACAGCTGAAAATTTAATCATTTTTTGGTCTTTGCTATTTAACAGGTAATAGCGTTGGGTCATCATATAACCGTTTGTTTTTCCAGCCAGAAAAAACGCTTTCATCAAAAGGTAAATCATTATCTATTGCGTATTCATAACAGCTTCTAAATAATTTTGCCGTGCGGAATGCGTGTAATTCGTCATCTGCAGTGATTTTTTCTACATTACCGACCTGAAATGTTTTATTTCTGGATTTACCGTTGTGTACCCAAAAAACGGTATAGCATAAGTAACTTTTGTCCTTGCGATGATCATATTTAATTGTTCGAGATACGCCGGTGACGCCAGTCGTGGTTTTGTTTTTTGGCGGCTTGAGAAATCTGGTCTTGCTGCCTTTTAAAACAACCAACATCTGATCACGCCAGGTAATGGCGGCTTTAAGTGATTTATTTCTATTTCCCCATAATTTATGAGAGAAATACCGGCTATTTTCTTTTCCTCGTCTTACAATGCGAACTTGGTAGCCAAATACATCTGGTTCTGTAATATGCTTGTGTTTTGCCATATCTGCCATAGGTTCTAGGTTCTCTTGTTTATCAGCTACTTGTAATGTGTATGAAAATCAGAAAAAAAGGAAGACCTTTTCCTGATTAATTGCGTAGGTTTTATACTACAAAAATACCATTATAATATAGCTGTAATCAAGACAAAAATTTGTCTGCCTTAAATTGCTTGAAATATCTAAATTTGCAGTTTAAGGTATAGCGATCTATTTCTTAGTGATTTAGTGTAGAATATCCCTAGCCACTTTCTGTGGACTACTTCATAAAAGCAAAAATTCCATTTTATTTTTTATTGTTAAGGAGATTAATTATGGCTGTACTAGTTGGTAAACCCGCACCAGATTTTACTGTGCCCGCTGTGTTAGGCGATGGTCAAATCGTAGATGAATTTAATTTTTCTGCTGCAACCAAAGGTAAGTATGCGGTCATCTTTTTCTATCCATTGGATTTTACATTTGTATGTCCAAGTGAATTGATTGCCATGGATCATCGGTTAGATGAATTTACCAGTCGCGGAGTTGAGGTGATTGCAGTTTCGATAGATTCGCACTTTACCCATAACGCTTGGCGGAACACTCCAATTGAAAAAGGCGGGATTGGGCCAGTCCGCTATACCATGGCAGCAGATATTGCCCATACAATCTGTAAAGATTATGATGTAGAGGCAGCGTCACCTGCTGTTGCCTATCGGGGTAGTTTTTTGATTGACCGTGAAGGCGTTGTACGTCATCAGGTCGTTAATGATTTACCGCTTGGTCGTAATATGGATGAAATGCTACGCATGGTTGATGCTTTGCAGTTCTTTGAAGAGAACGGCGAAGTCTGTCCGGCAGGCTGGAAAAAAGGTGACCCTGCTATGAACGCGAGTCCAGAAGGTGTAGCAGAGTATTTAAGCAATAACGCAGATAAATTATAAGTATTTCCAGGAGGATTCGGGTTGAGGGGCAAGGAGGAGTTGAGCGATTTTTTTGATCATTTGAGGCGCACATAGTGGTGTTACGCAACGAAAAAAATCCCTTTCCATTCTCGCAGTAGAATCTTCCTTAATCTGATAATCTCCTGGCTCTGTGGAAATGCATTGAAGTTTCGGTGCATTTCCATAATACCGAATCAGATAGCAAGTTTAATTACCTGTATCTGTGCCATAGTGAAGCTACAGATACAGGAATTATTGAAGAAAATTTATTCTTCACTGCCAGCCGTCAATAGAAATCTCTGTCTTATAAAGATAGTAATGAGAATAGCTAAAATCGCCGGGATTTGGCGGATAGCCAATAAAACCCCAACAGAACTGTGGGCAAACATATCCAATAGCGGATTTGCAACGGCTAAAGTTGAAATCCACCATGCCAGCCAATAACCAATTAACCCAATTATTGCCCATTGAAAGGCTGGTACGCCTTGTTTTTTTGCTGTACTGTAAAACCACCATAAAAAGAAAAAACCAGCTAGTTTTGCGAGCAACATATGCGTCTCCCCCTTTTTTATTTTGTAAGTATAGAACGCGAAAATCATAACTATACACCATCTCGATTAAACTCAGGAAAATGAAATGGGCAAATTACTAAAATCAATCCTGGTTAGTATTTCAATACTACTGGCGGTTATTATTGTTACAGCCGTACTTTTTATTAGTTTTATTGATCCGAATGATTTCAAACCAGAAATAGAACAAATTGTTTTTCGACATACAGGAAAAAAACTAATCGTTGAAGGAAATCTTGATTTATCAATATTTCCCTGGTTGGGAGTTTCAACCGGGAGATTATTATTAATTGATCCGGAAAATGATAATCAACAACCATTAGCCACAATTGATGAAGGAAACATTAAAGTCAAATTATTACCCTTGCTGAGAAAAAAAATAGAGGTCAGCACAGTTACTTTAAAAAACCCAGTAGTATTTTTCCACAGGGACAAACAAGGGATGAGCAACTGGAAACGTCAGCTGAAACCAAAAAAACCCTCAGTCGTTACTGATAATATTTCACCTGGCTTGGCAAGCCCTTCAATTAAAAGTGTCGATGATGGAGATAAAGACAACAAGCAACAGTTTTTTGTGCCCAAAGATCTCATAATTTCAGGCGTTAGAATTGAAAATGGTCAAATTCAATGGCAGGATGAAAGTAAGGCTAAGCAGTTTGAAATAAATCAACTAGATTTTAAAATTGATACATTGGCATTTGAGCAACAAGCACCATTTGGATTATCTTTCAAATACCAGCCTCAACAAAAACAACCGGTACAATTTTCTGGCAAAGGGCGAATTACAGTTACTAAAGGTTTTAATCAATTCAAGCTGGAAGATCTTAAAATTGAGTTGTTATCACAGAGTTCTGGCAAAGATCCTATGAATATTGTCGCGGAAAGTAAGCTTGTTGCGTATGACAGAACGACTCAAGGTTTAGTAATACCTGAAGTGACAATAGATTCAAAGGAGATAAAGTTATCGGCTGAATTAACAGCAAATCAAGTAAAAGATAATCCGGTTATTCAAGGCAAGATAAATATTACGAAATTTAATCCACGCCAGTTTTTGGCTTATCTTGGCAAAACTGTATCCGCACCAGATGATGTTTTGACTCAATTATTGGGTTCCTTTCGACTGGTAGCATCGAAGGAAAGTGCAATAATTAACAGTATTAAATTGAAAATAGACGAATCAACTATCCAAGGTAATCTGAAGATAATTGACTTTAAACAACCCGTTTATAACTTTGATATTGCAGTTGACGACATTTCATTAGACCAATATGCCGAGTTAAAATTGAGTTCTGTTCAAGTAAAAAAGGAAAAAAAACCAATCGTAACCACAGGCGAAAAAGTTAATGATCTTCCACCAATCAAGACCAGCGTACAAAAACCGGAACCAGAGGAAAAAATAGAAAAAAAACCGGAAAAATTATTTTTGCCAGTTGACCTACTTAGACAGATTAATGCATCAGGAAAATTGACCATCAATAAAGCAATTTTTAAAGGCTTGAAATTGAATAATCTGGTCATTGATTTAGATGCCGGTAATGGTGTTTTGAAAACACAGCACAGCGCTAGTCCATTTTACCAAGGGAAATATGTTGGTAATTTGCGTCTTGATGTGAAAAGTAAACAACCGACCATTAGTATGGATGAACAATTAACGAATGTTAGAACCGGCCCTTTGCTAAAAGATTATTATGGGAAAACTTATGTAAGCGGCGTATTAAATGGCCGGTTAAGATTTCAGGGTTCTGGAAATACCAAGAAGGCATTAAAGAAACATTCTACAGGCAATGTAAAGTTAGTTTTAAAGGATGGAAAAATATATGGCTTTAATCTTCAGGAAATAGTTAAAGAAGGAAAAGCCATTTTAAAAAATAAAAAAATTACTGAAACAAAAAAATATACTGAATTTGCAATTATAAAAGCAACCGCCTCTATCAAAAACGGCTTGGTAAAAAATAATGATTTATATGCTGAATCTAAGCGATTGCGTGTTTCGGGCAAAGGCACATTTAATTTGCTTAATGAAAAGCTGGATTATCATGTTTTAGCAAAGTTGATGAAACGTAAGAAAACACCCGCAGACACAGAGCAGGTTAAACGAACACTGGGAATTCAAATAGCTGGTCCTCTCAAACAGCTGGTGTACACATTAGACCTTAAATCATTAATTACCGATAAAGAAAAACAAAAGCTTATTAATAAAGCTGAGAAAAAACTGGGAAAGGAAGTCGGTAACTTATTGAAGCAATTGCTGCAATAGTTCAAACCATGAAACCGGAACAATTCCAGGCAGCTTTGTTAAGCTGGTTTGAAATAAACGGCCGCAAAAACTTGCCTTGGCAAAAAAACGTTACCCCTTATCGTGTCTGGGTTTCAGAAATTATGTTACAACAAACTCAGGTGGCTACAGTTATCCCTTATTTTGAAAAGTTCATCAATAAATTTCCAACTGTTGAGGACTTGGCAAGTGCGGAACTTGATGAGGTTCTTCATCGCTGGTCGGGTTTAGGATATTATGCCAGAGCAAGAAATATGCATAGAGCGGCAGTTATAATTAACGAACAAGGCTTCCCTGATAGCAAAAATGAGTTGATGAAATTGCCGGGCATAGGCGAATCAACTGCTGGGGCAATATTGTCAATTGCTTTCAAACAAAGCCATGCAATCTTGGATGGTAATGTTAAAAGAGTTCTATGTCGTTTTATGGCGCTTGAAGGGTGGCCAGGGCAAAGTGCAATCAATAAGTTGTTATGGCAATACAGTCGGTTTTTTACACCCAAAAAAAATACCGCTGATTATACGCAAGCCATTATGGACTTGGGGGCGACAATTTGCACTAGAACTAATCCGCATTGTATTAAGTGTCCAGTGAGTGAGGCGTGTAAAGCTAAGCAATTGGACCGAGTGAATGATTTTCCAACGCCAAAGCCAAAAAAATACATTCCCTCTAAAACGTGTGTTTTTCTGATATTGAATAATAATAAAAAGGAAGTTTTATTGGAAAAGCGGGCTCCAATTGGTATTTGGGGAGGGTTATGGAGTTTACCCGAATTTTCTAATGTTGACGGTGTGATGGAATGGTGTCAAAGGTACAATATAAGTACGGCTAATTTCCAGTGTTCATCTTCCAAAAGGCATACGTTTTCACATTATCATCTGGATTATTCAGCCATTATCATCAATCATAAAAACCCTGTAAACTATATTGGCGAAGCAGAAAAAACGATTTGGTATGACAAAAGTGCAAAGAATTTACAAGTCGGATTGCCTGCGCCTATAAAAAAATTAATTGATCATATTTGATGGTGAGGAAAAAATGGCGAGAATGGTTCAGTGTGTAAAATTGGGTATCGAAGCGGAAGGTTTGGAGAATCCGCCCTTTCCAGGTCAAAAAGGACAATATATTTTTGATAATGTGTCTAAGCAAGTCTGGGATGAATGGTTAAATATGCAAACCATGTTGATCAATGAATATAAACTGGCCAGTTTTGAACCTAAGGCCAGGAAATTTCTGGAAGAAGAGCGGGAGAAGTTTTTATTTGGTGAAGGCTTCACCATGCCCGAAGGCTATGTGCCGCCAAAAAGTTAGTCTGACATTAAGGTTCATGCAATTAGCTCGTTTTGAGTGGCTTGCATGGACCTTTTTATGCTTTTTTATTAATGCTTCATCGATTCAAAGAATTCAGCATTAGTTTTAAAATCTTTAAGCTTGCCTAACAGAAATTCAGAGGCAGCCATTTCATCCATTGGTTGCAATATTTTCCGCAATATCCAGGTTTTTTGCAGTTCATCAGGGCTAACCAGATATTCTTCTCGGCGTGTTCCAGAGCGGTTAATGTTGATTGCTGGATAAACGCGACGTTCGGCGATTTTTCTATCCAGATGCAATTCCATATTGCCAGTACCTTTGAATTCCTCGTAGATAACTTCATCCATTCTGGAACCCGTATCGACCAATGCTGTGGCAATAATCGTCAGACTTCCGCCTTCTTCGATATTTCTGGCCGCGCCAAAAAATCGTTTTGGTTTTTCCAGGGCATTAGCATCTACACCGCCCGTCAGGACTTTTCCAGATGAAGGTGCTACGGTATTATATGCGCGAGCAAGCCGAGTGATTGAGTCTAACAGAATAACTACGTCATGTTTGTGCTCAACCATGCGCCTGGCCTTTTCTATGACCATATCTGCAACTTGAACATGGCGGGTGGCGGGTTCATCGAAAGTACTGGAGACCACTTCGCCTCTAACACACCGTTCCATTTCTGTGACTTCTTCCGGACGTTCGTCAATCAGTAATACTATTAAATAGCAATCTGGATGATTTTGGGCGATTGATTGTGCAAGACTTTGCATAATCATAGTTTTACCGGCTTTAGGAGGAGAAACGATTAAACCGCGTTGGCCTTTGCCAATTGGCGCAACCAAGTCGATCACTCTACCGGTCAAATCTTCAGTCGTACCGTTACCAAGCTCCAATCGAAATCTTTCGTTTGGAAAGAGTGGCGTTAAATTTGTGAATAAAATTTTGTGTTTGGTATTTTCTGGCGGCTCGAAATTAATGCTTTCAACTTTGAGCATAGCGAAATAACGTTCGCCGTCTTTAGGGGGGCGGATTTTGCCGCTAACTGTGTCACCGGTTCTTAAACTGAATCGGCGGATTTGACTCGGAGAAACATAAATGTCATCAGGGCCGGCCAAATAAGAAGCAGAGGGCGAGCGTAAAAAACCAAAGCCATCTTGTAATATTTCTAAAACACCATCGCCGTAAATATCTTCACCACCTTTGGCATGTTTTTTCAGGATGGCAAAAATTAAGTCTTGTTTTCTTGATCGGGAGACATTATCGATGCCAAGAGATTCGGCTATGCTGATAATTTCGCTAATGGGTTTTAATTTTAATTCACTAAGGTTCATAGAATGAAATAATAGATTTTATGTAAGCGTACGCGAATGCACGCAAGGGATAAGGAAGTATGTTATGAGGTTCTATTGGGTATTAATTGATGCTATTTTTGGCGCAAAGAAACATGCACTTTGTAAGTATAACCGAAAATTCAGACCCGTCAAATAATTATTTATTGAAGGGTCTGTAAAACCATTGGCTTTTAAAGATTATTATCGAGAAATTCGGCTAATTGGGATTTTGTTAGCGCGCCAACCTTGGTGGCTTCGACTTCACCGTTTTTAAAAAGCATCAATGTTGGGATACCTCTAACACCGAAATGCTGAGGTGTTTCAGGGTTTTCATCAATGTTTAGTTTAGCGACGGTTATTTTATCTTTATATTCTGCTGCAATTTCATCCAGAACAGGGGCAATCATTTTGCAGGGTCCACACCATTCTGCCCAATAATCGACAAGGACAGGTTTACTGGCTTTTACGACTACGTCGTCAAAATCACTATCAGTTACATGAAGGACTGCGTCACTCACGTTGATCTCCAAATGTTAATAATTAAGCGGGAACTATAGGAGGGAACGACTATTTTTGTCAATATTTTTTAATTATTTTTGATAATTTTTCAGAAAATTCATGGAATATTAAGGCTTGGTGGTATATGGGTAACAACCATAAATTCGTTCTGATTCGTAAAATACGGTATTCTATAGGACTATGAAAAAATCACATTTGACCGAAACACGATTCAGTAATCTGGAGTTATCCAAATCCATTCTCCGCAGCCTAAAAGATGCTGCTTTTGAACAATGCACCCCGATACAAGACCGGGCCTTACCATTAGCACTACGCGATAAAGATATCGCTGGGCAAGCCCAAACGGGCACTGGTAAAACAGCAGCATTCTTGTTGGCGACTTTTCAGCGTTTAATTAACGATGAAGCCAAAACCATCAAAAACCCTAGGGCTATAATTATAGCGCCAACTCGGGAGCTTGCCATCCAAATTCATAAAGATGCGGTATTGCTCAGTAGTCATCTGGATTTAAAGTTTGCTTTAACCTATGGTGGGACCGATTACAAAAAACAGTTGCAGGCAATTAAATCAAATGTAGATATCATCATTGGGACACCTGGCCGGATCATTGATTTTTACAAGCAACAGGCTTTTTCTTTAGATCATATCCAGATAATGGTTCTGGATGAAGCTGACCGAATGTTTGATATGGGATTTATCAAGGATATCAGATTTTTGTTACGCCGAATGCCGGCGCCTGAAAAGCGTTTGAATATGCTGTTTTCTGCCACATTATCATTTAAAGTGACCGAATTGGCTTATGAGCATATGAATAATCCGGTCATGATAAAAATCGAAACCGAGGCGGTTACATCCAAATCCATTAATCAATTTTCTTTTTGTCCAGCTAATGAGCAAAAAATTCCTCTTCTGATAGGTATTTTAAAAGCCCATAATCCAGAGCGTTGTATTATTTTTGTCAATACCAAAAAAGCCGCTGAACTGCTGAATAGTTATCTTGAAGCTAATGAATATAAAGCGGTAACGCTAAGCGGTGATGTGCCACAGGAAAAGCGTCAACGTTTACTGAAAAGTTTTCAGGAAAATAAAGTTCCAATAATGATTGCAACCGATGTTGCCGCGAGAGGGTTACATATACCTGAAGTTTCCCATGTGATTAATTATGATTTACCGCAGGATGTTGAAGATTATGTGCATCGAATCGGGCGTACCGCACGTTTTGGTGCCAGTGGCGAAGCCATCAGTTTTATTTGCGAAGAATATGCCTATTCCATGCCTGATATTGAAGACTATATAGGTGAAAAAGTCCCTGTTAAGTCAATCACAGAAGATTTATTGGCAACTGATCTCAAAAAACCAGAAACAAGATCGCCGCGGTCTAAAAGCTATTCCCGAAACAGACCACCAAGAAAAAACCCATCAACACGAAGCCGCGAAGTTAAAGCCCCGTCATAAGTTCCCTAAAGTCAGTAATGGAAGGAAAGCCATCTATGATTTTTTGGGGTTGTTTGGTGTCAGGCAGACTTACTGAAATGACATGTTTAATGCCGAAATTACTGGCCGCTTCGAGAACTTTTAAATTATCATCGACAAGGACTGTTTTGGATTTATCAAACGGATTTTTTTTCTGGAAGAGGGGCCAAAAATCAGGGTGCTCTTTTGGTTGACCAAAATCATGCGAGCAAACCAGTTCATCAAAAAATTGCGTCAGACAGGTCTTTTCCATTTTCAAATTCAGGCTGTCACGATGAGCGTTAGTGACTAAAAATAATTTTTGTGATGATTGGTTGGCCAGAGTCAAAAATTCAGTAACATGAGGCAGCACAGCAATCAAGCCGGAAATTTCTCTTTTTAATCCGACAATATCAAGTTCTAATGCTTCGCTCCAATAGTCCAAACAATACCATTCAAGCTTTCCCTGCATAGCTTTAAATTGGGGAATTAATTGCTGTTTGGCCTGTTCATTTGTCAGATTATGAAGATCTGCAAATTTTTCAGGAACAAATTCCTGCCAGAAATGATTATCAAAATTCAGATCCAATAATGTACCGTCCATGTCCAGCAAAATGGTGTCTATTTTTTTCCAATCCAGCATCAATCTAGCGTATAGTTTAAGTAATTTAATAGGGAATATGATTGTACGATGCCTGAAAAGCCGAAAATTCTCAATAGTAAAATAGTTGCAACCTCAAGACTTTTTTCTATAGAAGCGTTAGATCTCGAATTTAGTAATGGTGAGCTGCGAACCTTTGAAAGGTTAGCCCGTAGCGGATCTGGAGGAGCGGTTCTTATCGTGCCATTGATAGATGACGAAACGGTATTGCTGATTCGAGAATATGCAGCAGGAACTCATCGCTATGAATTAGGGTTGCCAAAAGGCAAAACTGAACCGGATGAACCTGTTTTGACGACTGCAAACAGGGAATTAAAAGAAGAAGTTGGGTATGGAGCGCAGAATTTGCAGCATTTGACAACGTTATCACTTGCTCCCGGGTATCTGGAACACACCACGGATATTGTTATTGCTCGTGATCTGTATGAAGAAAAGTTGCCGGGGGATGAGCCTGAAGAACTGGAGGTGGTTCCCTGGAAATTATCAAATCTTGCCGCACTTTTTGCTACGGGAGAATGTACTGAAGCGCGTAGTATTGCCGCTTTGTTTTTAACACAGGAGTTTTTAAAGAATGAGCAATAATCATTTCGCTTCATTGCTTGAGTCGGTTAAACCAATTGCTGAGCAAGCCGGTGAAAAAATAATGGATATTTATGGCAGCAGTTTTGATGTGGACACCAAACAAGACAATTCGCCACTGACAGAGGCAGATTTGGCTGCCCATCATCATATTGTCAATTCACTGGCTGACATTGCTAATTATCCAATTCTTTCAGAAGAATCAGCTGAAATTTCCTTTTCAGAACGTTCCAAGTGGGAAACTTACTGGTTGGTTGATCCTTTGGATGGAACCAAGGAATTTATTAAGCGAAATGGCGATTTTACCGTCAATATTGCTTTGATTCATCAACATGAGCCGGTATTGGGTGTTGTTTATGTTCCTGTGACTAAGCAAGTGTATTTTGCTGCTGAAGGAAATGGTGCTTTTAAACAATTGCCTGAGCAAGCGGCCAAGAAAATTTCGGTAAAAAAGAATTCTTCTGACAACTTGGTGGTTGCCGGTAGTCGCTCGCATATCACTGAAGAGTTGAAAACCTATCTGGATAAATTACCCCCACATGAACTGATTTCAATTGGCAGCTCATTAAAATTATGTCTGGTTGCAGAAGGTTTAGCAGACTTGTATCCCCGCATTGGTTTAACCAGTGAATGGGATACCGGGGCTGCACAATGTGTAGTTGAGCAGGCGGGAGGAAAAGTGGTTGATTTAGAAGGTAATCGTTTGCTTTATAATACCAAGGAGTCTTTGTTGAACCCTTATTTTTTGGTATTTGGTCATAATCAATACGACTGGACCAAATTTGTTTAAACAATATTTCACAAAAATAAACTTAAAATTAATAGAGCATGAAAGTTCTAAAAAAACTGTTTGAAAAGAATCGAGAGTGGGCCGAAACAATAAAATCAGAAAATCCTGATTTTTTTACAGACCTCGCTCAATTACAAGCTCCGGATTACTTATGGATAGGATGTTCGGATAGTCGTGTCTCTGCAAATCAGATTGTCAATCTAAAGCCGGGTGAAGTTTTTGTACATCGAAATATTGCCAATGTAGTTGTTCATACAGATTTGAACTGCTTATCCGTAATACAGTTTGCCGTTGAAGTACTTCAAGTGAAACATATCATCGTATGTGGTCATTATGGTTGTGGCGGCATTAAGGCAGCGATGGAAAATGATACACATGGATTAATTGATAACTGGCTCAGGCATATCAAAGATGTTTATCGTTATCATCAGAATGAAATTGATGCACTTCAGGATGAAGATGAAAAATTAAAAATGCTTTGCGAAAAAAATGTTATTGAACAAGTCGCTAATGTTTGTCATACAACGGTTGTTCAGGAAGCCTGGAGAGCTGGTCGGGCGC
>Ga0256839_1002087_pt1 | contig 22955 bp, 18 predicted proteins | sample 354166metaG_FD_185968 | JGI IMG/M metagenome (GOLD analysis project Ga0256839, IMG submission 185968) | Hydrothermal vent microbial communities from Mid Atlantic Ridge, Atlantic Ocean - 354-166 | ecosystem: Environmental > Aquatic > Marine > Hydrothermal vents | place: Atlantic Ocean: Mid... | reverse complement strand
AGAATAAAACTAATATCCCCATTCTACCTATGGATTACCATGGTTGTTTAATTATCCGCAAAAACCCATTTAAAAAATCGATTCGAAATAATTTTTCCATAAAAAAAGGAGCTTACGCTCCCTTTTTAATCACTTTGAGACCTTTGCACGAGAGGGGCGCGAGAGAAAAAAAGGATGAAATTTGGCTGATTGAGGCGGAAATCGTAGTGAATACCTAGGTATTCGCAAGATTTTCAACAAAAATCAGGCGTATTTCAGCCTTTTTTATCCGTGCATCCTTTCGTGCAAAGGTCTCACTTTGTTAAAAGTATATTCGCTTACATCACATCAAACGACTTAGAGATCCCTAAAATCAAATACGCTTTAGGATCTTGTGCAGAGTCTTCAGGCGAAGTATAAAGATAGTTCACTGAACCATCTAGCCCTTTTGACAACTCCATCGAATAGCCTAAATCTAAATAGTTAATGGCATCATTATTGACATCATTATTCGCATCATACACAGCATAAGTGGCCGAGAAATTGTTGCGCTCATAACTGATATAAGCATGAGAATAATCTTCATCCTTTACAACAACTTCATGCACCCCTTTATCGTAACCTAAGGTCACACCCGCAAAACCAACCGAAAGATTTAACTCTTTATAAGGCTGATCAAAGTCCGCTTCGGTATACCCAAAATAAGTTCCCCCTAGCCCTAAAGAAACCCCCTTCACTTCACCCGACCAACCTGCATACAAGTCATATTCTAAGCCATTATTAACATCTGCAACCCATGTACCGACATACAAGCCAGAGTCATTCTCATAATCTAAACCAGCCGAGGCAGAAGCTTCACCACTCTGCTCTACCCCACGAAACACATAGTTAGACACCATACCAACATTCGCCGAAACACCTGCTTGAGCCACCACAGGCGCCATCATCATCGTTGCAGAAGAGGTCATCGCGACCGCCACTAAAAGCTTTTTAAGTTGAAACGTTTTTTTCATGGGTTGAATCCTTTTTTTGATCAAAAAAATTTAAAACAAAAATTTACTGCAAAAAACAAGAACAGAATAGACCAACTAACATTTATTAATTTGTTTTCAACAAGTTACAAAAAGCCAGCCAATTTAATTCTAAAAACCACCCCTTAAAAACAGAAATCTACGAACAATAAAAACCATTTTGCACAAAAAAAGTGCATAAAAGACTATAACCCCCCCCCTGCTATCCATCCACCCTCTCATCCAAAGCCCCCTTAACCTGAAAAATCTTTTTTGCCGTAAACGCCACCAACTGTACATCCAACGAATTAAGCTCCTCCAATGTTAAAGTTCGTCCACGTAATTCAGAAGTGAGAGGAATCAATAAATGGTAGTAACACACCCCTTTTAACGTCAACTCCGCAACAATCTGAATCGGCAGCGTCCCCATCACCACATCCCCCGCTTGCACCCTCTCCAAACACGCATCATCAAAATGGCTCAACACTTCATCTACCACAAAACCCTGAGCGCTCACCCAATCCAGCGCCACACCATGTCTTGATACCAAATACCTTCTCATCGCCCCACAAGCCACCGCTTTAAATGCCGCTTAATTGACTTCAGATCACCCAAACTAACCACCACAATCCCCTCTCTCTTCGCTCTCTTAAGATCCGAAGCGGTCAGTTCATACATCGACACCAACATGCCACGTCCCATCACCCCTCCCAGCGTACTCATAAGCGAATCCAACTTATAAATCGCAGGAGTCATCCCCCCATCGGGCAACCCTTTTTTATTCAACTTCTTCGTTTTACACTCAATTAAAAAAATATTGTTATTACACAACACCATATTATCAATCTCATTTTTTACCCCCCCCATATCCTCCAGTGCCACTCCCGATAAATTATCCTGAACTTCCACGACCTCACGACTAAGCTGCTTAATTTTATGAAATAAAAATGTCTCCAACCAACCGCCATTTGCAAAAAAACGCGCCGCCTCATCCCGAAAATGGAGCTTATCCGCCCGATACGCCAATAGACCAGTTGCCTCAAATCGAGCAACGAGCGCATCAAACACAGAACTCTCACCCTCAATACGCTTTGAAACCAACGTCTTATTTCGTGCCGTATACGCATAATAATTTAGCTTAGAAATGGCAGGCGCAAAATACGCCATTCGCTCAACCAGCGCATCCAACAACGCTCGAATCTCTGGATCCGATATCGGCTCCGCTGTTGAAACAACCTGAACCCCATTTGCCAATAAAAAAGGCTTTATTTTTACCCTATCTTGCAAAGCAAACTTTCCACCCTCTCTTGGCAACAAATACAAAACAGAGTCCGAACGATCCACATAATACACCGGAAAATCCAACGCAGAAGCCAGCTCAAACAACGCCAACGAAACCAATTTTGTGCCCACCGTAATATTAATATGTGGTTTTTCTCCCCCCTTAAACGATAAAAACAACGGCTCCAATGCACCTAAAATCAACTCAAAATCAAATGCCGATTCAATACAGTAATACTCCGTCGAGATCTGATAATTGCGAAACACCTGCTCCAAATATTGAGCACTCTTTAAAAAATCAGGCGTATGTATCAACACCACACGCTTCACCCCAAATCGCCGATCCAATATAGGCGCTAAATTTGGAGAAACCGCCTCACCCACCGTACAAATATGCACCTCAGAACCCAACACCGCACGCACTACCCACACCTCAAATCAGACGAAACACGCTCAGGCTTATCCGCCCCAAACAACGGTGTCCAACAAAAAGACTCCCCGTCGGGAATTTCTCTCAACAACGCACTCTCCTTATCCATCTCCGTAACCAAACCCACCTCACGCAGCTCAAATGGCTTGCCACTGTTTAGCTTAGAATCTCGATCAGAACAATCAATTCGAACCAAATCCTCACGATAATTTTCAGGACGAATAAACGGCTCCAACCCCACTAAATTTTGTCCATTATTCACCTTACGCAACACCGACTGTGCAATTTGACGCACATCCATTCCCGTCTGCATGGGAACATAATGCACAACAGCCAATAACCGATCTTGGTCACTCTTTAAGGTAACTTTCAAATAAATAGGCAGCGCATCCACCCAACGCCGTTTACGTAACAAAAACCAAACCAATCCCATCGGCACCACCGGAACAAACCCAAAGATCAAACTCGCCCAATCAAATCCAGCCACCCCCTGAACGCAAAACAGAACAAACAGACCAAGCAAAAATAAAGCAACCAAACAGACAATTAGCCATAAATCCTCTCTAAAATAATCTCGCAATGTTGGCTTATACGCCTTTACACCATCACCCATAACAAAACCACCCTATTTCAACAATAAATACCGTTTAACATAGCAACTATACAACCCAAAATCTACTAAAACCGCCCTTCAAAAAGGGTAGCGTCCCCTTTTATCTTTAACAGCCTTTCGGCTTAGGTGGGTTCGAACAAGTAAATGGTTTAGAAATAAACTCTCTAAAAGAGTCTTAACAGCCTTTCGGCTTAGGTGGGTTCGAACACCATTCCATTATTACTCTTGTAACTGAAAAATACGTCTTAACAGCCTTTCGGCTTAGGTGGGTTCGAACACATCAAGCGTCGTTTACAGTTGACAGGTGATGTGTCTTAACAGCCTTTCGGCTTAGGTGGGTTCGAACTGAAAGTAATGCAATTTTAAGCGATGGCAATTGGATCTTAACAGCCTTTCGGCTTAGGTGGGTTCGAACTGGTAGATGGCTTTCCATTAATGACAACTAAGTTTGTCTTAACAGCCTTTCGGCTTAGGTGGGTTCGAACTAAAATACGGAAATGCGTTCGCTAATGCATACGGTCTTAACAGCCTTTCGGCTTAGGTGGGTTCGAACACAAAGCGGGCAATTAGTGCCAAACCTGAAAAAAGTCTTAACAGCCTTTCGGCTTAGGTGGGTTCGAACTAATCAACCTCCAATACGTATGGAGTATGTAAAAGGTCTTAACAGCCTTTCGGCTTAGGTGGGTTCGAACTCAACAGGCGATACAGCGTATGCGGGCAGGAAGAGTCTTAACAGCCTTTCGGCTTAGGTGGGTTCGAACTGAGAGAAGGCCTTATTCGCCTCTGCCATTCGATGTCTTAACAGCCTTTCGGCTTAGGTGGGTTCGAACGCCACAACTGAATTTTCCAGAAGGCGTGGAGCAAGGTCTTAACAGCCTTTCGGCTTAGGTGGGTTCGAACATATTTAGATACAGAGACACTTTCAAAACAGTGCGTCTTAACAGCCTTTCGGCTTAGGTGGGTTCGAACTCCACCTAAAATAGTACGTTATTTTTTATGGGGTTACAACTCCATTTCCGAACCAGATCCAATTTGAGTAATTTTTTGAAATGTTTAAACATTTTACCCTCTCGATTAACAAACTTTTTCTTGAAAGATCAATCTTCCGCAACACTTTTGTTGAAAAAACATTAAGTAAGCGACCCATCTAATTGATTATACAGTATTTTAACATGGCTCCGCGCCTTTTTTAAACAAAACAACACTCTGTGGCGGAACAGATACTAGATCCCTTACATAATCAAAATACAAGGGGATCGTTATAATACGACAACGGCTGGCAGCTGGGCAATTTGGTTGCCATTAATATCATGACTGTGCTTTATGGTCTCCTTATTCAGGTTGTAAAAACGCACATTACTCTCCTCATACTTGGACTGCTGTAATATGCGTTTTATTTTAATCTCCAAGGCAACCTTTCGATCATGGGTTTTAAAACTGCACTCAAATACCGAACCTTGCACCCGTTGCCCATATTTTTCTAGTAACCGTGATAGCCTTGCTCGTGTTTTATCATGCTGTATGTCAAAACAGATAAGATAGTGCTTCACTACTTTAACTCCTTCCAAGGGGTAAAGTGCTTGAGTGTTTGTGCTTGCATGGCTTGCTTTAGGCTCTGGCTCTGCGCAAATAGGTGCTGATGCAGTGTCTCTGTTTTACGAAACCGCTGAAAGCGATTAATGAGCCCACTCACATAACGCCTGCGCCCCTCTGCACTTAACCGAACACTCTGTTTCTGGTAAGCATCGGTCTCGCTTCTAAAGTCACTCTCTTTAATCTGTTTGTGGTTAATAACATAGATGGCAAAGCGCTCAACAATATGGCGGTAACTCTCCATAATATCAGAAGCGAGTGCCGCATGGGCTGGGCTTTGCTGATGGTAGATCCCTTTCCAGGTCATAAAACCTGCACTTTGTAAAATACTGTCCACATGGCTGTATAAGATAGTGTAGCCAAGTGAGAGTAGCACATTAAATGGATCTAAGGGGGGACGACGACTGCGCTTTTTAAAGTGTGCCCAGCTGGGCAAAAACAGGTTTAACTGCTTAAAATACTCTCGGGTTGCTGCGCCCTCTAGCCCATTCAAAGTCGCTAGGCTTTTGGCGGTTTCTACTTTATAGAGCAGTGTTTTGAACTTGGCAAAACTCGATTGTAGCTGCTTACGATGTGCTGTTCGCTTAAACAGGGTATGTTTTTGATTATGAATACGAGAGTGCACAACTTTTTTGGCAAATTGCAGTGCAAAATCGGTACTGTCACTCATTTGCAGCTGAATAAACCAGTTTTTATAGTGATTTTGCGCGGGGGTAAAGCTGGTTAAGGCACCAAGATAAGTACCACTTCTGTCGGCCATATGCACAGGTATGCGGTTTTTAAGCGCTTGGTGTTGTGCAGGAAGGGTCATGTGGTGCAACCCAATTAAAGTAATCGCTTGCAACTGCTCCCAGCTGACTTTATGGGTAATCTTATCCTCTTTTTTAACCACTAAATTGTGATTGTCGGTGGTTAAAATTTGAGCATCTCCAGCCAGTATAATATGCGTACCTTGCGCTTCTATTTTGCCGTGACAAGTTTTAGGCAGCGCGTCCCCTTCCATCGGCTTTGCTTGTTTATTACCTAAGTTAGCCAGCCAAATTGGCAAATTTTTTGGGGCATCTTCTGCACTAAAGGTGACTTTTCCGGTCGATTTTTGCCCTGCAACTTCAATCGCGTGATCCTCTCGAAACAGATAACCTAAAAAACGAAAGCCTTCACTGAGTTCAACAATATGGGTTTTGTCTATATTCACTTTAAGCTGCACCTGATTAAGCGAAGCTTTAACGGCTTTGGCGGCTAACTGTGCTTGATGTTGACTTTTGCATAAGATAATAAAGTCGTCAGCAAACCGTATCATCTTATAGCCATGCAGCTCTAAATCAGAGTCAAAGTCGTCCAGTATAAAGTTGGCTAACAGTGGACTTAAGGGCGACCCTTGGGGCACACCTTGACAATGGGTTTTACGCTCAATGATAGTGCCGTTTATGTGTATATCTTGCCCTAGCCAGTCGTCGAGCAGTGTCCATAGAGGGTCTTCGCCAAACAGTGCTTTGAGTCGATTAATGAGTTGTTTGCGGTTAATAGAATCAAAAAAATCTTCAATATCCGACTCATACACCCAGGTATAGCCCTCTCGATAGGCATTTTGAATTTGGTAACGCACCTGTTGGCGACTGTACCCTTTTCGGTAACCGTATGAGCCTTGTGCCATTAAGGCGTCTAAACCCGGGTTGAGAACTAGCGCAGCGGACTTTTGTAAAATTCGGTCATAGAGCGGACTCACCGCAAGCAGCCTCTCTTCACCATCTTTTTTAGGAATGGTAAAACCACGCATAGGCGGTGTGCGATACTGGTTAACTTTTATTTGCCCTATGGCGCTGTTTATCTGCGCGTGTGTTTGTTCACTCAACGTATCGATATTGGGCTTTTGCTCTGTCTCCTGTATGGCACGACTTACCCAGTGTGGCTGTGTGAGCTGCATCTGTAAGCTTTGTGCCCGTAATACATGGCACCCCTGCAAGCCCAGTGCCAAATGCTTTTGCTTGAGGGCATGATTTAAACGATATTTACCCAGTCCAGAAGTTCGACGCTGTCCAAAACCTACCATTTGCCCAAGAATCAATAAGCTTAGTAATCCAGGCTCCACCCCTGGCTTGCAGGTAAGGGTAAACGTGCCTGCCATACCGCCCAAGGTATTTTTTTGGTGCGCCTTGCCAAAATAGGGGGTATCAATCCAGTAGAGATCGGCTTGTGTTATTTCTAGACAGCGTGCTTGCTCGGTCAGCCATTCATGATGGTGCTCGACAATGGTTTGCCCTACTCTGCCACCAAACTGTTCACTGATATTGCTGAGGGTGCTGTATAACCGTTTAAGCAGTAAGTAAGGGGTTATTTCATGACGGTCTCGACAAAACCGTTGCTCACCTTGGTATTCGGCATGGTCTACTTTTAGCAAGCGCACCAAGCTTTGCCATGTCCATGTCAACTGCATGGGTTGTGACTCAAGCTGAGCGGCAATAAACCAACTTTGTGCCTGTTCCATCGCACGCTGTTCGGTGTAAGCATCGAGTGACTTTTCGCTGGCGAGTGGAATCCCGTCAAATAGATCTTGCAAGCTATGCAGTTCAACATTGTCTTTCAGTGGTACACCTGAGTCGGTCACAGGTGCGGTGTGCGGCAAACCTTGTAGTTGGGTTATCAGTGTTTGCCAGATGGGTTGAGTCATTGGCTCACTGCCCTGTGCAATCACGGCAAAACGATATGGGTCGCTCGCTCGGTAGTGCAGACGACCATTTTCTGGCGTAATAATGCTCAGGTGTTTTGTATACGCCTCTCCAATATTCAGCAGATGACGCAAAAAGGCATCTACAGCCATCTCGTGCATCAAATTAAACGCTGTGGCACGGGTAAATGTTAAGGTCACAACCAAGCCCGTTAAATTGGGAAAACCAGGGAGATTCACAGCAATAGATCCGGTAACTTTTTACGCCAGTTACTGCGCTTTTTCTTCAGGCTTTTAAACCATGGGTTCACCTCTATTTTATTTTTAAGTTCCTCTTGCTCTGCCTCACTTAAATTTTGATAAAGGCTTGGATTTTCAATCAACAGAGTCAGCGACTGCTTGGTAATCTCCCCTTTCAAATGGTCTTGTAATAAAACCTCTAAGGCACTACGGCGGGCTAACCGCTCTTGATCTTCTTGTGCTTTTTGAGCCTGTATCTCTCTCTCTTGTTCTGCCTGCTTTATCCGCTCTTGTTGCACTGCTTGCGCTCTGTAATGCTGCTTAGTCTGCTCAATTTTTGATGCCAGCGTTTGTTGAAGCGCTTCCAGCTTCTGCTTTTCGTCTGCTATTGGCAGAGGGTCAAGTACCTTTTTGGCTTTTATAACCGCTGCAAATTCGTTCACTTTTTTTGCCATGTCCAGTGAGAGATAACCAAGCTCTTGATCGGGAATCAGCCCCTCTTTATGCGCGACCTTGAGCGCGGCTAAGGTGTCTGATTGCAAAATATCGTGTGCGCCTAAAAACCGATAGAACTGCTCTAAAAAGTACTCTTTATCATACCGTTGCTCAGTCGGTGCATTGGGTTGCAGGCTCAAGTCCTCTATTTTAATGGCAACCTTTCCGTAACCATAGGGTTTGCCCATGCCTAATAGATGGACGTAATTCGACGGCACTTTTTCACCAAATTCAATTGCCCAAATCAGAGCACCAATCTCTTCGGGCAGTATATTGTGTACTCTTATTTTGGTTTTAAATTGGGTGTTAGAGACCAGTGCTTCCACATGAGAAAGCATATTCTCTAACGCCTCTCCCTGCGAATTGGTTGCCTCGGGTGAGGATTGAACCGATTTTTTAGGCAGATACACTTTAGCCCCAGCAATGGTTTGTGCCGTATTATAGGTTTTTACCTCCCCGACCCCCTGCCTAAGGTAGGCGGGATAAAAACTGGGCTTGGGGCTGGCAAGCGCAAGCGAGACGCTCTTAAATGTTGCGGGCTGCTCAGTGGTTGCCAGTGCAATATTGATTCGCCCTTTACGGCTCTTTTTACGACTCTTAAGGGGGTGCTTTGGGTCTACGGTTGTGCCAAACAGGAGCTCGGTAAAATCATACTGGGTGTTGATGGTGCTCTTTTTTTGCGCTTCGGGCAGCAGATCATCTATGCTTTTTTCATAGGGTAGGCGGTATAGACTGGCAAGTCCAAAAGAGGTAATCTCCCGCGCTGTGTTCTCCAAATAAAAGACTGGAATGCCCTCTTTTGCAAACGCCTTTAAGTAGTGCCAATGCTCGGCGCCCACTTCGGTTTGTGAGTCATCCATCACCTTTTGAAAACGACAAAACACCTCATCCGAAACCACTTTACCCTTAGTTTCACCCTTAGTTTTAGGCTCTGTAAATAAAAACTCTCTACGCTTGGTACTGCCCTCCAGTTGGTTGGTCACCACTAAGTAGTAACCTGAAATGATCTCAATATTGGCACCTACTCTTTTTGCCTTGGGCTTTGCGGAAGCAATCATTTCATAACGCGCTTTGGCGTGCTCAATTGAGTGGAGTGGCTGCTCAAAAAAATCGGTTAGAACCTCAGACACATCCGTATTCGCATTTTTACCATTGTGCGAAACCGATTCTGTGTGCCTAATGGTTTTATATCGTTCTGTACAAGGAAAAATGTACCACTGATTATGCACTTCATTCCACTTAAGCCAACCTGACTTTTTACCCCGCATGGTGGTCATGTACTCATTTTTTGCACTGGTTAAGTCTCTTTGTGCGAACTGGCTATCCTCTATTTGCAAACCGCTACAGGTGGCTAACTCAATAATACTTCTTAACATGCCTTTAATGCTGGTCCCTGGAATAGCAGGAAGACGCTGACCATTTTGCTCGACTTTAAAAAAAGGTTGCACCGCCTTTTCGGACGCTTCATCTCCAATAATCAGCGGACTCAGGTTCTGTATGGAGAGCGTAATCTCGCCACAAAACCCTTTACAATCCGGCTGATCATGCTCAATCGCTTGCCACTCTGGAAAAATAACCTTTGATGGAAGGGGGATAAAACGATAGGGGGAAGAGAAGCTCATGATTTTTTCTCCTGCTGAATCTTTAGAAAGCGACTGTATTTAGGCTGTTTGGTCTCGTTAATATCCCAGTAGAGTTTATAAATGGCGACTTTTCCATTGGGTAACCCGTGGCTCTGGAGTACGTGCTTATATTTGGCACTCAACAATGATTCACCCGTATTTGGGGTATAAAGGGTCACCAAACGGTGTACCCCTTGTGGTCGGATGTGCAGACTGCACCCCTGTTCATTAATAAACTCGCCACAAATAATAGGGTCTGATGTCTCTAGGTTAAGCGTGCTGTTGAGCGCCAAAATTTGCACGGTATCAAGTGTTTGGTACCAACCTTGGGTGGGCGAGAACGCGATTAACTGCGTATGAAGTTGATTGAGAGGTACTTTTTGTGACTCGACCTTAAGCGATGCTTGCTGAAGTGTTTTAGGCCAGTCCACCTGGTACTCTACAGCCAACTGTTCGGTTATGTTTTGATAAATTTCAAGCAGTTTACTCATGCTGACTCCTTATTTTTGAGGTTGTGCAGCTGTTGAACAATATCGGCTAAATGAGAGATGGTAAAGTAGCCGTGCCCTTTGGAGCTTCCGGCTCCTAGGGCAAGCCGACCCTCCCCTAAATCTTGTATGGCACAAATGAAGGCTTGCATGAGATGATCACTCACCCCCTCTAAACGCTTTAGATCGAAAATAATAGTACAGTTTAAAGTGCCTTTATAGATAAGCTCTTCACTAAACAGCGCACCCTTTAATGTGCCCCCTGTAAAACGGTCAATGGCATTGTGCATCATCACTTTAACTCGGCTGGGTAACGCTTCTGGCATGATTTCTGGATAGAGGTCATTAATTATGATGGCTCCCACATTGCCTTGGTTCTTTGTATGAACCGCTTCTATACCAAATAGGGGGGCAAGCGTCTTGTCTTGTAGAGAACCGCTCCAATCTTGAGCTAAGCGTCGCAAGTGATATAGGGTTCGATGACGCAGCGCGCCTTTTATACCCGTCGCAGGCACGGTAAGTTGCTGAAATTGAAGGGTGGCACGATGGTTTTTCCAGACAATCACGCTTTCGGTATAGGGCTTGGCATCAGGCTCTTTATTGTAACGTTGCAGTGGGCTTGCCCCCTCTCCTATGCGCCAAAAATCTTCGGCATTTAAAGAGAGTGTCATGGTTTTTGTACGCTCGAACTGGTCGACAGATGCCGAATCATAAGCCCCCTGCGACCTCTCTTGTGGCTTCCAGGATTGGCGTTGCCACCGCTGCCACTGATCAATGGCATCTGGCTGAGTAAAATGGAACGCTTGCTGTGTTATCGCGACCACATTAAGTTGCCCAAAGCCACGATGGGTTAATCCCCCGAGCCGAAACAGCGGACAGTGCACCAGAGCCAACAGTTGTTGCCAGTGAACTTGTGCGGTGCGCTCCTCCTCTAGCGTGGCTGCCAACCCTAGCTCAAAAGTAAAACGGGTGCCTTTGGGCAGTGCTGAGACATCAAATTTTCCCTGATCCTGTGCCGCACTGTACTCCGTTAATGCAATTTGATCGCGCAAAATGGGTTTTACATCGGATAGAAATTCAATAAGATCATCTGCTTTGTCATTAAGACGAGCCTGTAATGAGCCCATATAAGGTTGGTTAGAGGCATCGTGCACAAAGCCAAAGCTGACCTGCACGGGTGAGAACTGATGACCGTCTTGGGTCTGACCACTCCCCCCTTCGGATTGACCAAACAGACTTTTAGGCAACCCTTGTGCATCTGCCAAGTGCCTTAACACGCCAGCAATACTGGTGCCTGCAATGGTTGGATTGCCGTGCGCATCTCGAAAAAGGGTGCTGTCCAATGTTGGGTCACTCTCATCGGCCTTAATGCTTAAAGGGCTTTGACACTCCAGTGTAATACGAGCAACATAATAGATAGGGTGATTGGGCGTAATCATACGTTTGCACCTCGTGCGGCGTTCAGTTCTGGGCTATGTGCGGCTTCGCGTGCCAGCACTCTTAAATAAAATGTTATGTCGATGCTGTCTTCAACCGCGTTGAGCTTCTGCTTTAAGAGGTCGGCAAAACTGTGCTGATGTGTGCCGACCGACCACGCTTCATCCTTGGGCTGAATCATGGCACTCTCTCCTTCAAATAAAAACTGAAAGAGCTGCGCCTTGCTCTCAAATCGTTGCTTGGTCAGCTCGTTGCGAAGCCGCCCCCATTGAGTGTTGGAAGGTCCGATGGCAAGGTGAGCCGGGGTCGCTTGATAATCTCTTGCCCGTTGATAGAGTTGAATAAATGCCTGTAAATCTTGTGCGATCTGTTGGTGTAATCTCTGCACGGTCTGCTGCTGTGTGTATCGCTCTTGTAACTTCTGAACAAGACCGCTTAAAGCACTCTGTTTAGGCATGTCTGCTGGTGCATCCACTTTATGGTACGTTTTTTCAAAAATAAACTGCCAATCTGACGTCTGTGGCACCACCTGTCCGTGACCCGATTCGGTATAACAGCCAATGCCATAACGGAGCTGTTGCTGTAGGTGAGTGATATCCACGCCCTCCGCTGGGTAGACAAGTACACTGCCCTGACAGATCACTTGTTTTTCCAGATCGTAACTTTGACGATAACCGTTGTAAGGGGAGTAACGACGGCTTCTTAACCAAGAGCGAGCGAGGTCAAGCGGTATATCAGGAGCGGACTCTGGCAGTAAATCTAACGCTTTTAAGCTGGGGGCTAAGGTCGGTTGTCCTTGGCAGTTATAAGCAACCAGGTCACTGGCGAGCCAAAGAACAATGCTCTCTTGGTTTGTAAGTGACACTGGCGTAATAATAGGAGCAGGCTGTGTGTCGAGTGTGATCTCCTCAATATCAATACGACCATACTGAGCGGTTTTTGAGCGTCCAACACGAATCTGTTTGAGTCTCTTTAGCTCTGAAAAAAGGGTGTGTGCGGTCGCTTCATTGTCAATGTCAATATGGGTCTGATAACGACCGCCTGCCTGAAGAGATTGGTAGCCAAATAGCTGGCTCTCTTTAGCAGTACCCGTTTGAGAGTCAATCGCCGTTTTCAAGTGCAGGTGTCGTGCAGGGGTAATAAGCTGTTTATTAGCGGTTAAGTAGCCCTCTCTTTTTTGTTTGAGTTGCTGCTCTTGCTGCGCCTTATCCACAGAAAAAAGTCGATTATAAAACACACTTTTCCCTCCCTCTTTTGGCTGATGAAAACTTAAGGGAACTGGGTAACTTGGCTGCGCATCTTGCATTGGATAGGCATTTGCAAAACGCACCTTTCCTGAGTGAAACAACTCAAAAACAGTGCACGTTTTATCTGTTTTAAACTTACGATAAAGCTGGCTTGCAATGGCTCCTAAAAAATTGGAACCCGGTATATAGTCTAAGCTTTGGTGCATCCCTTCTGTGGCACTTTTTTGACTGATGATAATGGCGTCCCTTAATTTTAGGGTCAGAGTAATTCGTTGTGTTTTTGGAGTGCTCATGACGACTTCTCCTGTGTGAGAGTGATCTTAACCTGTCCATAACCTCGTGACTTTTTCGCCCCTACATGGGTCACAAATACTGCCGCGCGCTCTAATGTTTTAAACGCTTCTGCCATGGAGAGTGAGGCTTGTTCACTCAGCGTAATCTCCCCTTCTAAGGTGAGTGGCACAGCAACTTGCTGTGTTCGTAGTGATTTATCTTTTGCCACGCCACTGAGAACATCTATTTGAGTGTTTGAAACAGATTGAGTTAACATGCGTTTAAGGTGTGGATGCTGATTCAACTGTTCTATCTCAATACCACTAAGCTGTAAGTTGCTAAAAGACAGACAGCCCGCTTGTGTCTCATGCCGCCTCGCCTGTTGCGTGACACTGCCAAAGAGTAGGTCTGTGACAGGCTGTGATTCTGGTTGCCACGCCTCTATTTTTTCAGTCGCGCTTCTAAACAGCCCTTTTAAGGTTTTGCCTGAAACATAAGGTAGGCCATTAACATCTTGGTCAATGACGGCATCCATAAAGTGCCCTGCACCACGTCCGGTTGAAATTTGCCAGTAGGTTTGAAACTCTGCCACGACTTTAATCATGATGGGGTTGCTCCTGTATTCAGCTGTTGGTAAGCGATTAAATCACTGATGGGGCTGTTTTGAGAACAAAGTGCCTCCAAGCTCGATAATTGAAAGTACTTTTTTAACAAGGTTTCCAACCTCTCAATATCTGAAGGGTTCGAAATCTCTTTCCAACGTTGAATCATCCGCTTGGCGTGCTCAGTATCCAGTTGCAGTGTTGTGGCGAGTTTTCTCATAAAACGAATATTTAGGGTTTCATCACAAAAGCAGTCGCACAGGGCTTTCAGTGCTAAAAAAGGGGTCACTGATGAGGTATCTTGACCTAGCGCATAGGTTTCGTGGGTCAGTTTTAGACTGTTTTGTGTGGTCAGTTCGCCTTGAATAAAGGCGTTGGCATTATCAAACAGCGTGCTGGTGGCGTGTACAAAACTCAATGTAGAGGGGATAATTCCGCCCCTGTTTTTATTGGCTCTCGCCTGCGCTTTGGAACGGGCACAAAGATCTTCTGCTAACTGGTACCCCATGTAAAAGGGCTGATTGGATCTTAAGAAAACCATGCCTGTCGTAAGGGTTAAATACGTTGGAAAAGCCTCTCTGCCAACCTGAATTTGATTGAGTTCCTCCTGAGAGTACGTTTCAAATGCTTGGGTGAATCGTTCCATAAATTGAAACGCATAATCGTCTCGAATAATACAGGTCATATCGTCACCACTTAAGATCAAAGGGCGAATGGGCAGTGCATCACACTCTTTTTCAGACTGTGCAATCAACCACTTCATCGCCTCTTTAGCTGCTCGCTGCGTCGCACTGTTAATGCCTTTTGAAAAGGTGGTATACGACTTTAAAAAGCCTATATCACCGATGTGCGCTTGGTCGATCTGATGAAAAAACTGCTGTATGTACTGCCCAATACCGTTGCCATCCGCATGAACAATGGCGACCGTATGATCTCCTTCATGACCTGAAAAAGGAAACTCAACCACCTTGGCACTTTTTTGAGTGTGATCAAAAACGGTTGGAAAGGTTTTATGCTCACCCTCTGGCAACCACTTATTATGAATACCAATAAACAGCGCTTTGGCTTTATCTTGTGTTTGACGTTTTACTTGCGTTGCAAGGTCAATTGATACACCATGCTGGGTTGTTGTAGCGGCACCACCGGTTCTTGGAGAGCGCATCACCAGGGGGGACATTTCTGGTAAAACCACTTTTGGGGTGTTTTTTTCAATGTTTAACTTTATTCGAACGGACTGAATGGCTTGCTTAATCTCTTCAGAGACTACGTTCGCGACAGAAAATTTTAACCCAGGTGCAATCTGCTGCACCAAAAGTGGCCATAAACGTTGAAATAGATTTGCGCTATCTCCCTGCACCATCACGGCAAGAAAAACACCGCCCGCTCGGCGTGGAAAAAAAACATCTCCCTCCTGTAAATGGCATCTTTCCACTGCCTCAAGCGTACACTCAATAAGCCCTGCGTGTTCAAGTGCAACACTTAACAGCTTACCTGTTAATGTATCCAGTAACTGACTGGCTCCAACCATCTCTTTAAGCTTAGAGCTGCCCATAATGTACTCTTGAATACTGATCGCCTCAAACTGATAAACCATATAAGCCATACGAACCACCTTACTCCTAATTTAAACCTCAGCTATTAAAACCTAAACCGGTAAGTAATCCAACCACATAAATATCGTTTTTCCTCCTTTAAAAAGGAAGCAATCCTAAATGAGAGCTTTATTCAAAAAGATACACAGATAAAAAGGTCAATTTGTCTCCAAGGAGGCTGTCCGAGAACTAGAATCGTAACGAAAATAACAGAAACGTTATAAGCTGGGTTTATCAAAAAAAGGCGAATAGCACAGCTATTTAACGACTTTGATAAATTCAAATTAGGATGTTTATGGGGTTTGCAGTCGGTTTTTAGTTTTCGGACAGCCTTCTAGTACCTCTCGAGCAAAGCTCTCTATAAAATTAGATCTGCGTAAAAAACTGAAATTTTGTTTGACAGCCCCCTATCCCCTCCCTATAATACGCCCATTCTATTTTGGCCTGATAGCTCAGTCGGTAGAGCAAGGGATTGAAAATCCCTGTGTCCCTGGTTCGATTCCAGGTCAGGCCACCATATTTTAGTAAGTTGTTTGGGATGTTAAAGTCCTAAACGACTTATTCGCGGGAGTGGTGGAATTGGTAGACACGCCAGATTTAGGTTCTGGTGCCTTTGGTGTGAGAGTTCGAGTCTCTCCTTCCGCACCAATTCGCTAAAGAGACACTCTCTCCTTAGCACACTAAACCAGCATTTATGCTGGTTTTTTTATGCCTGTCATTCCTGAACAAATCGCGTTTAAATTGCCTTTAAAATTTTCTCCCCCCCTCCTTTACCTGCATAAAAAGAACTTTCCTCTCAACCTCATAACCGATTAGAATAACGCCATTAACTTTTTCCTTATTCTTAAATTGGACACTTTAACATGCCTTTACTTGATAGCTTTACCGTTGACCACACGATTATGAATGCCCCTGCGGTACGTGTTGCCAAAACCATGACTTCCCCTTCAGGCGATACCATTACGGTGTTTGATTTACGCTTTAATAAACCGAATGAGGCGATGATGAGTGAAAAAGGTATTCATACCTTAGAACACCTATTTGCAGGGTTTATGCGTAACCATCTGAACAGCGATACGGTTGAAATTATTGACCTATCCCCCATGGGTTGTCGTACAGGGTTTTACATGAGTTTATTGGGCGCCCCCTCCGAAGAGACGGTTGCCAATGCTTGGTTAGCCGCAATGAAAGACGTACTAAACGTTGAGCGCATGGAGGACATTCCTGAATTGAATGAATACCAGTGCGGTACTTATGTAATGCACTCCTTAGATGAAGCCAAAGCGATTGCTAAAGCCATTATTGATGCAGGTATAGGCATTAATAAAAACAGCGAGATTGCTCTAAGTGATGAGACATTAAAATCCCTAGGAAATAATCTATGAAAATTGCAATTATTGGTGCCATGGAGGAGGAGGTCGCTCTGCTAAGAAGCAAGCTGACAAACTTAAGCACCGAGGTTCATGCGGGGTTTGAGTACTATTTAGGTCAAATTGGTTCGGTGGACGTCGCGCTGTTACGTTCAGGCATTGGTAAGGTCAATGCAGCGATTAGCAGCACGCTATTATTGGAGTTGTATCAACCTGATTATGTGATTAACACTGGCTCGGCAGGTGGTTTTCATACCGATTTAAATGTCGGCGATATTGTCATTAGTAGCTCGGTATGTCATCACGATGTGGATGTTACCCCTTTTGGCTATCAACTTGGGCAAGTACCTGGATCACCACCTTGCTTTATGCCCGATCCTCATCTAATAAACATCGCGCAACACGCGATTGAGTCCCTTCAAGAGGTGGTACACATGCACGGGTTAATTGCCACAGGTGATCGCTTTATGCATCAAGCGGATGACGTGAACCAAACCCGTGATAATTTTCCCGATATGATCGCTTGTGAGATGGAAGCCGCCGCCGTGGCGCAAGTATGTCATAGCTTTAGTATTCCATTTGTCATTATTCGCTCTCTATCGGATATTGCTGGCAAGGAGAATGCGATAACGTTTGAGAAATACCTTGAACAAGCGGCGACACACTCAGCTAAAGTAATCTTAGCGATGTTGGCGCAATTGGAAAAATCCTAATTTTTCTCCCGCCCCTATCCAAAAAGGAAAAAGGTAGATGAAAGTACTCGCCGTGATACTGCTAGTATATTTTGCACTGAGTGCTTACCTTTTCTTTGCGCAACGAAACTTCATCTACTTCCCTACGCCAAAAACCCAACACACTTATCTAGAAGAGACCTACACGTTTGAGGATGCGACCGTTCGAGTCATTGTGCTCAATGAAGGCAAACCAAATGCACTCCTATATTTTGGCGGCAATGCCGAATCGGTTGAGCACAATGCCCCTGCGTTTATCCAACATTTTCCCAACCATACCCTCTATTTAATGCAGTATCGTGGCTATGGCAGCAGTACAGGAAAACCAACCGAAGCCAATCTTTATGCCGATGCTCTGGCCGTCTTTGACCAAATACAACCTCGGCATGAGCGTATTTCAGTTATTGGCAGAAGTCTAGGCAGTGGTATCGCCACCTTTTTGGCGGCTCAAAAACCCGTACAATCTGTGGTACTCATTACCCCTTTCGACAGCATCGAAGCGGTGGCAAAAAAGCTATTTCCTTTTTTTCCCGTCTCTCTTCTGCTGCAAGATAAATACAACTCATTAGAAAACGCGAAGCGTATTCAAGCCCCTACACTACTGTTAGTGGCTGAAAATGACCAGACCGTAAATGCCGTCCACAGTGAAAATCTAGCAAAGGCCTTTATGCCTTCGGTTGCAACCACAACGGTTATCCCTGCATCGGGGCATAACAGCATCACTTATCATCCTCAATATTACTCATCGATACAAAGCTTCATCCCCTCCTCTTTATAAAGCAGGTTAACAATAGTTTTTTACTATCAACTTGATAAATTTATTTCACTTCCCTAACCACGATTCCCTCTGTAAACTACCCAACAAAGAACAATAGCTTGCCTTAATTCGCAATCAAACGGATACTACTACTTACTCACAAAAGGAGAGGACAGATGAAACTAAACAAACTTATTTCAGTTGCCATACTAGCAACCAGTGTAACCGCAATGTCTGCGCACGCAGATGACCTAATGGAGAAAGCCAAGAAGGCTGGATTAACGCCAATTCCAGAAAGCACCACGGAATTGATGAAGCTCATAGATGATCCACAAGATCCTATTACCGATGCCAAAGTCGAGCTTGGGAAAAAGCTGTTTTTTGATCCAAGATTGTCTCGAAGTGGTTTAATCAGCTGTAACACTTGCCACAACCTAGCAATGGGTGGGGATGATGGTATTCCTGCAGCCATTGGTCATGGCTGGGTTGCTAACCCGCACCACTTAAACTCACCAACAGTGTATAACTCTGTTTTTTATACGGCACAATTTTGGGATGGCAGAAGCCCGCACCTTGCTGACCAAGCACAAGGGCCAATTCAAGCTGTACCGGAAATGGCCGCTCCCCCAAATCTAGTAAAAGAGCGTATCTTGTCGATTCCTGCTTACATTGAAGAGTTTAAAAATGCGTACGGTAATGATGTTGACATTACCTTTCCAAAAATCGCTGATACCATTGCAACGTTTGAAAAAACATTGGTCACCCCTTCTCGCTTTGATGACTATCTAAATGGCGATGAAAATGCATTAACCGATGCAGAGAAAAAAGGGTTAAAAACCTTTATGGACAAAGGTTGTTCAAGCTGCCATACAGGAATTGCCATTGGTGGAACCATGCAACCCTTTGCTCAAGCTGCTCAATACAAGTTTGCCCACATTGGTGATTTTAAAGGCGATGAAAGAGGGTTTGTGAAAACACCAACACTTCGTAACATCACTGAAACCGCTCCTTACTTCCACAACGGCGCGATCTGGACACTGGAAGAAGCGATTAAAGAGATGGGTAGTACACAGCTAGGCATTAAAATCAGTGATCAAGATGCGGCAGATATTAAAACGTTCTTAGGTGCATTAAAGGGAAGAAAGCCAACCATTATCTATCCTCAGCTTCCTGAAGAGTCTGATAATACGCCAAGACCTACCTTTGACTAAAGGTCAATCTGTTCGGCACAATCTGACGGGTAACCTTACCATCAGATAAACCAAAAAAGCCCTTAAGAACATTTCTTAAGGGCTTTTTTATTGCCTAGAGAGACCTTTGCACGAGAAGATACGCGGATAAAAAAGGCTAAAACATGCCTGATTTTTGTTGAAAATCTTGCGAATAGCTAGCTATTCTCTGCGATTCTCGCCTCAATCAGCCAAATTTTATCTCTTTTTTCTCTCGCGTCCCTCTCGTGTAAAGGTCTCCTAGAATTTAACCAACTAAATTTTCTTCCCCCCCTATTGCCCGTTAATGCATCGCAGGCAGTTGTGCACGAATCGCCTGATAAAAACTATCTGCCTCTAAAGGTTGCGACCATAAGACCCCTTGCCCTAGTGTACAACCCATCGTGTTAAGCGTTTCCACGACTTGCTCAAATTCAATGCCCGTGGCCGTTACGTTGATATTCAAAACAGCAGCCATTTTAATGATCGCCTGCAACCACTTCTTACCTGCCGCACTGGACAGTGATTTTTGTAACCACTTGGCATCCAACGTAATCGCTTGCAAATCAAACGTACTTAATAGTGCTAAATCGAAAGGGGCTTTGCCCACATCAGCGATAGAAATTTGGTATCCTGCGTCGCTTAATGCCGCTAGTTGCTGTGAAACAGACTCATCCGTTAGGGTTTGTAATGAAAATTCAAGTTGAATCTGAGAGGTCTTTACTTGGTATTCCACCAAACGAGCATCCATAAAGTCGACCATATTTTCAGCTTGGCACAGCGCAGGAATCACCGGAATTGACACTACCAGTCCCTCATTCAACGCTTGCCACTGTTGCAGGTAATACAACCCTGAATCCACCAACCATGCGCCAGTAGAAGCCGCCCAGCGACTTTGATTTAATACCTCTATCCAATCTTTTAAATACGGGCTATCGCCACGATTTTCTGTCCATAATGCGGTAACACTTGCGCCCACGATTGTTTGACGCTCAAAATCCATTTTAGGCTCAAAACAGAGTTCAATCTCCCCCTGTGTGAGGGCTTTTTCTAAACGGTCAAGCGGGTTACAATCCGAGTGAATCTCACACGCCAATAAGTCACTGTAAAAACGGTAGGTATTGCGCCCATTGTCTTTTGAGGCATACAACGCTTTATCAGACTTTTCAACCAACTCACTGGAGCTCGTCGCATCCATTGGATAACGAGCCACCCCGATGCTGGTTGAGATTTGAATATCATTTTGATCAATCCAATAGGAACGACGCACTTCACTAATAATCCGGTCGCAGATCCCTTCAATATCTTCACGCGCTAATTCGCCTGCCAGTAAAACGACAAATTCATCCCCCCCTAAGCGACTGACAATATCCCCATCGCGTACCGCAGAAATGAGTCTTGCACTTACGTTTCTGAGTAACTCGTCGCCTGCATGATGCCCAAACGTGTCATTAATTTTTTTAAATCCATCCAAATCTAAAAACAGCAGAGTAAATTCACCCTGACTCTGGTTGGCATCAATAATTAAGGACTCTAACGTGGTATTAAAATACGCACGATTGGGCAGGTGGGTTAAGTTGTCATAATTGGCTTGGCGAAACAGCCCTTCGGTACGAAGATTAACCTGCTCTTCAATCAGCATCTCAATCTCATTTGAGATCGTCGCAGTATCGGGTGTTGCAACCGAACCATCCACATAAGAGAAACGTGCTTGCAGTGTACGCAGCAGTTGCGAGGCATCGGTGTCCATTTTAAGGGGAGAACGATCAATTAGTTGTTGAGAACGAGAAGACTCCTCCGTCTCCAACACGCCCTCTTCTGAAGCGTGCTTGGATGACAAATTATTCTCTAATAAACGGCTGCTTAACTCTAACATGACATTCACCCCATACTCTTAATAGACCGTCTAAAACCCCGTATAATACGTTGCAAGACCTGTTGATTAAGCTAAAAGCAAAGGATATGCCATGTCTAACACTTCAAGTATTGGAACCCCATTTTCACCTACCTCAACCCGTGTATTACTTTGCGGTGCGGGCGAATTAGGCAAAGAAGTTGCCATTGAATTACAACGACTTGGCGTGGAAGTTATTGCGGTGGATCGATACCCAAATGCCCCAGCCATGCAGGTTGCAGACCGTAGTCATGTGGTAGACATGTTAGATGGCGCCGCCTTAAGAGCCGTTATTGAACGTGAAAATCCTCACTTAGTAGTGCCTGAAATTGAAGCCATCGCCACTGACACTTTAGCCGATCTGGAACAAGAGGGTGTCAAAATAATACCAACGGCGCGTGCCACACAATTGACAATGAACCGCGAAGGCATTCGACGCTTAGCCGCAGAAGAGCTAAATATCCCCACCTCACCTTATGAGTTTGCCGATAGCAAAACGCATTTTGACGCGGCCATTCAGCGCATTGGTATGCCCTGTGTCATTAAACCGATTATGAGCTCTTCAGGAAAAGGACAGAGTGTCGTGCGTACCGCTGATGATATTGACACCGCTTGGCAGTACGCACAAGAGGGCGGACGCGCTGGCAAAGGACGTGTGATTATTGAAGGCTTTGTTGAATTTGATTATGAGATTACCCTGCTAACCATTCGCCACGAACAGGGAATTAGTTTTTGTGAACCGATTGGGCACCATCAAGAGGAGGGAGACTACCGCCAATCTTGGCAGCCACAAGCGATGAGTGAAACTGCACTACAGACCTCACAAGAGATTGCCCGTAAAGTCACCGACAACTTGTGCGGCACCACTGGGCGCGGTCTATTTGGCGTTGAACTCTTTATTAAGGGCGACAATGTCTATTTTAGCGAAGTCTCACCCCGACCACACGACACAGGGTTAGTGACCTTAATGTCTCAAGACCTCTCCGAGTTTGCACTGCACGCCCGTGCCATTCTAGGACTGCCGATTCCCAACATTAAACAACATGGTCCATCGGCTTCGAGTGTTATTTTACCCACGGGAAAATCCACTCAAACCAATTTCTGCAACCTCAATGAAGCCTTGGCACAACCCGACACACAACTGCGTCTATTCGGTAAGCCTGAGATTGATGGTCGTCGCCGTATGGGCGTTGCCATTGCCCGTGCAGAAACGATTGAACAAGCGATTGATAAAGCCAATCACGTTGCCAATGCGGTTAAGGTGACATTTTAAATGGATCTAATTTTTTCTTCCCCCCTATCATCATGCCTCTGCCCCCCCAACCTCCCCCTTGACAAAGGGGAGGAGAAAAACATACCACCTGTCAAAATCCTGTGATGCAAACTTGGCACACCTAATGCTATACGACAGATAACAAAAAAACTTTA